>JABLTO010046136.1_pt1 | contig 11332 bp, 7 predicted proteins | sample 7160091 | NCBI WGS metagenome assembly JABLTO01 (sample SAMN14651225, study PRJNA627086) | human gut metagenome | isolation source: feces | host: Homo sapiens
CCTGGTGTTAAGACTAATTCAGCTCCATATGCCTTCATAAGATTTCTTCTTTCTACTGACATTGTTTCTGGCATTGTAATAATGATCTTTAGATTCAATGCTGTTGCTACTGCTGATAGTCCAATTCCTGTATTTCCACTTGTTGGCTCAATCAATGTTGTATTTTCATTGATCAATCCTTTTTCTAGTGCATCTAGGATCATTTCTTTTGCGATTCTGTCTTTGACTGATCCTGCAGGATTGAAGTATTCTAGTTTTGCGAGAACATCTGCTTTCAATTCATCTTTCTTGATTAAGTTGTTTACTCTTACTAGTGGTGTATTCCCTACTAGGTCTAAAAAACTGTTTTTTACTTTGCTCATATTTACTTCTCCTTATTCCTATGGATTTAGTATGATTTAACTATATACTATCATTTCTTCTTTGTCAATAAAGATTGTATACATTTTTATATTTTATTATTCAATAATTTGAACATAATCCTATTTTTTGATACTATATTTATAATAAAAATGGAGGTTAATTATGAAGTTAGATACTGTTATTGATGATATTGTTGAAAGTTATCAAAAACACAATGATATTTCTAAGGTCGATACAATTAGACAGCCTGATAAAACAATTATCATTGATATTCTTGAACGTTTACAAGATATTATTTTTCCAGGCTTCTTTGGAAGAAAAGGTCTTAAAAGTGATTATGTTAAATATTATTTAGGTGATCAAATTCAAATTATTTATAATGATTTAAAAAATCAAATATTACTTGCCTTTGACTATTGTGAAAACTGTAAAGATGCTTGTAAAGAAGAGGAAGCAAGAGATAAAACATTAGCTTTTTTGAAGACAATTCCCCAAATAAGAGAATACCTTGCTACAGATGCACAAGCAACATTTGATGGCGATCCAGCAGCTATTTCTATTTCAGAAATCGTACTTTCTTATCCAGGATATTATGCAATTATGGTCAATCGTATTGCTCATGAATTATATAAATTGAATATTCCACTAATTCCTCGTATTATGACAGAACATGCGCATAGTTTAACAGGAATTGATATTCATCCAGGAGCAACACTCGGTAAATATTTAATGATTGATCATGGAACAGGTATTGTTATTGGTGAAACTACCGTGATTGGTGAACATGTTCAAATTTATCAAGGAGTAACATTAGGTGCTCTTTCTACTCATGGAGGACAAAGCCTAAAGAATGTTAAAAGACATCCTACTATAGAAGATAATGTTACAATTTATTCTAATGCTAGTGTATTAGGCGGAGATACTGTTGTTGGTGAAGGCTCTGTTATTGGTGGTAATACTTTTATTATTAAATCTGTACCAAGTGGTACAATTGTCAATAATAAAGCAGTTATGAGATTTAAGTATTCAAAAACATCTGAAGATTTTAATCAAAATGAATTCGAATAAAAAACAGGTTGTCAATTGACAACCTTTTTATATAAGTCTTTCATAAAGACCTGCAACAACAGGTTTCCCATAATCCATTGTTTGATATCCTTGTAATAAAAAACCACATTTTTCATAAAGATAAATTGCTGGCTTATTTGTACATAATACATCTAAACGAATCGCTTTTTGATTTAAGAATTTTGCTATTTCAATAGCTTGTTTAATAAGAAATTTTCCACATCCCCGATATTGAGGATGTATACATAAACGATGCAAAATTAAGACTTCATCATCATCCGCAAATATTTGCCATGATAGCTTGTTATAGCATTCATCACATTCATGATTTAATACCATTGCCCCAATAATTTTATTATCCTTTTCTAAAACATACAATTCATGATGACGAATATCTTTGACGATTTCTTTTTTTGAAGGATAAATATCCCTTCTCCACATAATATCATAAATAGTACCTGCCATTTCATCACTGACAATCCCGTATAAATCTTGAACTCTTTTTAAATCTTTAATGATTGCACGTCTTACTTTCATTTTAAACTCCTATATAATTCCATTTATAAATACAAAAATAACAACAATTGGCAAAATAATTGTAACATAAAATTTCATCCAATGTGGAACTTTCATTCCTTAACCAATATTTGCTTCTTTTTGATAATTTTCAAATCCCCAACCATATTTTGAAGTACAGAATAATAAATAAACAAGTGATCCTAATGGCAACAATAACTGACTAACAATAAAATCTTCTAAATCTAAAATTGTAGAACCCGCTCCTAAGGGTTGAATATGACTTAAAACATTAAATCCTAATGCACAAGGTAATGAAAGTACTGTAATTAAAATAAAATTAATGATTACAGCCTTTTTTCTTTCAATATTTAATAACTCCATTGTACAAGCAATAATATTTTCAAAAACAGCAATAACTGTAGAAGGTGATGCATTTGTAAGTTGTTCTTCTAAACGACTTGACTTTTATAAAATATTTGTCCTTTTTCTACCGTTATTTTATCTTTCTTCTTTTCTTTCTTCAATGAACGTTTAGTCCAAAGAAAAAAGAAGTCTCCTATTCAAAGAGACTTCTTATGATTTTACTATTTAATAATTTTTTTCATCACAATACAATAAATAATCAATAAACTAAAACCAAATAACCCCAAATAAAGCACACTATTTGTACTATCCCCTGTTTTAACCTTCTTCACTTCTTTCTTGTTTTCAGCTTTTACAGTTGGTGTTACTGCTTCTTTTTCTTTCGTATCTTTATAGAGAATTGCATAGTCACTGAACTTATCTGTTTCAAATGTTAAGCTGTTTGTCTTTTCATTATAGCTTGTTTCTAAGATATCTACTTTTCCATTATGACTTCTTGCGATAAAGTATTCTCTCTTAGTTTTACTATCTTTATTGATTAATTCTTCTGGAACTTTGATTGTTACTTTCATGGCTTTTGTAAGTTCATGTATACTTTCATTTGTTCCATCTATAGTCTTATATAATGTGATATCTAAGTATTTTCCTACTTTATATCCTTTTGTATTTGTTTCAATAAGTTCATTTGCTTGTGCTTCTTTTACTTCTAATACGATTTCTACTTTCTTACCTTCTGCTACTTCACTTAATTCATTTGCTGTTATTTTTTTGTTTTCAATAAGGAGATCTATAACTTCATCTCTACTTATTTCTACATCTCCTGTTGTTTTAACAGTAAATGATCCTGTTCCTATCTTATCATTTTCTTTTGGTAAGATTACATAGCTATATTCAAAGGATCCTGTATGGTTATTTCCTTTAGCTTTGATTGTTAGAACATGTTTTCCTTCTTTTGTTGCTTGATTATCTAATACTTCATAATCTTCTTTATTTAATGCTTTTCCATTGACTAAAACTTGTTCTACTTCTTGTGTTTGTTTTTCTCCTGTATATTTTAAAACATTTCCTAATACAACTGTTCCTTTATCAATCGATAATGGATTAATTGTATATGTTCCATCTTTAAAAGTAATATCATAATTTGGATTTGATCCTTCTTTTTGACTTACTTTTATCTTATATGTTCCTACATCTTCTCCTTCTTGTCTTGTAAAAATGATACTTGTTAATTTATCATTACCAATAAGTTTATCATTTACATATGTAAATTCAGAGTCTTCATCTCCATATGTCTTTGATGCATCATTTGCAGTAACTGTAATCTTTTTAGCTTTAACAGTAAGATTTATTTCTTTAGATACTTTTTTATAATTCTTACTTTCTTTTTGAATTACTGTAATGTTGACTTTACCTGCTCCTTTGATAACTACATTACCTTCACTATCTACAGTAGCTACTTTTTCATCGCTACTTGCATATTCAATAGCTGATTCATTATCTTTACTTTGAGCATGAATTGTAAATGCTTCATCACCATAAATCTTTTCAACATTTTTTTGATCAACTGTTAATTCATGATTGATTTTATGAACCGTTAATGTTACTTCTTTACTATCACTATCATAGTTATGATCAACTCCTAATGTAACTTTTAATTTTGTTGTACCAGCATTATGAATTGTTACATTACCTTGATCATCTACTGTTGCTACATCCTCATTACTGCTTGCATAAGATAATTTTCCATTACCTTTATGAGATACTTCTAATTTAAATCCTTGATCACCATATTTTTTATCATTCACTTCTTTTACTTCTAATCCAGCATTTGCACCTTTTACTACAAATTCAGCTGTATTTGTACCAGTTAATTTATAATTTTCATCAGTAATACTTGCTGTAACAGTATATTTACCTGCATGACTAGGAACTTCTGTTCCATTAACTTCTGTTCCATCATACCCTGTTCCTGTGTAAGTTAATGTTACTTCTGGATGATCACCATTTTCTACATCATTTAACTTAGCTGTAGCACCTGTAATCTTTTCACCATAAGTACCACCATTAGGTGTAATTGTAACAGTGATATCTTTTGGTTTAATTGTATAACTTGTTGTTACATTTTCAGGTAACATATAATTTGTATTACTTACTTTTGTTATTTCCGCTTTATAAGTACCTACATTTTTATGTTTATCTCCATCAACTGTAATTTCACATTTATCACCATTTACTAAGTTATTAACTGTAGCTGTTGGTAATTGTTCTTTACCGTTGTAAGTTAATTCTTTATTCCATTTTAAATCAATTGTTCTAGGATTGATTTTATTTGTGATTTCTTGTACATCTACATCTTTAAAGTTTTTATTTCCTTCTACTTTGTAGTAAACTGTATATTCTTTGGCATCTTTTCCTGTTGGAATTGATGTTGACCAGTTTTGGTTGTCTAAAGAATATTTTACTGTTCCTCCATTAGTAGATGCTGCATTTACTAATTCTTGTTCACTTCCATTATATGTTAGTGTTTTTGTTGTTGGTTTCGTAACAACTGGTGTTGCTTTGGTAATATTGAATTTTACTGTTGTATCAACAGTACCGTCTTCCCATCTATAATTTGTAGGATCTTTTAAAGTCAATTGAACATCATATTCACCTACATTTATACCACCTTTATTTTCTTTAACTGTGTATAGATCATTTTCTGAAATATTTGCAGTTAATGTTTGTCCTGTATATACTTTGCTTTCTACTGTTGGTTTTTTAACTTTTTCCCAGTTAACTGTAATATTATTTAATGTTGTTTTATTTCCTGATTTATCTGTTACTTCGATTTTATATGTTCCTTTTTTTGGAACTAATGTATAAGATGTTACAACTTTGTCATCTACTTTTACTGTATCTAAATTGTTATCAGTTACTGTAAATGTTTGTGTTTTCGTATATGTTTGATTACTTTCTACACCTGATACTTGTGGTGCAATCGTATCAATTACGATACCATCTGTTGAAACATATTTAATATTTCCTGCTTTGTCTGTTACCTTGGCATAAATAACATAATTACTATCTTCACTAAATGTAACAGATGTTCCTTCTTTCCAATCTACTGATTGTAATTGTTTCTTTGTTAGTGATTCTTCACTACCTGATTTATCAACATAATAATAGTATTTATTAACTCCACTACCTTCATCAGTAGCTGTAATTTCTGCTTTTTGTGTTTCTTTAAAGAATAAACCGAATGTAATTGTATTTAAAATACTTTTCCATGTTTTATTGGATACCTTTATTTCTGTATCAGGTGCTGTTATATCAGCTACTCCTTCAACTGTAATATTTGTATCTTTTTGAATATTTTTAATTTTGTATTGGTTATTGTTATCTAATTGAACTGTTTCACCATTGACCTTAACAGCGAAATCTTTTGTTTTTGAATAGCCTTTATTCAAGGCAAATGTAAGAGTACTTGATTCATTATAATCAACAACTGTATTACTAACACTTAAAGTATATCCAACTTGACTAGCTGGAACTTTTACTTTGATTTCTTGTCCATTGGCTACATATACTTCTTTTTCAGGTGAAGCATAATAATTTTGACAATCCTTATATCTTACATAGTACTTACCGGTAGATAATCCTTCTACAGTATCTCCAGAAATACTATGCCATTCATTTTCACCATCTTTTCTATATTCCATTGATGAATCAACATTATTTAATTTACCATCTGTTCCACCTTTATATGTTGTTCCTGTGGCTGTTACAGATGTTGGTGCTTCTCTATGTGCTTTGACAATTTCGAATGTAACTGTATTTTGTACAGGTAATTTATAATTTGAATCACTCAATTCAGTTGCAGTTGCAGTATATGTACCTACTTCAGTTTGTTCACCAGAAACAGTCACGTTACATTTGTCATCTCCAACTGTATTAGTAACAGTTGCTGTTGGAACATGTGGTTTACCATCATATGGAATTTTAAATGTATTTGTTCCATCTAGTTTCCATGATAAAGTTGCTGTTCTTTGGGTAATAGTAATAAATTTTTGAGGAGACGATCCGGACTTATAAAGATCCGATCCCGAATTATATATACTTAAATAATATTTTCCTACGTCTGGATATTCTTTATTGACCCTAACATTTGTATCACGATCATAATATTTATATGAATATTGACAATTATCTAACATACTTTCAGGGACAAGTTCTGGTTGTTCTCCATATTCCCATGTGTATTTAACAATGCTAGGTGGAGTAGGTTCTGCTTTTAATACAGTAAATTTAAGTGATTTTGTTGTTAAACTTAAATAATGATTATTTTCAGAAACTACTCCTCTAATACAATAAGTACCAGGTTTTAGACTATTTAGCTCATCTAAACTTATTGATTTATATGCACTGTCGTCATCATCATATTTCTTATATTCATAAGAAACGCGTGCATCTGTTGGAACATAGTAATGACCATTTCCTGTATTCACTTCTACATATGGGCCAAATTTTGATTGATATCCTTGATAAGTATATTCACAATTATCTTGTTTATTCCAATTCTTATCGTAAAAATATATTTTATTTGTCCAATATTCTGCTTTCGTAATTGTGAATTCTCCAGAAACTGAAACTTGATCCATTGTTAGAGTTACTGAATAATCTCCTGGTTCTGTTGGTCTTTTTGATAATTGTTGACCATTTTGATAATATGTTAATTTGTATGAATCTCCTGATATTGGAAAACTATAGGTATTCTTACCATTGGCATTTTCAACCCAAGCAGTGGTTTCTCTGTTATACTCTCCGTTTTGTGTTTTTAATACTATTTTTGCTGTTGTAGTATCTGGATCCTGATAATCACATTCACTATTTCTTTCTTCTTCACTACAATAACCTTTTATTGTTTTTCCACTTTCATCGCTATTATCAAGTACATAGTTCCATTTATGAACATGTTTTGCTAAATAAATATATTGACCTTCTTCGTCATATTTAAGATCAACTTTGTATAAATTATCACTATTTTTTACAAATTTGATTTTACTCAAATCATTTCTACTTACTCCTCTTGGAGATATTCTATGTTTTTTTCCATCGTTTATTTTATAATCAATATCAATTGTAATAGGATCTCCATTATATTCTGAAAGATCAATTGTACCATTATCACCAAGTTGAACATCTACTCCACAACTTTCATCAAACTTTACATTTTTAAGTTTAAGTAATGTCGCTTTATTGTAAATACCAATACGATTTGCTTTAATTGTGACATCATTAACATTCAAAACTCCCTCTTTAGAGTTAAGTCCAACTTTATCAGATACAATCGTTCCACCACTACCATTGATTGTCATTGTTCCTAAATTTCCAACAAATCCACATAGACAGTAAACATCACTCCCACTATAAGTAAATGTATGACCATTCATATTAATAGTTACATCAGTATTCCTGTCAGTCGTAATAAAATCAAACCTTCCATTTTTATCAGGATCATTAATAACATCGCCTAATATATTTAAAGCTATCGTTCCTATTTTAGAGCTATTATATTGTACACGAACTTTTGTACCTGCATTTTCCCATGTAGAATATTTCTTAGTATAATACGTACCTCCAGGTAAATTATATGTTCCTGGTGTACTTGTATAATACGTACTTCCATCACTTGAAATATTAGTATCTGCCGCAAATACATTTACAGGTGCTTGTGTAAAGATCATCATAAATGTAAGCATACTTGCTATTATTTTCTTTATTTTTATCTTCATAACTTTCTTTTCCTCCCCTTGTCAAAAATTATTATGTTTAAAACTACTTATTTATTTGTTAATAAAAAAAACCTCCCTTGTCTATTCATATTTTACTATTTATGATACTTTACTTTTTCATTTGTCGCGAAATGTCGTTTTTAGGGTGTGAAATGCAAATAATAAGAAATAATTATTATATTTTTGTAAATAAAAAAAGGCTATATGAATATACGTATAACCTAATTAATAATTCTTAAAACATCTTCCTCATTTGTTACATTAAATATATTTAATGTAAGTTCATTTAGTTTTTCTAGCGATGTATTTGTAAGTTGTTTTTCTAAAGGTCATGATAAGGTTCCTAGTTTTACTTTAAGTTGTTCTTTTAAAGTATCTGATTTTCCTTTTTCAATTCCTTGATTTTCAAATCTTTGAAATAATTGATCCATTGCCTTACACATATTGATTTCATCTCTTTCTGGTAAGTCTTCTTGCATCCATTGTTTTAAGGTCGACAACAGGTAGTCTCCAATCATTGATATAAGGTTCCATCTCTGATGGTATACTTTTCAATGTCTCTTTTAATGTTTCTGGCAACTTCCATTCTTCATCTCCCGTATAGAACACAAAGCTTCCTACTGGATAGACTTCTTTTTTACTTTCAACTTGATTGATATAAGTTGTCGCATCATAGTTGAGTATGCGAAAAATCATATTTTTATCAAAAGTGCTTTGGTGTTCAACTCCAATAATTACATAATTTCTATGGATACCTGCTTTTCTTACGACATCCCGATATCTTTTGATCTCTGTTGGATCATCTACATTTCCTATCAAGGTCGACAGATCATTTTCTCTTGAAACAAGTTCTTCTGGTTTAATGACCTGTCTTCCTTGAAAAAAAGCATAATTACAGAGATTGGCAAAACAACCTTCATCTCTAAGTAGCTTTTTACAAGTACTGTCATTTGCATCCGCTTTCCTCTTTATATAATTTTTTATATTAAGGTTTTATACATCACTTTTGGTTTATATTGTTTATCATATTTATAAGGAGTAGCTTTTCTGATGTTATTGTACCATGTTATCAAAGATAATTTGTCTCAAATTTGTGCATTTTCTAACCATGGAGACTTAATTCTTATCTATCATTATTTTATCTTTCCTCTTTTTCTTCTTCAATGGACGTTTAGTCCAAAAAAAAGTGCTATGAAATTATTTCACAACACTTTAAATAAGTTTTTCATATAAATGTGCTATAACAGTTTTACCATAATCCATCATTTGTTTTCCCTGCAATAAGAAACCGCATTTTTCATAAAGGCGAATAGCTGGTAAATTAGAAGATAAAACATCCAAACGCATGACCCTTTGGTTTTGTTTTTGGGCAATTTTCAAAGCTTGTTTTAGAAAATACTTACCACATCCATGATAATCTGGATGAATACAAAAACGATGCAAAATGATTGCTTCTGTATCATCAACATTTATTTGCCAATAAACATTTTGATAACAAGGGTCACTTTCATGATTTAATACCATTGCCCCTATAATCTTTTCTTCTTTTTGTAAGATATATAAAGTTTGTTGTTTGATATCTGATTGAATCATTTCTTTTGATGGGTAGAGATTTTTTCGCCAACCAATATCAAAAGCACTCTCTTTCATAGCATCACTAACAGCATCATAAAGTTCTATAATTTCCTCTAAATCATCCATAAGAGCACATCTTACATTCATTTATGTTTCCTCCTAGATAATTCCACTAATAAAAACAAAAATAACTATAATCGGTAAAATAACTGTTACATAAAATTGCATTTTGTCAGGTACTTTTAAACCTTTTCCGATATTTGCTTCTTTTTGATAGTTTTTAAATCCCCAACCATATTTAGAAGTGCAGAATAATAAATAAACAAGTGATCCTAATGGAAGTAATAAATTACTTACGATAAAATCTTCTAAATCTAGAATTGTAGAACCTGCACCTAATGGTTGAATGTTACTTAAAACATTAAAACCTAAAGCACATGGCAATGATAAAACTGTAATGATTACAAAATTGATCATCACTGCTTTTTTACGATCAATATTTAGTAATTCCATTGTACAAGCAATGATGTTTTCAAAAACAGCAATAACCGTCGATAAAGAAGCAAATGACATAAATAAGAAGAAAAGTGAACCCCAAATTCTTCCACCTGTCATTGAAACAAAAACATTGGGTAACGTAATAAAAATCAAACTAGGACCGCTATCAGGACTAATTCCAAAAGAAAAACATGCTGGAAAAATAATCAATCCTGCCATAATAGCGACAAAAGTATCTAACAGCGCTACATTCAACGATTCTTTTAATAAAGTTTGTTCCTTATTTAAATAACTTCCAAAGATTGCCATTGAACCGATACCAATACTCAAAGTAAAGAAAGCTTGATTCATGGCAGAAACAATTACCTTAACAAGTCCTATTTCAGAAATCTTATGAAAATCAGGATATAAATAAAACTTCACACCTGCCATACCACCATCCAATAACAAACCATGAATAGCAAGAATCATAATAAGCCCTAAGAGTCCTGACATCATTACTTTAGTAATACGTTCTACCCCATTTTGTAGTCCCATCGAACATACAAGCATTCCTAAAGCTACTACAACAATCATCCAAAAAACATTTGTAGAAGGACTTGCTAGAACATTTGAAAATATCTGTTGAACACCTTTTGTAGATAAACCTGCAAATTGTCCTGTTAAAAAATTATAAAAATATTTCAACATCCAACCTGAAACAGTTGTATAAAAAATCATTAAGCAGATATTTCCTACTAAAGCCATATAACCATGTAAATGCCATTTTTGTTTTGGCTTTTCTAAAGTTTCAAAGGATTTTATAGCACTTTTTTTACTTGCTCTCCCTACGGAAAATTCCATACTCAATATTGGAACACCAATTAAAAGAAGGAAAAACAAATAGAACAATACAAAGATTCCCCCACCATTTTCTCCTACTACATAAGGAAATCTCCAAACATTTCCTATTCCTATTGCGCATCCTGCAGAAAGCAGAATAAATCCAATTCTTGATTTAAATTGTTCTCTTTCTTTCATAAAAACCTACCTTTTCTAACAATACAATCATCATATCATATTGATGAAAAAATAGATAATAAAAAATACTTCAAAATGAAGTATTTTTTAAGCATCTTTTAAGAAAGCTTTGTAAGCTTGATATGTTTCATAAACATCTACTTTACTTACAA
>JABLTO010032306.1_pt1 | contig 11328 bp, 7 predicted proteins | sample 7160091 | NCBI WGS metagenome assembly JABLTO01 (sample SAMN14651225, study PRJNA627086) | human gut metagenome | isolation source: feces | host: Homo sapiens
CGCAGGCGGGCTGTCGCCCGGCAAGTATTTTTCACGCAGTATGCAGCAAAATTTGCCGAAAAGACACGTGTATACGCTTGTGAAGACAGGTTCTTAATGCCTGTAAAAGGTTTCAGGAACCTGTTATTTTACCGCGCTTTGCTGTTTCGATATGGCGGCAGGGGCATACGGAACAAGCCGTGCTGATTGCAGCAGTAATAGAGCCATCCCCTGCCCCGTGCCGGGAGACGCGTTTCCGGCTCCTGCTCCGGGTAGAGCTTTACCAGTGTAACCCGGTCTGATGTCACTGCGGCGAAAAAGGAAATGTAGTGTGCCTTTGTCATGGGATGATCGGCCATCCGGACATGATATTCGCCGTCCAGAAGCGTGATTTCCGCCTTGTGGCAGCTGTCTGGTTCTTCCGCTTCCAGTGCCGGCAGCGCAATACCGCAGCAGTGAAACGCCCCTTCTCCGGCGGCAGAGATCACATTGCCGCACACAGGGCAAACATACCACCGGGTTTTCAGCATATTGGCCGACCGGTTCTGATTAATCACCGTCGCACCGGAGAACAATTCCGGCAGTGAAACATGTAGCGCCTGCGCCAGTGGTTCCAATAGAGTAATATCCGGCAGCCCCTTTCCGGTTTCCCATTTAGAAATGGTTTTATCACTAACAAAGAGCAGTTCTGCCAGTTGCTTCTGGGTCAGGCCGCGCTTTTCCCGCAGCATCTGAATGGTCTGTCCGGTTACATAAGGATTCATTCTCAACCGACTCCTTTCCTGGGTTTCCTGTTTGTTTGAATTTTCGGGTTCCTGCAAGAACAAGCCCTAGTATACCAGACTTTTCCCCTTCTGACAACCTGCGCTGCGTAGAGTCCGGAGAAACGCTGCTTGCTCCAGTTTTCAAAAAGGGCAGCACCCCTGGTTTTTTGGAATGCTGCCCTTTGTTTACACGCGTCACACAATTTGATTGTTACGCTTCTACAACCACCTTATGGAATACCTTCTTGCCCTTCCGGAGGATGGTCTCTGCTTCCGGATAGATCACGCTCTTGGGATCTGTCACCTTTGTATCATTGACAGAGACGCCGCCCTGCTGTACCAGCCGGCGTGCTTCGCCGTTGGACGGTGCCAGTCCGCAGCGTACCATCAGCGTCAGAATGCCGATGCCGCCGTCTGTGAGATCTTCCGCTTTCAGAACAGTGGTCGGCATATTGGCATTGTCTCCGCCGCCGCCGAATACTGCCTTCGCAGCAGCTTGTGCCTTTTCGGCTTCTTCCTTGCCGTGCACCAGCTCTGTCAGCTCGTATGCCAGCAGATCCTTCGCCTGGTTCAGTTGCTGGCCTTCCAGTGTGCGTTCCATCTCTTCAATCTGTTCAATGGGCACAAAGGTGAGCAGCTTCAGGCACTTGATGACATCCTGGTCGGAAACATTCCGCCAGTACTGATAGAACTCGTACGGTGTGGTCTTTTCTGCATCCAGCCATACTGCGCCCTTTTCGGTCTTGCCCATCTTCTTGCCCTCAGAGTTCAGCAGCAGGGTAATGGTCATCGCGTAGGCATCCTTGCCCAGCTTCCGGCGGATGAGTTCTGTACCGCCCAGCATATTGGCCCACTGAGCATCGCCGCCGAACTGCATGTTGCAGCCGTAATCCTGGAACAGTTTGTAGAAGTCATAGCTCTGCATGATCATGTAGTTGAATTCCAGGAAAGTCAGACCGCGCTCCATCCGCTGCTTATAGCATTCGTGAGAGAGCATCCGGTTTACACTGAAATGCGCGCCCACATCCCGGAGCACGTCCACATAGTTCAGATCCAGCAGCCAGTCCCCGTTGTTTACAATGATAGCCTTATCATCTCCAAAGTCAATGAAACGGCTCATCTGCGTTTTAAAGCAGTCTACATTGTGCTGAATGGTTTCCTTTGTCATCATCTTCCGCATATCGGTTTTGCCGGACGGATCACCGATCATGGCTGTGCCGCCGCCGATGAGGACGATGGGCTTGTTGCCTGCCATCTGGAGACGCTTCATCAGACACAGCGCCATAAAATGGCCTACATGCAGGCTGTCTGCGGTAGGATCAAAGCCGATGTAAAAGGTTGCCTTTCCGGCATTGACCAGCTCTTCAATTTCCTTTTCGTCTGTCATCTGGGCGATGAGTCCCCGCCGCTTCAGTTCTTCAAATACGGTCATATGTTTTCCCTCTTTCCCCGGAGGCAAAAAAACGCCCTCCGGAATAATTTGTTCCAGAGGACGATAGACAAAAGCCGCGCTTCGGCTCTGATTACCGTGGTACCACCTCAATTTATCCGGCATGCACCGCATGTGCCGCACAAGCCGAACCTCAAAGACGCTGTAACGGGCGTACCCGGAGTTCCCTACTGCTGTTCAGAAATCCGCTCCGAGGGGTATTCATCGGGGTGCCGGGATTCTTCTCACCAGCCAGAACCTCTCTGCACCGGACACGCCCCGATTACTCTTCCTCATCTCTGCGTTTTGTTTATCATAGCATATTTCTCACCGGATGTCAAGCCGGTTCGCAAAAGTAATCTGTGTCACCGCTCCCTTTTTCAGAAAAGGCATTTTCGCAGCTTTGCAGACAGGCGGCTGTCCGCACGGAACAGTGTCAGTGCCAGAACCCGCTCTGTCACAAGACTGAGCGCCGCAAATCCCAGCAGGAACAGCAGCGTGCTTCCGGTGGGGACGGCCATGTGGAGAATATCCACACAGAGCCAGTGATTTTTCAGCCACAGGCACAGGGCAACGGCGGCATAATAGCCAATGCCGGTTGTGATGCACAGAAAGCCCCGGAGCTTATTGAAGGGGCAGCACATCTTGAAAACACCCAGGATGCCCACAGTGCCGATCAGCAAAAACAGCAGGGCATTTGCCTGGGTATTCTCCCCGGATGCCCCCAGAATACCGCAGGCGTGAAGGATCAGATAGATGCCAAAACACAGGGCAATGGAAATGGCGTTCGGTGCCGCACGGCGAATAGCCTCCGGCAGAAACCGGGTCGTGACCTTCTGTGAATTTTGCTCAAAGGAGGCGAAGAAGGAGGGATAACCCTCAATCACCAGATCGATCAGGGTAATCTGAATCGGCACAAACGGGAACGGTGCATTTGTCAGCAGACACAGTGCACAAAGCAAAATGGAATACAGCGTTTTAATGAAGAATACGCCGGCAGATTTAGTAAGATTGTTAACTACCCGTCGTCCCTGCATCAGGACATCCTTTAGCACAGAAAAGTCAGAGTCCAGCAACACCAGCTGTGCCACCTGACGGGCAGCGTCACTTCCTTGACCGACCGCAATGCTGCAATCCGCTTCTTTCAGCGCCAGCAGATCATTTACGCCGTCTCCGGTCATGGCAACGGTATGCTTTTTCCGGTGCAGCGCTCCAACCAGCTGCTTTTTCTGCGTTGGTGTAACGCGTCCAAAGACAGAGTACGTCTCGGCAATTTCATCCATGGATGCGTCCGCTTCCAGTTGACTCATATCCAGGTAGTGTTCCGCGCCGGGCACGCCTGCCTTCGCTGCAATGGCCGACACCGTGACCGGATTGTCTCCGGAAATAATCTTTACCGCTACGCCCTCGCTCCGAAAATACGCCATGGCCGCAGAGGCATTCTTCCGGATGGGATCCACAATCAGCACCGCAGCCAGCAGTTTCAGCGCCGGCAGCGGCTGTTCCTTTGTCACCGGCTCTGTGGTGATACCCACCAGAAGAATCCGTTTTCCGGCAGCCATATGCGACTGTACTGCATCCGGCAGCGGCTTTGGAGACAGCTTTTCCGGTGCGCCCACCAGAAGAGTTGCGCCGTCTGAAAACGTCATGGCGCTCCATTTCCGATCCGAGGAAAAGGGAATATCTGCTGTCCGCGTATAAGTTTCAGCACCAGGAAAATAGCTGCTCAGCGCCTGAAAGGTGGCATTGTTATCCGAAGTTTGAGACAGAAAGCTGCCCATGCGCTGCTGAAATTCTTCGGTGTCCGCATCCGGGAAGAATATGGTGTCCTCCACCTGCATTCTGCCCTCGGTCAGTGTACCAGTCTTATCCAGGCAAAGCACATCGACATGCGCCAGATTTTCCAGCGAATAGAGATCCTGCACCAGTACATGCTTCTTGGACAGGGAGACAATTCCGGCAGCCAGGCCAATGCTGATCAGCAGATACAATCCCTTCGGCAGCATGCCCAGCAGGCCGGCAGAAGTGGTGACCACAGCGTCATACATTCCCCGTTCGTCAAAGAAAAATGACTGTATGAACAGCAATATTCCCAGAGGCACGATGAGAAATCCCGTCAGCTTTGTCACGCGACGCATAGAGAGCACCAGCTCGGAGCTGATTGCCTTGGATTTTTTGGCTTCTCTGGCGATTTTCGAAGCATAGTTATCGCTTCCCACATGAATGACACGTGCCCGGCATTTGCCGCTGATCACAGAACTGCCGGAGAGCAGATCGTCCCCCGTTTTTTTGGAAACCGCATCCGATTCTCCGGTGAGGAGGGATTCGTTGACTTCCAGTGTGCCGTCCATGACAACTGCATCCGAACAAATCTGCATGCCGCTTTCCAGAAGCAAAATGTCATCCAGTTCCACCTCTTCCAAATCGATTTCCATCGCCTCGCCGTTTCGCTCCACCATTGCTTTTGGAGTGGACAGCAGCGACAGCTTTTCAATCAGACGCTTTGCTTTCAGCTCCTGCATAATCCCGATGGCGGTATTCAGGGCGATCACAAAAATGAAAAACAGATTCGACCAGGCGTGCACAAAAATCAGCGCCAAGGCAATCAGCACATTGAATAGATTGAACAGAGTGCAGATATTTTCCCGGAAGATCTGCCCAGTGGACTTCGTGATTTTCTCTTGTTGGTTCATCTGGTGCGCATTCCTTTCTCAAACAGGGTTCTTTTCCTCATGCCAAAAGCGGACTTCAAAATATTTTTTCCAAATAAAAATCTGCTTTTTGCCTTTATTATAGCATATCCATTTAAAATCGTCAAGTTAAATTGGAAATAGTTCCGAAAAGATAGTTTCATAAAATTATATGGAAAGGCAGGAAATAACTGGTTTTTCTGCAAAGCATTTCTTTTTCAATACGATTTGACGAAATACAAAAAACATGGTATAATAAGAAAGTATATCAAAAGCGAAAGGAATCAAGCACTATGCGTACACAAAAAACACAGGAAAAAGCAGGATTCGGGTCGAAAATCGGCTTTATCCTGGCAGCGGCAGGATCTGCCGTAGGTCTGGGGAACATCTGGCGCTTCCCCTATCTGGCAGCCAAATACGGCGGCGGCATCTTTCTGCTGGTTTATCTGATTCTGGCAGTCACCTTTGGCTTTGCGCTGATGCTGACAGAAATCACCATTGGCCGGCGCACCGGAAAGAGCGTCATGGGTGCCTATACCGCCATGGACAAGCGGTTTCGCCCCCTGGGATGGCTGGCCGGCGCAATCCCGGTTATCATTATGCCATACTACTGCGTCATCGGCGGATGGGTGCTCAAATACCTCGTGGTCTTTCTCACCGGTTCCGGAAAGGCTGCGGCAGACAACAGCAGCTTTTTCAGCAACTTTATCGGCCACAGCTGGAGTCCGCTCCTGTTCTTCGCCATCTTTCTGCTCATCACCGGCAGCGTTGTTATGCTGGGTGTACAAAAAGGAGTTGAAAAGGTCAGCAAAATTTTGATGCCCCTGCTGCTGGTGCTGATTGTCGGCATTGCCATTTACACTATGACGCTCCCCGGCGCCATACAGGGACTGGAATACTACATCAAGCCGGATCTCAGCGCTTTTTCCATCAAAACAGTGGTTGCGGCAATGGGACAGCTGTTCTACTCCATGTCTCTGGCCATGGGCATTATGATCACCTATGGCTCCTACATGCGAAAGGAAGATCATATCGAAAACTCCGTCCGGCAGATTGAAGTGTTCGATACCGTCGTTGCCGTTCTCGGCGGGATGCTCATTGTTCCGGCTGTCTTTGTCTTTTCCGGCGGTGACAGCAGTGCCCTGAACGCCGGCCCCAGCCTGATGTTCATCACACTGCCCAACGTCTTTTCTGATATGCTGGGCGGTCAGATTGTGGGCACAGTCTTTTTCCTGCTGGTTTCACTGGCAGCGCTCACCTCTTCCATTTCTCTCATGGAAACCGTTGTTTCTATGCTGGAAGAACGGTTCCATCTAAAACGGATTCCGGCATGCTGTACCGCTACCGGATGCGCCTTTCTGATCGGTCTGCTGTCTGTCTTTGGCTACAGCATCTGGCCTGACTTCACCATCTTCGGCAAGCAGATGCTGGATTTCTTCGACTTTGTCAGCAACAATCTGATGATGCCGATTGTAGCACTGATGACCTGTATTCTGGTGGGATATGTAGTAAAAACTACATATATTGAAAGTGAAATCGAAAAGAACGAGCGGTTCCGCTCCAAGGGATTGTACCGGATTATGATCCGCTATGTGTGTCCGGCATGCATGCTGATCATCTTCTTCTCTTCCCTGTTCATGTCTTTCTAAATTGCCGTTGCACGTTGCAGCAAAAAAACAGGGCTGATCTCCCACGGGAGAAATCAGCCCTGTTTTTGAAAAGAGAAGGAAAACGGATGTTGTCCGTTTTCATTATTACTTACTTATTGCAGATGCCAGATATCCCGGTCGTACTCTGCAATGGTGCGGTCAGAAGAGAAGTAACCGGATTTTGCAATATTTACAGTCATTTTCTCTGCAAAGGCCATACGGTCCTCATAGTCGGCATAGGCCTGTTCTCTGGCTTCCACATAGGCATCGAAGTCCGGGAAGGTCATGAACCAGTCTTTGCCGATCAGCTCCTTCGAAAGACGCTCCAGCCGCTTTTCATCGCCGATTTCCAGCATTGCTTCGCTGGTGATAAAGTCCACAGCTTCTTTGATTGCCGGGTTCTTTTTATAGTACGACTTGGCATCATAGCTGCCTTTTGCATAGCGCTCTACTACTGTTTCGCTGGAATCTCCGAAGATGTAGATATTTTCATCTCCCACCAACTCGTGAATTTCCACGTTTGCACCGTCCTCTGTACCCAGTGTTACTGCGCCATTGAGCATAAACTTCATGTTGCCGGTACCGCTGGCTTCCTTGGATGCCAGGGAGATCTGCTCTGAAATATCGCATGCCGGAATCAGCTTTTCGGCCTTGGTGACGTTATAGTTTTCCACCATCGCCACCTGAAGCCAGGGGCTGACCTCCGGATCTGCTGCAATCAGTTCCTGTAAGCAGAGAATCAGGTGAATGATATCCTGCGCAATGATATAAGCCGGTGCAGCCTTTGCGCCGAAGAGCACAGTAATCGGACGAGTAGGCTTCTTTCCTGCCTTGATTTCCAGATACTTGTGAATCACATACAGTGCATTCAGCTGCTGGCGCTTGTATTCGTGCAGACGCTTGATCTGAATGTCAAAGATAGCATCCGGGTTCAGAGTAATCTGCTGGGTTTCCTGCAAATAGTCGGCCAGATCCTGCTTGCACGCCTGCTTTACGGCCAGCAGTTCCTTTAAGAATGCCGGATCCTTCTGATAATCCAGAAGCTTTTCCAGTTCCATCGGATCCTTGCGGAAGCCATTTCCGATGCGGGACGCAATCAGATCTGTAAGGCGCGGATTGCAGTGGAGCAGCCACCGGCGGAAGGTGATACCGTTTGTCTTATTGTTAAACTTCTCCGGATAAATTTCGTAGAAGTGGTGCAGTTCAACTTCCTTCAGAATCTCTGTGTGCAGAGATGCCACACCATTTACGCTGTGAGAATAGTGAATGTCCAGGTGTGCCATGTGCACGGTGTCGTTATGATCAATGATGACAGTCTTGGGGTTTTCATACTTCCGGCGTACCTTATCATCCAGGATTTCGAGAATCGGAATCAGCTGGGGTACAGCCTTCTGCAAGTAGGAGATCGGCCACTTTTCCAGTGCTTCCGCCAGGATGGTATGATTGGTGTATGCACAGGTCTTGGATACTGCGGCAATGGCATCATCCAGCGCCACGCCCCGTGCTGTCATCAGCCGGATCAGTTCCGGAATAATCATAGTCGGATGGGTGTCATTGATCTGGATAGCCGCATAATCTGCCAGATCTGTCAGCTGGCAGCCCTTTGCAGTGCATTCATCCAGAATCAGCTGTGCGCCGGCAGAAACCATCAGATATTCCTGATATACCCGGAGCAGACGACCGTTTTCATCGCTGTCATCCGGATAGAGGAACAGGGTAAGGTTTTTCTCCACGGCAGTTTTATCAAAGTCAATGCCGTCCTTCACCAGTGTTTCGTCTACTGTTTCAATATCGAACAGATGGAGGGTGTTGGTGGTGTCATTTTCATAGCCCGGCACCAGAATGTCATACATTCTTGCCTGCACAGAACAGGTTCCGAAGGAAACTGTATAAACCGTATCCGTCTTTTTCAGCCAGCTCTGGTCTGTAATCCAGGGATCCGGCTGGGCAGTCTGGACATTCTTTTGAAGCACCTGATGGAACAGGCCGAAGTGATAGTTCAGTCCGATACCGTCTCCGTTCAGTCCCAGCGCTGCAATGGAGTCCAGAAAGCAGGCTGCCAGTCGTCCAAGACCGCCGTTGCCCAGTGAAGGCTCCGGTTCTACCTCTTCAATGGCAGACAGAGACTTTCCGCAGGCAGAAAGCTGCTGCTTTACCTCCTCATAAACGCCCAGGTTGATCAGGTTGTTGGACAGCAGTTTTCCCACCAGGAATTCTGCGGAAACATAGTACAGCTTCTTTTTCGTCTTTGTCGCCGGCTTTCTTGCCGCAGCCAGCCGCTGTGTCTCCTCCAGCAAAACCAGATACAGTTCTGCATCGGTGCAGTCCCCGGCAGTTTTCTGATATTTCGCCTGTGTCAGTTCGTTGAGATTCATGGTACAAAACGTCCTTTCTTTCGGGTCTGTTTCAGCCCGCAACAAATTTTTTGTTGGTTTCATTTTACCACATTTCCCCTGCCTGCCGCTTGCAGGATTCCATCTGCTTTTTGCACAAAACAATCTTTTTTTGAAAGGAGTCTCTTGATTATGCAGCCGTCCGCTTATTTTCGCTATCAGGAAGAAAAGCAGCACACACCGGAAAATTTTCCGTACAACACCTATCTCTGCACCATTCCCCTGGACTTTCCTGCCGTTTCTCTCCATTGGCACAATGAAGCCGAGCTGATTGTCATTCAGAAGGGAGAAGGCCTTGTCCGTGTCGATTTCCGGCAATATACAGTAAAGGCCGGTGACATTGTGTTTGTTTTTCCCGGCCAGCTGCACAGCCTTGCACAAAAAGGCAGTGCTATTATGGAATACGAAAACATTCTCTTTCAACCGGGGCTGCTGCTCAGTCCGGAGGAGGATCCCTGCTGCACCGGCTTTCTGGCGGCTTTATTTGCAGACGGCTGCCGGATGGGAGCAGTCTGTGACCGAAGCTGGCCGGTTTATCCGGCGGTTTCCGCCCTGCTCCGGCAGATTGATGCCCTGTGCGACAGCAAACCCTGCGGCTATCAGGTGGCCGTGAAGGGGCTGCTCTTCCAGCTGTTTTACCAGCTGATTGCAGAGCGCACCCAGCTTCCCGGAAAGGAAAAGCAGTCCCAGGAACGGCTGAAATCCGCACTGCGCTATGTGGCAGAGCACTACGCCGAACCAATCTCTGTCCCGGAGATTGCCGCCTATTGCTACTACAGTCCCTCCTATTTCATGAAGGCGTTCAAGCGCGCCACAGGCATGCCCTTTGTGCAGTATCTGAAACACTACCGCCTGGAAAAGGCCGCTGCCCTGCTCCGGGAAACCAACCGCACTATTCTGGAAATTGCCATGGAAACCGGCTTTGACAATCTCTCCTATTTTACCCGGAGCTTTAAGGAAAAGTACGGCATCTCTCCGGGAAAGTTCCGGACACCTCCGAAAACGGAAGCAGAAACTGCACCCTAAAACAGAATCCTATAAAAAAGAGACAGGTACGCCTTTTCCGAAATGTACCTGTCTCTTTTTTCTGCAAGTTGCTTTTTTATAGCTGCCACAGCGCCGTCTGAATCAAGGTTTCGTTTTCCACGTCCAGAGAGGCGCAGCACGCCGACAGCACCCAGGATGCATAGATCAGATAGCGGTATTTTCCTACATACCCCATAAGCCGTCCCAGACTGGACGGTTTCTTTTCCTTTTTCAAGTGAATTCCTCCTTACTGCACATGCGTTTTCCGCAATGCTTTATTAGTGTTGGCTAACTGTTGCGCCAGAAAGATGCCGTTTCCGGCAGTTTCTTTATGGATTCTTAGGTTTCGGTTTTCCCATCAGTTTTTTCCATCTTGTCTGATAGAACGTCCGCAAAGCGGAGACATACTGCTTTGCCTGTTCCTTCGGCATATCGTGCACCACGATATTTCAAAGAAGCCGCAGAACATGCCGCTCTGCTGAGAATATGTCGATTTTGGGCACTGTGCGCCCTGGCCGCCGCAGCGTATTCAGAAACTGATAGGTTGCCTCGACTTCCACCTCACCCATTTGGTGCATAAAATGCTGATAGAGCGTACCCTCAGAACAGCAGAGAATGAGCTTGAAGGCATCATGGTAAGACGGATCGGCATAGAGATAGTTCACTATCCAGTCCAGGCAGTTCTGAGATTCTACGCCCATATGGGACGGCTGAACCGCATCTGACAGCTGGGCAAAGGTTTCCTACACACGTATAAATTCCCCGATGACTGCCGCAGCATGCGGTCCGTCAAGGCAGAAAACAGCGCGTCCTTATTGGAGCAATAGCCATAAAATGAACCGGTGGTCACACCGGCTGTTTTGACAATTTTTCGCAGAGATGCACCGGAAAATCCCTTTTCCAGAAACTTTGCCTTTGCCGCCGCCAGAATCCGCTCCTGTGTCCCTGTACTGTCAAGGTGCGGATCCCAGCAATTTTCGTTTCAATTCTGAATTTTTATGGTGCATTGTGTAAATTTGCGTTCATAGTTGAACAGAAACGTTCCACTATTGCCATTTTCAGCGGATAGAGTAGAAGGGTATCGCAAAACCCTTTGCAGAAAAACTGAAAGGAGGAATCACCATGAAAGAAACCATCTGTACCATTGCCGGCGTTGTCGGCAGCTTCATCGCCGGGCTGTTCGGCGGCTGGGATGCGTCCATGGTCACGCTGCTGTTGTTTATGGGCGTTGACTATATCACAGGCCTGGCAGTAGCAGCCTGCGGCAAATCGCCGAAGTCAGACACAGGCAAACTGTCCAGCAAGATCGGCTGGCGTGGTCTGGCAAAGAAATGCGTTTCCCTACTGCTGGTGCTAGTGGCAGCACGTCTGGATATCACTTTAGGAACAACGTATATC
>JABLTO010065945.1_pt1 | contig 11319 bp, 15 predicted proteins | sample 7160091 | NCBI WGS metagenome assembly JABLTO01 (sample SAMN14651225, study PRJNA627086) | human gut metagenome | isolation source: feces | host: Homo sapiens
AATTCCGTTGTTCAGCTTGACAGTCTCGATTTTGTTCATGATATACTTCCTCCTTCATCATATAAACTGCAGTGGATGGTTGTCTTGTATGGATCGCAGCTCCGCCGCCTCCGCGGAGAGTTCTTTCTCCGTGGTGTTCCGTTCCCCCTAAGCATGAATTTTTACGCTGTTGAGCTGCCTTGCGGTGGAGAAACAGTGGTGGTCGATGATCTCACTGTGGCCGATGTCCATGCTGGCGATGCTCTCGATCTCTTTTCCTGTCAGTTCAAAATCAAAGACATTCAGATTTTCTATCATCCGCTCCCTGTGGACCGTCTTGGGAATGGCCGGGATATTCCGCTGGAGGTGCCAGCGGAGGATGACCTGGGCTGTGGTTTTTCCGTGCCTGCCGGCGATCATGGCCAGTGTCTTGTGGTGGAAAATATCCTTCTGCGCCTCGGAGAAGGGGCCCCAGGCCTGGGGGACCACGCCGTAATCCTCCATGACCCGCAGGGCGGTGTTCTGCTGGAAGAACGGGTGGATTTCAATTTGATTGACCATGGGCTTGACCTCCTGGTTCATGCACAGGTCCACCAGCCGTTCCGGGGTGAAGTTGCTCACCCCGATGGCCCGGACCGCTCCCTCCCGGTACAGCCGCTCCATGGCCCGCCAGGCGCCGTAGTAGTCACCGAAGGGCTGATGGATCAGGTACAGGTCGATGTGACCCAGACCCAGCTTCTTGAGAGATCGGTCAAAGGCTTTGAGGGTGCCGTCATACCCCGCGTCCTGCACCCACAGCTTTGTGATGAGGAACAGCTCCTCCCGGGGCACCCCGGAACTGCGGAGCGCCGCGCCGACAGCGGCTTCATTTTCATAGGATGCGGCGGTGTCAAACAGGCGGTAACCGGTCTCCACCGCCTGTAAAACACATTGCTCGCACTGTACAGCGTCTCTGATTTGGAATGTGCCATAGCCGACCATTGGCAGCTCCACACCGTTGGAGAGGGTCCTGTACTGCATGGTGTCAAGCCCCCTTTTGTCTGATTTCTTCCCGATGAGCACATTGTAGGACCGTTTCCTATAAAGTACAGTGCCGATTATGTAGAACGCTATAACTAAAACACATACTATCTCTTGCAATCTGCCGGACCGGCTGTTACAATAGCCCCAAGGTGGTGATGACCGTGTTTGAGATCTATCAGCTGGAGCAGCTTTTGGCCTTCGCCGAGTGTGGAACCCTGTCCGGCGCGGCGGAGCGCCTGCACCTGTCCCAGCCGGCCCTCAGCCGCTCCATGCAGCGGCTGGAGGCGGAGCTTCAGGTCCCGCTGTTCCACCGGCAGAAGAACAAAATCGAGTTCAATGAAAACGGCCGTATGGCGGCGGACTGCGCACGGCAGGTCCTGGACAAGTGCCAGGACATGATCAGCCGCGTCCAGGCCTTCGACCGCAGCCAGCGCACGATTTTGGTCGGTTCCTGCGCGCCGATGCCTCTATGGGAGATTCCGCCGACCCTGTCCGATCTCTACCCCGACCGGACGATCTCCTGGGAGATGCGGGAGAACGACGTGCTCCTCCAGGGCCTGCGGGACGATGTCTACCAGCTGATCATCCTGCCCTATCCGGTGGAGGAGCCTGGGATCTCCTGTGTCAAATACGGGGAGGAGCACCTGTATTTTTCCCTGCCGCCGGCACATCCGCTCTCTGGCAGTAAGGGGCTCTATATGAGGGATCTCAACGGTGAGACCATGCTGCTGCGGAACCGTCTGGGCTTTTGGCGGGAGCTGACCCTCCGGAAGATGCCGGACACCCGGTTTCTGGAACAGGAGGACATGGCCTTTGATGAGCTTGTCAGATCCTCCGCCCTTCCGATTTTTACGACAGATGCGGCGCTGGACCGGGAGGGGGCCCCCTTGAACCGGGTCAATGTCCCGATCCTGGACAGGGAGGCAAATGTGACTTATTATTGTCTATCTCAGCCACACGGACGGAATGATCTGCGCGCCTTTCTCAAAACACTTCCGATCACTTGACTTTTTATGGCTGACTGCCCCCGATTTTGAGCTGCACGCAGCGTTAACACGGCTCGACTATTCCTCATTGTCAGGGTCCCATGCAGAAAACGGGGCAGAAAATACCTCCCGCCCATTGCCGGCCGCAGGGATCGGCAATGGGCGGGATATTTTGGGACCGCATGTTCGGCTGCCGGGCGGCAGGGGGCGGTGCCCGCAAGGACCGCTGTGGGACCGTCTGCACGGAGGTCCGCTGCATCCCTCCTTCCGGCGCACCGCCGCAGCCTGCAAAGAGACCTCTCCGCAGGAGCACTGCCGCCAGGAGCGCGCGTCATCTTCCGCTTCATTGCGGTCCTTAAAAGCGGGCTCCTTTCCGCAAAGCAAGAGGCTGGGGGGACGCTTTGGCCTCTTTCAGTCCTTGGCCGCCTCGGCCGTCACGCCCGAGGCAAGATCCAACCGCTCCAGAAATTCTGTTCCGGACTCCACCTGCCCCAAGGGGATCAGAGAAGAGGATGCGCGGAAGTCCCGGTAGAAAAAGCAGAGATTTCCCCAGGGGATGTAGTAGCACAGGCTTCCCACATCCGGGTCACAGCTGTCCGGAGAACCATCAGTCGGCAGCTCCTCCGGCAGATAGGCGATCTTCTCCGTGCCGTTGAACTCTTCAAAGGTCAGCTCCAGGGGGAGCATATCATGCAGGGCATCCGCCGCCGGATTGTCGTTGAGCGCCACGATGATCTCAGCGCCGTCCTCCAGCAAAAACCGGATCTTTCTGCTCTCATCCATTTGTGTGATCTCCTCCTCTTGCGGTGTTTCTTCCTGTGATGGGACATCCTCATTGGGAGCGGCCGAATCCGGCGCATCGTCAGATTCGCTTTTCAAAGGCGGAACTTCTCCTTGCGGCTGGGTCGTTTCCTCCGGTATTTGCGGCTCCTGCGTTTCAGAAGGACTTGTTTCTACAGGCGGAGTGCTGGACTCCGTATGGGATCCGGGAGAGCCGGTATCCTGTGTCGGCAATGACTCATCTGCGCCGCAGGCCGCGAGGAATAAAACGAGTACGCAGGACAGCAAAATGGAGCAGGGGCGTCTCATCGTCATACCTCCAGATCCAGTCCCGCGATCCACTCCTGCACCGCGGGCTGGGAATCGTCCACCTCTGGACGGTAGACGCCGATGGGCTCCAGGATGGTCACATCCTCCGGCAGAGCGGCGGTCAGATCCCGGATAGTGCCGGACAGTCCGCCGGTGCCGTGGGTGACGAAGGGCACCACCGTCTTTCCGCTCCAGTCGTATTCCTCCACAAAGGTCAGTACCGGCATGGGCAGGGTGTACCACCAGTTGGGGAAGCCCAGGAACACGATATCATAGTCCTCCATGTGGTCCACATGGGAGGCCAGGGCCGGCCGGGCGTTGTCCGCTTTTTCGTCGGCGGCACGGTCCAGGCACTCATCGTAATCGCTGGAGTAAGGCTCCTCCACCACGATGGAGTGGAGATCGCCGCCCACCTCCTGCCGGATCCAGGATGCCAGCTTGGCCGCGTTGCCGGGGGCCAGCACGCTGGCGGAGGTAGTGGCGTCCACATCCACGCTGCTTGGGTCCTCCACCACGGTATTGTCCGCCCAGGTGAAGTAGGCGATCAGGATGTTGCTCTCGTTTTCGTCCGTATTCTGCGGCTGCTCCCGGGATCCCTCAGAGGCGGCCTCCGTGGTCTGGCTGTCTGCCGGTGGAGTGGACGAACCCTGCCCGGAGGTGGTTCCGCCGCAGGCGGCCAGAGAGATGAGCATTCCCAGTGCCAGCAGGAAGGTCATCGGTTTTTTCATGGGTGATCCCCCTTTTGAATCGCTTGTCGGACAGCGCGCCTTTGAAGGGCTTTGCCCAGATAGTAGAAAATCGCGATACAAAGTCCCATCATGGACAGCAGGTCCAGGAAGTACAGGACAGGCGGCCGCTCATAGTCGAAGAATACAAAATGGCTTCGTAAAAAGAGGTAGTCGGCAATGTGCTGTCTGGCGAAGGCATACACGCCGCAGGCCGAGATCCCCGCCGCCAGCACCCGGAGGACCCCAGTGCGGAGGGCAGACGGTTTCTTGTTCCCGGCCACCTTCCGCACCGCGCCCAGCATGATCCCCCAGTGGAAGCCCAGGTGGGCCGACAGCAGGAGAAAGCCCTAGTAGGCGCACAGCAGATGCGCCGTCCTGGCCAGGCCCATGTGGCCCTGTGTGGGAAGGAAGTCGAACACATACCGGCTCATCCAGATCCCGCTGAGCATGGAGCCCAGCATGCACAGAAGGGCCAGCAGGGCGAGGGTGGTCTGCAGGATTCGGAAGGGCGTGTACTTCCCCCGGCCCAGGGCCTGGAGCCATTTGCGGTTCAGGATGTGATGGGCGATGAACAGTACCAGCATCCCCGCCCCCAGCCACTCGTGGATCTCCTGATCGGTGAGGAAATAGGCCATCAGCAGGAGCAGCACCACGGTCATCAGCAGGTCCACCAGGTGTCGCACAGCTGTCTTGTTTCCCATAGGCGGCCTCCTCTCTGTCTTGATCAGGCGGCTTGACCAAGGTCAAAGCCCAGAGCGTCCACCCACTGGGATACGGTCTCCCGGGAGGCGGAGCCGCTGAACCGCTGACCCTCCAGCCAGGTTGCCCCATCTGTCAGGGCCTCCAGGTCGGACACGCTCCCACCGATGGAGCTGCTGCCGGAGGTGCAGAAGGGCACGATGGTCTTTCCGTCAAAATCATAGCTCTCCAGGAAGGTGGAGAGGATCTTGGGGGCGTCACCCCACCAGATGGGGTAGCCCAGGAAGATCACCTCATAATCCTCCAGATCCTCCACGCCGCCGGAAATGGCCGGACGGGCTGTTGGATCGTTCTGCTCCCGGTTGGCGCGGCAGTCCGAATTGCTGTAATCCAGGTCTTCGGGGGTATAGGGCTCTTCCGGTACGATCTCATAGAGGTCGGCGTCCAGAATGTTGGTCAGATGCTCCGCGATGTTCTCCGTATTGCCGGTGGCGGAGAAATAGGCCACCAGTACATCCGCACCCTCCTGGGGGGCGGGTTCCGGCGACGGCTCCTCCGTCCGGGCCTGGTCATAGCGCATCAGGATGGCGGCCAGCTGCTCTCTGGTGATGGGATCATGGGGGCCGAAGGTATCGGCCGTATAGCCGCTCATGATGCGGTTCCGGACCGCCCAGAGGACTGCATCTTCATACCAGGCCCCGTCCGGCGTATCCGTGAAGGCGTCCCGTCCGGTCGTCTCCGGGCTGCCGGCCATCCGGTAGAGGACGGCACACAGCTGTGCCCGGGTCATGGTGACATTGGGGGAGAAGGTGGTCGCTGTGGTGCCGTTCATCAGGCCGTTGTCCCGGCAGTAGACGGCGGCCTCGGCATACCAGGCGTCCGCGGCCACATCGGAAAAGCCGGTGTCCGCCTCAGCGGCAGAGGCCGTCACAGACAGCCCCAGGGACAGGATCAGGGCCGCCAAACATGCGGCCATTCGTCTCAGGTCTCTCATGGTGCTGCGCTTCCTTTCTGTTGTGGTTTATTTCAGGTTCCGGCCCAGCTCATAGGCCTGCTGGGGATAGCGGGAGTGCTTGGTCATGGAGGGAGTGCCGCATCCCCGGCCCCACACGGCTCCCATGTCCCGCAGGTTCAGGTACCGCACCAGCGTCTGATAATGGGCCTCCAGGGCCTCAAAGGTCCAGTCTTCGCTGTTCCACGCCGCGGCAAGCATGGCGGACTTCATGTGCCTGCGCTGGATGCTGCTGTTGAAGGCGCAGAAGCGGTCAACGAGGGTCTTCAGCTGGGCGGACATGCCGTAGTAATATAGCGGCGTGACAAATACCATCATGTCGGCGTCCAGAATTTCCCTGCGGAATTGCTCCATATCGTCCTTCTGGACGCAGGGGCCCTCGTAGCCGCAGTGGATGCATCCGGTGCAGGGGTGGATGTCACTGTGAGCGGCATCGATGACCTGGACGGTGTGCCCGGCCTCCTGCGCGCCGCGGATCAACGCATCTGGCAGCTGATTGGAGGAGCCGCTTTTGTTGGGACTGCCCTCCAGCACAACGATCTTCATGTGATACTTCCCTCACTTCTTTTCCGGCAGCGGATGACGTTCAGGCCCGTCTGATCGCACATGGTCTCCATACCCGTGTCCGTTCCGGCGGTCCCTTCGGCACCCCGGGCTCTCTTCCGTTGCAAATCTTTCTTACTGCAAAAGATCCTTACAGGCATTCAGCGCGTTGAACAGCCGCGGGATGCCCATGTAGGCGCCGGCATGGACCAGGGCGCACACCACTTCCTCCCTGCTGCTGCCCACTTTCAGAGCGCCGTACACATGGCTCCTGACCTGCACCTCGGCCCCGCCCATGGAGGCCAGGATGATCACGGTCAGCAACTCGCGGGTCTTCGCGTCCATTCCGGTGCGGGTATTGAAATCGCCGAAGCCAAGCTCGGTCAGGAAACGGGGCACTGCCTCCGCGAACTCTCCGGGCAGCCAGGTGTAGCGCTCTTTGATCTCCGTACCATAGACCGGCTCCTGGATGGCCAGTCCCTTCTCATACCGCTCCTCACTGGAGGAGAGCGTCCCCTGCCTGGGCAGGGGCAGTTCGATCCCATGCTCCCGGAAGACCTCGTTCATCACTGAGATGGCGTTCAGCGTACGGGGAAAGCCGATAAACGGGGCGCACTGGTAGACGGCCTCCCGCAGCTCCACCGGGGTGCAGCCCACGTTCAGGCAGGCGCCCAGGTGGGCCTTCAGCTGCGGAAGCGCCTGGATGGTGGTGAGGACCGTGATGGTCACCAGCTCCCGCATCCGGTCGTCCAGGCTCCCGGTATAGCACACATCCCCAAAGATATAGCCCTGCAGGATCTGCATGAACTCGGGATCGGTCCCTTCCTCGCCGGCAGCCGGCGTGTGGAACAGCTCCTGCATCTTTGCATTGGTCCTTTCTCTGCGATCCATCGAAAAAACTCCTTTCCGCTCTGCGGCTCAGCGTATTGTTTTGACAGCATGTCAACACAGGGGCAACAAGCATTTGCCGGCCTGTCCCCGACTGCTGTTTCGGCAGGCAGCCGGGACAGGCCCTTTCCGCGGCGTGACAGCGGGAATTCAGTCCAGTTTGCTGTACGCCTCGTCGCTCACCGCCTCCAGCCACTCGTTGGCGGTATCCTCGCCGGGGACCTCCACGGCCAGGTGCGCAAACCAGCTGTCCCTGGCGGCGCCGTGCCAGTGCTTCACATTGGCGGGGATATTCACCACATCGCCGGGGTGAAGCGCCCGGGCAGGCTTTCCCCACTCCTGATACCATCCGCGGCCGGCAGTGACCAGCAGGATCTGGCCGCCGCCCTGCGTGGACTTGTGGATGTGCCAGTTGTTCCGGCAGCCGGGCTCGAAGGTCACATTGCCGATGAACACCTGCTCCTTGGAGAGGATGCTCAGATAGCTTGTGCCCGTAAAATATTGGGCATAGGCGGTATTCTCACCGCCCTTGGGAAAGATCTGCTTGAACTCGCTCATGATTCTCCGTTCTTTCTATGCGATCGGTCGTTTGCAGCCCTTGTGGAGCTTCCTGCACTTGCCCGAGATCCTGCCGGTCTTCAGATCCTCACAGATCGTCTCCCGAACAGGACCGGCCGAGGGTATGGCGGCCGGCCTCCCTGTCCCGGGAACAGGGTGATCGCTGCTGCATGGGGCATATTCGCCGTCCCCCTCTCTATCTGTCTGTTACAGCCCCAGCTCGTCCAGCCAGGCGGTCACTTCGCTCTGCGCGTCCCCAAGGGTACGCTCGGTGAAGGAGATCCCCTCCAGCACCGCAGCCCCAGAGGCGCTCTCCTCCAGCCCGGACAGGCTCCTGCCAAAGCCGCCGCTGGCGCTGGTGTTGAAGGGGACCAGCGTCTTGCCGCTCCAGTCATAGGACTCCAGGAAGGTATAGACCGCCATGGGCGCATCGTTCCACCAGTTGGGGTAGCCCACAAAAACCGTGTCGTACTGGTCCCAGTCCTCCACCTGGCCTGCCAGCTCCGGCCGGGCGCTGTCCGCCTGTTCCTGCTGGGCGATGTCCAGCAGTTCGTTGTAGTCGTCCGTGTAGGGGGTCGCCGGGGCGATCTCAAACAGATCCCCGCCTGTCTCCCCCCGGATGATCTGCGCCACCTGCTCCGTGTTGCCGGACCAGGAGAAATAGGCGATCAGCACGGAGCCGGGATCCCCCGTGGCGGACGTCCCGCTCTCCGCCGGGTCTTCAGCCGGCGCTGCTGCGGGTGTTTCTGTGTCTGTGGGGGCAGGCGTTTCTTCCGCTGCCGAGCCGCTGGCGGATGCCGGCATGTCCGAGGCGTTCTCCTGATTTCCGGAACTGCCGCAGGCGGCCAGGGAAAGGGTCATTGCCAGGGCCAGGAGCAGAGCGGTCCATTTTCTCATAGGGTAAGTCCTCCTTTTTACTGTTCAAATCGGATGCTGCGGGAGTCCCCGCAGGGCATGCGGATCAGATACTGGTCCGGATCGTCCGTCCTCCCGGGTCTTGGCAAAAAAGGAGCGCCTGGTCCTGCCGTATCCCGCGTCCCGGATCCAGATCTTGTGGGTGAGGAGCCGTTCCTCCCGGGCGATTTCGCTCTCCCGCACCGCCTCGCCGGCCGCCCGCTTGTTGCCGCAGCAGGCCGCTGTGTCGATGAGCCGGCATCCGGTCTGTAAAGCGGTCAGGACATCTTCTTTCAGACGGTCTGGTCTGTCACCTGAAAGGCGCCCGGCCCCTGCTGGGGCATCGTGATCCCACGATTGAGCTGAACGGCATCCACGCCGGTCACGCCTTTTGCCCCTCTGTCTTTTTTCTTAACTCATGCCGCAGGTAATCCAGCCGCTCCAGCTGACGCTCCCGAAAGTGGATCTCGTCCAAGGCGGCGATCCGCTTCTGGTCCAGCATGCGCAGACGCGCCATGTCGGAATCTTCCCGCTCCAGCAGCAGCCGCATATAGGTCTCCACTTCCTCCGTGGTAAAACCGATGTCGTGCAGGGTCATGATGGTGCTGAGGCGCTCCAGATCTGTGTCATCATACTGCCACGCCCCCATCACCTTCCTTACCGCGCCGCACAGGCCCCAGCTTTCGTACTCCTTCAAGATTTTGATGGGGATCATATAGCGCTTGCTGGCCTCTTGCATCGTCATGCTGTCACTTCCACGTATAAAAATCAACTGCTGGATTTCGGAACATCTGTATTTTAACGGTCCGAAGCGCAAAATGTCCAATGCCTATGTCAGATCGTGAAAAATGCGTTTTCTGTATTTTTAGGATTTGCGGCCTGAACGCGCGGCAAAATCGGGTCATTCTCCCGGCGCTCCAATGAAATGGAACGGGTGTCCGTCAGGCCGCCTGGGTGATGTCGGTGCCAAAATATTTCTCGGACAGCTCGGTCAGCGCGCCGGACTCCCGCATATCAGCCAGAGCCTGATCGACCGCCTCCCGCAGCGAGGCCGTCTCCTCGCCCTTGCGGAAGGGGATGGCCACCTCGGTGGCCTCGGGGTCCAGACAGGCGATCTTGATGTTGGCATCCGGATGGGCCTCCATGTAGTCGTAGTAGGTCACCTCGGCGTTCAATGTGGCGTCGATGCGGCCGGAGAGCAGCAGTTCAAAGGTCTGGTTCAGGTCGTCCACGCCGGTGACCTCCGCGCCATACTGCTCGGCTACCTCCGCGTAGGTGCTGGAGATGGTATTGGCAGTGTGCTTGCCCGCCAGATCTTCCATAGAGGTGATGTCGGTGTTGTCGGCGCTGACAATGACCGCCGTGCGGTTGTAGGCGTAGGGATCGGAGAAGTCGTAGGCGTCGGAGCGCTCCTCGGTGATGTCCACGCCGTTGATCATGATGTCATAGCGCCCGGCGTCCAGTCCGGCCAACAGGCCGTCCCACTCGCCCTCCACAAAGGCAGCCTCTACGCCCAGGGCCTCCGCGATCTGCTGGCCGACTTCCACATCGAAGCCCACCAGTTCATCGTTCTCATCGTGGTAGGTCCAGGGCGCCCAGGTGCCCTCCATAGCAATGATGATCTCGCCACGCTCCTGGATCTGGGAGAGCAGGTCGCCCGACTCGGTGGAGGCATCCTCCTGGGAGGACTGTCCGGCACTGCCGGAATCCTGCCCGCCGCTTTGGGAGGAACAGCCGGTGAGTCCTACCATACTGAACATGGCCGCCGCCATGAAAAGCGCAGTGATTTTTCTGAATTTCATCTCGATTGCTCCTTTTCTGATTGGAATGGATTTTCTTGGATCAGCAGGCCAGACCGATCTGGCCGCTGAGAGTCTGCAGGAAAGAACGGGTGCGCTCCTCCCGGGGACTGTGGAAGAAGGAATAGGAGTCGCCGGACTCCACCACAACGCCGTGTTCCATAAAGACCACTTTATTGGACACATTCCGTGCGAACCCCATCTCATGGGTCACTACCAGCATAGTCATGCCCTCCTCCGCCAGCGTCCGCATGACGGCCAGCACCTCTCCGGTGAGCTCCGGGTCCAGGGCGGAGGTGGGCTCGTCAAAGTAGATGATCTCCGGCTTTGTGGCGATGGCCCGGGCGATGGCTACCCGCTGCTGCTGCCCGCCGGAGAGCTGGCTGGGATAGGAGTCCTCCCGGTCGGACAGGCCCACCTTCTCCAGGGCTTGCCTGCCGATCTGGACGGCTTCCGCCTTGGGCATCTTCCGCCCGATGATTAGCCCTTCGGTCACATTTTCCAGGGCGGTCTTGTTGCGGAACAGGTTGTAGTTCTGAAAGACGAAGGCCGTCTTTTTCCGCAGGCGGGCCGCATCCTTTTTGGAGACATGGCCCAGGGAAATGTGTTCTCCATCAAAGTCCAGTTCTCCGCCGTCGGCGTTCTCCAGAAAATTCAGGCACCGCAGAAGGGTGGTCTTGCCGGAACCGCTGGGCCCCAGGATGGCAACCACATCGCCCTTGTTCACCTGCAAATCGACCTGCTTCAATACCGCCAGGTCCCCAAAAGACTTGCGGATCTGCTTGACTTCCAGCATCATACCAGCCCCTCCTCACTCATAGGCACTCAGCTTTTTCTCACCAACGCTCTGCAGCTTTGTCAGCACGGTACAGAACAGCAGGTAGATGACACCTACCTCCATGTACAGTGCCAATGGCTCATAGGTCCGGGCCACGATCCGCTGGGTGACCATGAACATCTCCGTCACCGTGATATTTGCCGCCAGGGAGGTGTCTTTCACCATGGCGATCAGGGAGTTGGACAGGGACGGGAATGCGATGCGCAGGGCCTGGGGCAGCACGATGCGCCGGATGGACTGGCCCCAGCTCAGGCCCGCGCACTCCGCCGCCTCCAGCTGCCCG
>JABLTO010117986.1_pt1 | contig 11309 bp, 12 predicted proteins | sample 7160091 | NCBI WGS metagenome assembly JABLTO01 (sample SAMN14651225, study PRJNA627086) | human gut metagenome | isolation source: feces | host: Homo sapiens
AATAAGAAAATAGGTGGTATCTAAAATGAGAAAAATATTAAAATTCATAAAACATAACGTATTTGGATTTATAGCCGGAGCAGTAATATTTGGAAGTTTAGGAGTATATGCGGCGAGTGTTATATCTGCCTCAAATGTTGGATATACAGATAATAATGATTTAGAAGCAGATAATGTTCAAGATGCCATAGATAAACTAAATACTAAGGCGACAACAAAAATTAGTGAGGCCAAAGAAGAATGCCCTGATGGAAATTTATGTGTGTTTGCAAAACCAGGTGATTATGTAAAAATGACACCAACTTCAACAAGTTATACAGTAACAACAGCTATGACAGGATATACATCAAATCAGACGATAAATCCAAGTGAATTAAACTTATGGAGAGTAATAAATATAAATAGTGATGGAACACTTGATCTAATATCAGAGTATGTATCTTCTACTAATGTATGTTTTAGGGGAAAAATAGGATTTCAAAATTTGGTTTCAAGTTTGAATCAAATAGCTGCACAGTACACAAATTCAAAATATACTGTATCTTCACGTTATGTTGGATATAGTGAACAAACAGGTATAATAACAGATACATCAAAATTAGATTCAACTACAGCTCCTTGGACTTATAATACTTCATCTTCTAAAATAACAGAGGATGAGTCCAAGGGTGGAGGAGATATAGAATATGTATCTGATTATAATTTAGTTAAAAAGATTTTAGGAACAGCGAAGGCAAATAAAGTTGGTACAACAGAGGCAAAAGAATATATATTAGCTTCACGAGGGTATGGTTATAATGCTACTACTGGATGGGTTTTTCACTCCCGTTATGTTAAAACAAATGGAGATTTATACTATAGACATTTATATGATGGTAATGTTAGTGGCAAATTCAGTGTGGACAGTAGCAATGAAGGTATTCGCCCACTCATAACTATTAAGTCAGGGCTTTCACCAAAAGGGTTAGGTACTAGTTCCTCACCTTATGTATTAGAATAATATAAAAGTAAATTTTAATCAGTTGGTAGTTTGAAATTTATAAAAGTTAATTGGTGTGATATAATTTTCTTGAAGAAGGAGTAACAAATGAATAAAATAGATGATGTGTTAAATAAGCTATCTAAGTCAAAGTTTAGATCTAGTTTTCATCTTAAAGAAAATGATATACGATATATTAATGATAGGTCATTAGCAAAAATTCAAGAACATGCATATGATTTTATACTAAAACGTTTAGCACCCAAAGTAATAGAAAATGATGGAAAACAAACGCCAATGAGGGGACACCCTGTTTTTATTGCTCAACACGCAACTGCTACATGTTGTAGATCTTGTTTATACAAATGGCATCATATACCTAAGAATGTTGCACTAAATGAAAAAGAACAGATATATATTCTTGATGTTATAATGACTTGGATTTTAAGAGAAATAAATAGATAATATCTATTTTTTTCTTTTTATGTTAAAATGAGTATAGTAGAAAGAGGTAATTATGAAAGTATATGTAATAAGACATGGCGAAACTAATATGGGAAAAAATAATTTAATTGCAACTGATAAAGAACCACTTAATGAAACTGGAATATCACAAGCTACAAATGTTGGTAAAAATTTACGAAAATTTCATATTGATAGAATTTATTGTTCTCCTATAGAACGAGCAAAACATACACTAGAACTATTTAATTTAGATAAAAATATTCACATTGTAATTGATAATAGAATAAAAGAAAGAAATATGGGTATCTATGAAAAGATAGAATTTTCAAAACTAGATTGGGATGTGTTCTGGGGATGGGATTCAGAAGAAAAATACAAAGAAGTTGAATCTATGAAAAGTGTATATCAAAGAGTTAGTAACTTTCTAAATGAACTAAAAGAAAAGCATGGCAATGAATCTGTTTTATTAGTAACTCATGGAGGTGTAATAAGAACAATAGATTGGTATTTTAAAGGGATTACTAATCAAACTTTTCAATGTGAAAATTGTAAAATATATGAATATGAATTGTAGGAGTTAATTATGAATTATAATATTACTTTGGAAAGAGAAAATAATGAATATTTTAAAGACTGGATATATAAGATATGGCATCATCATGATACTATAGACAAATTATATCAATGTAATTATGAAACTGAAATTAAGTTTGGAAAAAATGAGGTTTACTACAGAATATTAAATGATAATAAAGAAATAGGATTTATAGGACTTGATTTAAGAGACGATGAGATATTAAATCAACATACTTTATACATAAGTAGATTTTATATTGATGATAATTACAGAAGTATGGGAATAGGAGAAATAGTTTTAAAAAAAGTTATTTCAATGGCAAAGGATATGAATAGAGATTTAGAACTTGAAGTATTTGGTGATAATCCTGCAATTCATCTATATGAAAAAATGGGATTTAAGGTTCATTATAAAGATATGATTTTAAAGCTTATAGATAAAAAAGAGGTGTAATATGAAATTAACAAGTGAAAAGGCCCTTGAAATGTTAAATGACGCTAAAGGAAAAACAATAACAGATTTATGGATAACTCATTCTATTTGCGTTGGAAATACAGCCTCAATTATTGCTAAAGAACTTAATTTAGATGTAGATTATGCTAAAACACTAGGTTATATTCATGACTATGGAAAAGCAGTTGGAGTTTTTTCTAAACATGATATAAATGGATTTAATTATTTAAAAACTTTAGGTTACGATGAAGAATATTATAGTATTTGTCTAACTCATGGTTATTTAAATAATGATGTTATGTGTACAGCAGGTGGGATACCTGAAGATATTCCTTTTAGGACAGAATATATTAAAACTCATGAATACTCAATTTATGAAAAACTTATTTGTTTATGTGACTTAATGTGTACTCAAGAAGTGATTGGCATTGACAAACGTCTTATTGATATAATTATTAGATATGGAGCTTATTCTAATACTAGGTATCAGGTTAAGGAAACATACAAATTAAAAGAATACTTTGATAATTTATTAGGATACAATTTATATAAATTATTTCCTGATATAGTAAAATATCTTTAACTTTAGCAAATTTTTAAATTTAACTCATATAATATTCTTGGAATAAATTAGTTATGTTACAAAAAAACGACATAAATCGACAAAAACATTTGATAAACTAAGTAAGTTGTGTTATAATATAGCACGTTGTCTAATGAAGGGAGAATATTATTAATGAGTCAAATTAAAAAACTTTTATTTGAAGATGAGAAAAGTGGTAAAATAGTAGAATATAATTGTACAAGACGTCGTGATGTTACAGCTCTTGAGGTTGATTACTTTTTTTCGTCATTATATGGTATGAAATTAAATTCCTCTTTAGTAAATACGGATGCCTTAAGAGGCGGTAACGAAACCAAAGATTTAATAAGAGAGTTTAAAATTATTCTTGATGATGATAAAGATTCTGTAATAGATTTTAAGGGTGTTGTTGGTCTTTTTAATTTAAAGAGTGTTGATCCTAGTGTGGTTGGAGTTCCTATAAAAAGATTTTTAGGAATGTATAATTTAGAAAAAGAAGCAGAGTATGAAAAAGAGGATGTTATTTCTCTTATTGAGAGTGAAAACTCTGATAAAGATAATAAAAACAAAAAGCGTTTAAGAGAAACTAGAAGTGCAATTTCTAGTATTGCTGGCAATACTAGAGCATTACGAAATGTCAATTTGGAAAATTACCAAAAAAGAAAGTAAAAGGCTTTCTTTTTTTTGATAATTGTTATAAAATGTATGTTGTATATTGCCCTATAGCCAAGTGGTAAGGCAGTGCGCTCTGACCGCATTACGCGTTAGTTCGAATCTAACTAGGGCAGCCAAATTAAAATTTAAATTCGATTGAGGTGGATTTTATGAATAAAGAAGAAAGAATAGAACTTGCAGAACTTTTATTTCCTAATATTACTAAAACTCGAGAATATTATGAAGAAATGTATCCTGAAAGAAATTTAGAAGATAATGCTATGGTAACTCGTTTTGGTCCAAGTCCAACGGGATTTGTTCATATGGGTAGTTTATTAGTAGCGTTTGCTAACAAGATGTATTCCAAAGAAAGTAATGGTCTTTTCTTTTTAAGAATAGAAGATACTGATCAAAAACGTGCTGTAGAAAATGGTGTAGAAGGAATCTATCATGATTTGGAGTCCTTCAATATCATTCCAGATGAAAGTCCAATAGTAGGTGGAAAGTATGGACCATATATTCAAAGTCAAAGAACAGAAATTTATCAAACTTATGTTAAAGATCTAATTGTTAAAGGACTTGCTTATCCATGTTTTATGAGTGAAGAAGAAATCGCAAGTATTAGAGAAGAACAAGAACTTGCTAAAATAAAAATCGGTATTTATGGTATGTATGCAACAGATCGTGACTTATCACTTGAAGAGATAAAAGAAAAGTTAAATAATAATTGTGAATATGTTATTAGATTAAAATCACCAGGAGATAGTAATAAACAAGTAGAAATAGTTGATTGTATAAAAGGAAAACTTAAATTTCCAGAGCATGATATGGATACAGTCTTATTAAAAAAAGATGGAACTCCTACTTATCATTTAGCTCATGCAATTGATGATCATTTAATGCATACAACACATGTAATAAGAGGTGATGAATGGGTATCAAGCTTACCTCTACATATTCAATTATTTGAAATTTTAGGATTCAAAGCTCCTAAATATGCCCATATAGCACCACTTACTAAAAAAGAAAATGGTAATGTTAGAAAACTTTCAAAAAGAAAAGATCCAGAAGCAGCTGTTTCATATTATGATGAAGCAGGAATTCCAATAGAAGCAGTAAAACTTTATTTGGCGACAATAGTTAATTCTAATTTTGAAGAATGGTACTTAAATAATACTGATAAAAAAATTGATGACTTTACATTTACATTTGAGAAAATGGCAACAGGTGGAACTTTGTTTGATTTAGATAAACTATATAATATTTCTAAAACTTATTTTTCTTGTAAAAGTGGTGAAGATGTTTATAACGAAACACTTACTTGGTCAGAAAAGTATGATAAAGACTACTTTGAACTATTAAAAAATAATAAAGATGATATGATTAAATTCTTGTCAATTGAAAAAGATGGTCCAAGACCTAGAAAAGATATTTCAAAATATAGTGATGTCAAAGAAGAATTTTCTTATGCAATAGATACTTTGTTTATAAAAGAAAACTACTCTAAATATGATGGAGTAAAAATTTATGATACTAATTTGGCTCTTGATTATGTTAACAATTATTTAGATTTAGATTGTTCTAATGAAGAATGGTTTAATAAGGTTAGAGATTTTGCAACAGAAAATGGTTATGCTTCATCACCAAAAGAATATAAAAATAATCCTGATATGTATAAAGGACATGTCGGAGATATTTGTGAAGCTCTTCGTGTCATTTTAACTGGTAGAACTAAGTCACCTGATTTATTTTCAATTATGAAAATTTTAGGTAGAGATAAAATTATTGAAAGAATAGATTTATATAAAAAGGCAATTACAAAATAATTGCTTTTTATATATATGGAAAGTGTATTTTTTCTAAAAAAATATTGATGAACATCAGTTTGATGTGTATAATAATAAGACATAAACATCAAGGTTGTGACAACATGTATAAAGTCTATAAGTTTAGATTATATCCAGATAGTTATCAAAGACAAATTGGAAGTAGATTCTTGTAGTTTAAGATGTGCTGTTTTTAACTTAAAAGATGCTTTTAAAAATTATTTTTCTAAACACAGTAATTATCCTAGATTTAAGAGTAGGTTTAATAAACAAAGTTATAGAACTACATGCATTAGGAGTACATATAAAAAAAGAGAATATAGTTATATAAAATTAGATATACTAAATAGAAGAGTTAAATTGCCAAAACTTGGATTAGTTGATATAAGAGGTTATAGAAATCAAAAAAGAAATAAGAGGAAGAATTATAAATGTAACTATTGAAAAACAACAACAAATAAATTGAGTACGGCAGCGACGCTTCACGAATTTAAGCCTATGGAGAATAGAGGGTACTCTATCCATGAAGTAGGAAACTTAGGAGGCAACGACTAAGAAGAATGAAACTTATTTCATTTATTTGTTCTGGTATAATGAATTTAAGTAAAGGAGTCAAATATGAAAGATTTTAAAGAAAAACTAGCACTAGTGCCAACTAAACCAGGCAGTTATCAAATGAAAAATAAAGATGGTGTAATTATTTATGTCGGTAAAGCTAAAAATCTTCAAAGAAGACTAAGATCTTATTTTACAAGAACTGTTACAGGTAAAACTAAAATGTTAGTTGAAGATATAGATGATTTTGAGTATATTGTGACTTCATCTGAATTAGAGTCATTAATACTTGAAATTACGCTTATTAAAAAATATGATCCTAAATATAACATCTTATTAAGGGATGATAAAACTTATCCTTATATAGAATTAACTAAAGAAAAGTATCCTAGACTTAAAGTAGTCCGTAATGTTAAAAGAAGAAAAGATAAAAACTATTTATTTGGACCTTATCCTAATGTTTCAGCTGCAAGAAGTACAGTCGATATGTTAAATAGATTATACCCCTTAAGAAAATGTGAAACTCTAAAGAAAGATGTTTGCTTATATTATCATATTCATGAATGTTTAGGTTATTGTAAAAAAAATGTTGATATGAATGAAGTTATAAATATGACATCTGAAATAACTAGTTTCTTAAGAGGAAATGCTTCTAAGGTTATTTCAAAAATTGAAGATGAAATGATGGCAGCATCTTTAAAAATGAATTATGAAAGAGCTAAAGAACTAAAAGAAATGTTAGATAATGTTAATATTACTTTGAATAAACAAAAAATTGATTTAAATGATAATTATAATTTTGATTTGTTTAACTACTATACTGATAAAAACTATTTATCAATTCAAATTTTCTTTGTAAGAAATGGCTTATTAACTGGAAGGCATGAAGAAATAATTCCAACCATCTTAGAAGAAGATGAATTGCTTGAATATATTATAAAATTCTATGAAAGAAATCCTATTCTTCCTAAAGAATTATTAGTTCCTGATAGATTAGACAAAGAATTATTAGAAGACTATTTAAAGATCAAAGTTGTTACTCCCCAAAGAGGAAAGTTAGCATCTTTGTTAAATTTGGCTTTAGAAAATGCTAAGTTAAAGTTGAGTGCAGAAGAAGAAACTATTAAGAAAAATGATGATGAACGATATAATGCTATAGAAGAGTTAAAAACTTTACTTAATCTTTCAAAAGTATCAAGAATGGAATCTTTTGATAATTCTCATCTTTTTGGAACATTCTATGTAGGTGGTATGGTTGTATTTAATGATTTTTTACCAATGAAAAATGAATATAGAAAATTTAAAATCTCTACAGATGTAAAAGATGATTTAGGAGCAATGAGAGAAGTTTTATATAGAAGATATTATAAAGTATTAATGGAAGACTTAGAAAAACCAGATTTAATTGTCATGGATGGTGGTAAAACCCAAATAGCAGTTTGTAAAGAAATTATTGAGCAGTTAGGATTAAATATTCCTATTATTGGACTAGTTAAGAATAATAAGCACCAAACAAGTGAAATTATGAATGATAATTTTGAAGTGTTACCTGTAAAGAAAGATAGCAGTCTATTTTTATTTTTAACAAGAATTCAAGATGAAGTTCACCGTTATGCGATAACATATCATAGAAACATTAAAGCAAAAGGAGCACTTTCATCACTTTTGGATGTAGTTCCAGGAATAGGAGAAGTAAAGAAAAAGGAACTTTTAAAAACATATGGTTCCCTAAAGAAAATGAAAGAAGCAACAGTAGAAGAATTAGAAACAATAGTTAATAAAGATGTGGCTAAAAATTTATTTTCATATTTAAAAGAAATATAGTATAATTAGCATAGGATAGGTGATAAAAATGAATAAAAAAGGATTTACACTAGTCGAATTATTAGCAACGATAGTAATACTTGGAGTACTTTCTACAATAGGAATAGCTTCGACTAGTAAGTATTTAACACAATCAAGAAAGAAATCTTATAAAATAATGTCTCAAACTGTATATGAAGCTGCAATGAATTGCATTACTCAAGGAAAATGTAATGCTCCAACATCTGCATATGGGACAGTATCAATATCAACAGCACAATTAATTGATTATGGATATTTAAAAAAACTAGATAATCCCAGAAGAGGTAAAGAAGATTGCAGTGGAACTGTGACTATCACAAATAAAAACTCAAATAATAGTGAGTACAAAAAGTATGAATATAGTGTAAAACTAATCTGCCAAGATCTTGCAAATAATACTTTAGTATGGCCAAATGAAAAAAGTAATCAAACTAATTTAGATGATATTAGAATTAGTTCGTAATAAAATAAATCTTAAAAAGTTTTAATTTAGATTAAGACTTTTTTCTTTTGATTTAATAAATATAATGATATACTATTTGTAGTTTGGATGGTGGTATGAAAATGTCTAATATTAAGGTAATGGATGATGTTTTAGCAAACAAAATAGCAGCAGGGGAAGTAGTTGAAAAAACTATGAATGTTGTTAAGGAATTGGTTGAAAACAGTATTGATGCAGGAAGTACTAGTATTATTATTGATTTAATTGATTCTGGTGTTAAAGAAATAAAAGTAACAGATAATGGTAAGGGTATGGATAAAAATGATGCTATTTTAGCATTTAGTCGTCATGCTACTTCAAAATTAACTGATTTAGATGATTTATTTAACATTTCTTCTTTAGGGTTTAGAGGAGAGGCACTTCCATCAATAGCGGCTGTTTCAAAGGTTGTTTTAAAAACCTCTGATCATCATATTGGAACAAAAATTGAAATAGATGGTGGCAAAGATATGAAAGTAGATTCTTCTGACTTACAAGAAGGTACTACAATAACAGTTAAGAATTTATTTTATAATACTCCAGTTAGATTAAAGTATTTAAAAAACTTATACGTAGAACTTGCTTATATTACAGAATACGTAAATAAAATGGCTCTTGCTTATCCATCAATTAAATTTAGACTTACAAACAATGAAAAAGTCTTACTTGATACAACAGGAGATGGAGATTTACTTAAAGTAATTTATAATATTTACGGAATAGAAGTTGCTAAAAAGATGATTCCAATAGAAGCTGAAAATGATGATTATCATATCAGTGGTTTTATTTCTTATCCAGAGCTTAATAAAAGTAATAGAAACTATATGACAACTTTGATTAATGGAAGAGTTATTAAAAATAATGATTTAAATAGAGCGATAGTTGATTGTTATCATACTTATATGCATAAAGATAGATATCCAATTATTGTATTAAATGTTGATGTTGATCCAATTTTAGTTGATATAAATATTCATCCTACTAAAATGGATGTTAAGTTTTCTAAATTCGACACACTAAAAGATTTGGTTGTTAAAACAATTACAAAAAGACTTGAACAGATTAATCTTATACCTGATGCTATGGTAAGAAATATTAATAATTTTAGTGAGGTTAGACATCAAATAATTGATAAGAGGGATGATAGTATTGATAAAGATATGATTGATACTAAGTATGAAGAAATGGTATTAGATTTTGATGTTAAAGAAGAAGAGCTTCCTTATACTCCTTTAAAAAAGGAAGAAGAAGTTGTAGAAAAGATAGAAGATGATTGTAGAATTAAAAAGATGATTGCTAGAGGGGTAGTTTTTCTTACATATATAGTTGCTGAAAATGAAGATGGAATGTATTTAATAGATCAACATGCAGCAGCAGAAAGAATCAATTATGAAAAGATTATGGCAAAATTAAAAGAAAAACCTGTTTTAGTTGATCTACTGGTTCCTTTTAAAATAGAGCTTAGTAAAGATGAGTTTTTAATTGCAAAAGATCATATTGATATGTTAAAAGAATATGGCTTTGATATTGATGACTTTGGATTTAATTCCTACGTTGTAAGAAAGTATCCTAACTGGATAGAAGAAGATAAAGCTCTTGATTGTATTAAAAAGATATTCGATATTATTTGTGATAAAAAAGAATTTGACTTTGATAAATTTGTGTGGAGAATGGCTGCCACTACCGCATGTCGTATGTCAGTAATGGCCAATGAATATATCTCACTAGAAGAACAACAATGGATTCTAGATAATATTAGAAAATGTGAAAATCCATTTACTTGTCCACATGGTAGACCAACTATTATTACATATACAAAGTATGATTTAGAAAAGCTATTTAAAAGAAGTCTTGATTAAATAACAAAGATATGGTACAATAAGCAGTAATTTTAGGGGTTGACAAACATGAAAAATATAAGTGGATTTCAACAGGTATATCCTTTTGCAACAGAAATGGTATCATCATATCTTGAATTACTTGACTTAGATGGAAAAACAGTTTTTACTGTAGGTTCTTCACTAGATCAAGCTTTTAATGCATTAGTTTTAGGAGCAAAAGAAATAACTGTCTTTGATGTAAATAAAAATACAGAAGAGTTTTACAAAAGAAAAAGAGAAATAATTATAAACTCTTCTCTTGATGAAGTATATAGAAAAACTATAGGTATTAAAGACATAGAATTTTCTGAAGATATTTTTTCTTTTAATGACGTTGTTAGAATGAATAATTATTTGTAATCTTTAGATTCTTATAAAAACTACAAGATTGTTTGAAAAATGAAAAAATAGTAAGTTTTATTGATGGAAATTTATTTCATATGAATGATAGTCAAATAGAAAGAAAGTATGACAGGATGATTCTTTCTAATGTGGTTCAATATTTAGATGATAATTTACCTGATAAAACTAAAAATCCATATCAATTTTTGAGAGAAAATATGGATATTTGGACTTCTTATTTAAATGATGATGGCATTCTACAATTATTATATCTATATGCTTATTCTAAAGAAAGTCTAAAAAATAATAGTAATAGTGTATCAACATATAATCTATGTAGTGTTATAAATAGTTTAGATAAATACCCTCTAGAAATATCTTTTTTTGATAATTTTCTTGGTGGTGGAAATAGACAAGATGCAATTGTTACTTATCAAAAAACAAAGAAGTGATTTTATATGAAAGATATTATTGTTATAGTAGGACCAACAGGTATTGGTAAAACAAAACTAAGTATTAGTCTTGCTAAAATTTATAATGCCGAAATAATTAATGGAGATTCTGTCAGTATCTATAAAAAATTAAATATAGGTAGTGCTAAACCCATAGTTGAAGAAATGAATAGTGTTATTCATCATTTAATAGATATTAAAAATATAGATGAGGATT
>JABLTO010038027.1_pt1 | contig 11307 bp, 14 predicted proteins | sample 7160091 | NCBI WGS metagenome assembly JABLTO01 (sample SAMN14651225, study PRJNA627086) | human gut metagenome | isolation source: feces | host: Homo sapiens
AGGTGGCTGTCGTAACACCCCGCTGCCGGCACCATTCACTTACAGAGAGACCGCTGCCCCTGCATTCCTGTATAGACATGCTCCATTCCTGCTTCTTGGCTTCATGTTTCAGCTCATTGCTCGTCATTTACTTCACACCCTGAACGTCATAGTGGTGGAAAGTTTCACAACTCCCCACCACTATTGTCCCATGTCTGTCCAGCCGCCCTCAGCTTTGACGGTTACCATGAAACAACAGTAACGGAACGTTGTACAGCGTTCCGTTACTGTCATATTTGAGACATCGGGACGACAAGCACAGAACTGAAAAACTGTGCAAAGCTGCAGGGGACAGGGGGGCTTATACTGACAGCATCCCTTCGTATTTTAACGTCCACAACATTTTTTGTATTTTTTACCTGAACCACATGGGCAAGGATCATTTCTTCCTATTTTGGGACCAATACGCCTATATGTCCCAGAAATAGTGGACTGATCTTTTATTAGAGCAGGGATTTCAAAAGTATATCCCGCATACGAAATTGTTTGTAATCCAAATTCAAAGTTTTTGGGAGTTGAAAGCAAATAGGATTTTTCTTTAATCGCCTCAAAGGTATTGTTGACGCTATTACACTTTAGCAAATCCAATAGTGTTTGTAAGCTAATTACTGGAATGTCTGAATTGTCTACCCGAATTCCTTTTTTTGAAACGACACAACCCATAACCACTGGCAAGTTATCCGATATAGCAAGTCCAAACACTTTGTTACAGAAGTCCGAGCACTGGTTTTGCGCATAGGTGAGCATATCCGATACCTGACTACACCCATGTTCTAAATCCTGAACTCTTGCGAATACCTCAGAAGTTGAATCTGCTTCAACAAGCCATTTTAATTCACATATAAGAATGGAATTACTTTCTTTATCCCATATAGCATAATCTACATCTGGAAGGGTGCCAGGAAGTGATTTATTTTTTGCAACTAATATATTGGGTATTTTCCCTGTAACAGCGTCAATTTCATCTTGCATGATTCCTTCACGTAAATTGGTCAGGTCAAAGTATGATTTATCTCTTAGTTTGTGGATAAGTGAGATCAGATTTCTTTCTGGCCTACTTGCTAAAATCAAATGAGGGGCAAGTGCTAATCTATCCTTATCAATTTCGACAAAAGGTTGATATACAATATCAATTGAATTAGAACATTTAATGAATCTAGCTGCTCTCGGATTAGCATTGAATACTCCAAGCTATCACCGATTAGTGCAAGATTTGTTGTGCCACCCAAGCGGCAAGCATCCTCAAAGACGGTTAGTGCATTATATAATGCTGTTTTTCTATTCAGAGAAAATAATGGATTTTGTTTATGATAGGCATCAATAATTTTTTCGACTTCACGAATGTATTCTGCCATATTTGGGTTACCTCCTAACGCATATGCCGCTATTGCCTATAAGTATATCAGTATTTACGATAAGATTCTATATAAGAGATTGTTTTATAAGAGATTACTTTAGGACTATATTTTCAAATTGCTCCTAAGTGATATCGGTGGTGTCCTCATAGGGAGGAGACCGCCTTCTTGAAAAAAGTTTTAACACTCATCTCACTGCAATACTACGACGACGCGAAAGCAGGTATAGGTTAATCGATTTTATTACGAGTAATGAGGTCGGCGGATATGCTGTGACATATAAGACTTGTAATGCTGGCAATATTGTTTACTGGGAAGGACATATTACGCTCTGCACTTTGAATGATACTGTCTCGCATCGATATACTGGACACACGAATGATCGTAATAACTCAAAATTCAGCTCAGCAGATGCATATTACGCTATTAATTTAGCGTGACGTGAATATCTTGGAGGAGAACTCCGTGAATAGAAAATGCTTTTTTGCTTTGATGTTACTTTGGCTAATTTCAATGGTTAGTGGATGCTTTAATAAGCAAGGAAACGCTGCATTTGAACCTCAAGAGACTGTTTTCACCAATGGTGCATTTTCCCTTGCGTTGCCTTGTGAGTTGTCTAATCAAGTAATCGTTAATCCGTCGGAAAGTTTTTACATCACCGATCAGACTGTTTTTTCAGTATTCCATGCTGATACTTTTGCGGCGGAAAATCTAGGATGGATTTTTTCAATCTGTAGATATACTGAAAGCGAGTACTGCGAGGAATACTTGCAGAGCGAAAGTCGTCAATATGTGTTTGCAAGAGATGAATGGGGATATTACTGCGTCCTCTTTCCAAGTGATGTACAGTCTTTAGATCCTACGGTAAATAGCTTTATGGAAAACGTCCGCCAAAATGAACTGGACGGCATCTTGGATGATTTTATTTCCAGAAATGCTCTTGAAGAATACGGTGAGAAATCCTTGGGGGCTTACGAAGAAATCGAATCGAACGAGGAAGAAAAACCAAATACGACTATGATTCCCAATTTTTCCGTGCTTGTTTGCGACCAACCAACATGGGCTGGTATCTGTGATTGGTTTTATTCCAATTCGATGCATCAAAAGACTATGCTTCTAAGTGATTTTTGTAACCGTGCGCCTCTGGAGGAGTGTATTACATCTCTTTTAACTAATAGTAGTGACGTCATTTTAATTCCCTGCAATGATGAAATCTTGGAAGGGTTTTCACAGTTTCGAGCAATACCGATTCAAAAAGATGCAATCGTATTTGTCCGTAATAATAGCAGTGAGTTGTATAACCTGAATCAGTCGCAGATTGTGGATGCGTATACAACAGATGCACAGATTTATTGGGATAGAACAGGGGGCGAACCCATTATTCCGTCAATGGGATATTTGGACTTGGAAGTTGAACTTTGGCAGGAACTTTCAATGTGCTTTGACCTCGTTGCAACTTCGAAAAACATAGTTTCGGCGGCCGATTCTGATAACCCTGCACAGGCCATTATAGAAAAAAACCTAAATGGAACGGGCGTGTGGCCATACTATTTTAGCTTATTGACCGGAGAAGTTGGTATTAATGGTTCTGTTGTTACAGTTGACGGGGTTTATCCATCTGCACAAACAATTTTGAATGAAGACTATCCATATACACTGAGCTATTATGCCATTTTTTCATCGCAGAATCCATACTGCAACCAAATCCTCGATTTTGTTGAGCGGCTCGAATCAGTGCTTTTGTAAAGGAGAAAGATATGAAAAAGAAGATAACCAAAATCATACTCGCAGTATGCCTTGTTGTTGCAGGACTTCCCCTTTTTGCTATTGGAGCGAGGGCTAACGACGATGCGAATACGAACAGCGAGATGATGATCTCGGTTGATAACTATTTTGATTATAGAAATGCTAAGCTAATGACAGCAAGCTTTGGTGCAGGATACACTGCTGATAGTATGGATTATCCTGCGTTAGTGTGTAATGATGTTGAAGCTCCAGCGATGGCCATGGAGGCGAAGACGAACACAGATTTAAGAACAAGCGGCATGATGGATTACTTTGAATCATGCAAGCTTCATTTGCTGAGCTGGGAAGCCTTTACTGGGGAGCCTCAGGACATTACAACAATGGAAAACGGACTTGTGTCTTGCAAAGTATACGAGTGGGTGGAGTATACATGGTATAGTGATGATTTTCCTGATCCGGTTTCGTCTGGATTTGGAACGTGGCATACATTAACACTTGCTCCGAATGCTGGAGATACTAGCTATCAAATTGTCCAAGATATTTATGACGAAAGTGATATTAGTGGCTTTAACAACACCGTTAGTAAAGCGAATGATTTTGACAACGAAATTTTACCACACTATGATACAAGAGGTAATGTATCAACATTCTCTGCGTTAGCATCGTCGTTTTCTCGTTCTGCAGCAGTTAGTTATGCAGACGCCTATGTTGGAAACTACTCGTTTTCATCTGGGGATGTTGCAGATTATACTTACTATAATAAACAATATAAAAACTTTAATGCATCGGGCGGCGACTGTGCGAACTATGTGTCGCAGTGCTTAAAAGCGGCCGGACTTGGCACAACGAGTAACTGGTATTATAACAATAATGGCAGTATTTGCACAGATAGTACCCATGACGCAAGAGTTGGTCATACGTGTACGAATACGCATATTTGCGGAGAGGCGTGGAGAAAATCAACTGAACTAAGAAAAGAACTTTCTTCATATTATGCATCCACTTTTGATACTGATCCAAGCCCAGATTCTTTCTGTGTTGCAGATGTTGGCTTTTTTGGGAGAGGTGCAACACAATCACACTCTGTTATTTGCGTTGCAACTGGTGGCAATTCTTTCCTCATCAATTCTCATAACAACGATAGAAAGAGAGTTGAATATAATGCGAGAACGATTGCTAGTAACAGTTTAAGTAGACTACACATTCATAGCGGCAACTCTTGGACGAAATATAATGCAACTTATCACAGAGGGCTTTGTAATGGCGGCTGTGGTGAGTTTGTTTTGGCACAGCATTATGCTAGAACGCCCGGAAGTAATGCTACTTGTTTGGGGTGCGGCTATGTTGGGAACATTTCTATTGGACTTATGTCTATGGAGGATAAGTTATCCTGATAAGCGGCGATGGGGAGACAGCCTGTCGCAAGCACACTTTTACAAATGGCAGTCTACTAAGCAATTTTATACAAGGAGGTATATTATGAGGACATCTATTCGAAATATCCTTTCTGCGATTATCATTATGTCAGTCTTGCTCCGCAATGCTATGGCTATCGAAAAAGAGAATATCAAAACAAATTCCGCTGCTGAGGAATTAATTGTAGACTTTCTTGATGCATATTCAACATCTCTTGTAGAGTTAACACCGCTCGACTATTCTGATTTTTTTTGGGATACGGAGAGCACAACTGTTTTTGCCCTACTTACTGACTATCGAATTGAATATGACAGCTTATGGGATAGCAGATATAGTAACATTTCGATTGATCCTGAATTTAGTAATATCAGCGCAGTTGATGACGAAATCGTTGCCGATGTAAAATTGAGTTATGAGGCAAATATTTGGCATGATGGTAAGAGCGAGAAAACACTTGGGGTAATTGATTTTACATTTACGTTAAAAGCAAGCGATGATAGTTGGAAAATCTCGGCTATAACTCGCGAAGGCGACGAAGAATGGATTGAAGATGCAAAGACTTCTTCAGCGAAAAAAACTGGAACGACTGTAGTTTCGGAATTGAAGCGCTTATTAAATGAAGAACTTGCGAAAGCAAAAGCATTGCCTCATACTAAAATGCTTTATGGAACGCCTATAGATCCCAAGGAGACGCAGGTACTCAATACATCCGTCGAAGATACTAAAGCAAGTAGCATGCGCAATGCTTTAATTGTGGCATACGATGCAAACAAAGCGGTTAATTATAGCGATTGCTATGCGCTTACAGAAAATTCACTTTTTTATGAAGCCGATAAGGATTGCACAAACTTTGTGTCACAGTGTGTATGGGCCGGATATGGCGGTTGGGTAAATGGTGATGAGACTGCCAATGCACAAAACATTGCAGCTCACTACCGCATGTATCATCACAATAACAGTGATTGGTATACGACCAGTTGGTTTGCACACAAAAACGGTGGTAGCAGCCCGTGGGAAAGTGCAACATCACATGGAAATTTCGCTTTAGGAAATACGGGCAGCGGTTTGGGTCCATTTGGACTTGGAAGTACTACAGCAGTTCTGTATAGTAACTATGATGCGAGTTCGATTCAGAGGGGAGATATTGTCCAACTAGGTAGATCTGCAAATGACATACGGCATTCCGTGATTGTTCGAACTGCAGGAAGTTCATTCGAAAATATCTTTGTGAATTCGCATAATTCGAAACATTATAACTATCCTCTGAGTAAATATTTTGAGACATATTCCTATATCCGCGTTATTCACTATCGCCCTGCTTTTTTTGCAAATTAAGCTGCTTTTAGCATACGAATACGAAAAAGGGCTTTGTTAGACTAATGTGAGCTACAAGGGGAAGAGAATGTGCTCGATGAATCACCGTGGAGTTAAAAGATGAGAGGTGATACCAATGTGGTTGGAGAAATGTACGTGCTTTTTACTTGCTTGTGTTACAGGTTTGGGCGGCTCTTTTTGTGCCAGTGGTTGCTGCTGAAATCGGAGAACAAGAAGTAGAAGCTGCAGAGAGAAGAGCATGCGGAAAATCCAATTTTGATATTTCAGCAAATGCCCTTATGAAGTCGAACAGTAGTTTTCCGATGGGTATGGCGAGCCTGTTACGATTACAACATTATATACTCCTGTGTCAACGAACTGGACCTTGGCCTGACTGATTCTGACGGAACATTTTATCCAGTACGAGCAAATAATGGAAGCATCGATCAGACAATTAGAATAAGTCTCGGAAGAAGCTATACATTTGTGGCGAGAAACAATCCTGGTTACGCGGCAAATGCTTTTTGAATTTGTAAATCATTAATTCATGATAGCCTTTGTGAATTATAAATCCTAGCGAAAGAAGGTGTGTAATTGAAGAGGGAATGTTTACTTGGCATCCTTTCGGTGATGGTTGTAGGAATTCTGTATAGTTGCTCGGGTACAAGAAATACAGTAGTATCAGAAGAAATAGCAGCACCGAGCATACTCAACATACGCCTTGTAAATAAAGAAAAAGAAGAACTATCTCGGAATGATGCAGGATGGATTGATCTACCTTCAGAGTGTAAAATTGAAGTGGTTTATGAAGGCAATATTACAAGAGCGGATTTTTTCATTGTACCAACTGGAACAGAATCAGATAAAGAACTGATAGGTACGGTTGAAGCAAAAGATTCATTTGAGCTTGGTAATTCTGAGAAGAAAGTGATTTTCTGCTGGAAAGTACCAGATGGTGTTATGGGAAATGTTGTGGTTATCCTTTACAATGACCAGAATTGCACGTCGTCAGAAGCAGATTTCTTTATTAAAGTATATAAAGAATAGGAGAAAATACGGAGAAAGGATGTATTATGAAAAAGATTAATGTGAAGAATTTCATCGCTCTACTTATGACCGTATTATTAATCGTAGGGTGTATACCATCAATGGCACTTGCAGCAGAGACACCTTCAGCGCAGGCCGGTAACGCTATTTTGAAGTATGTAGATGCCATCAACGATAATGACTGGGATACTATTATTAGGATGTCCCCAGAAGATGAATACCAAGAAAATGTTTCATTTTATAACAGTGAGAAAAATAAGGAGAAAAATGTTGGTTTTCATGCAATTACGTCAGCCGTACTTTGCTCAATTGACGAGCTAAATCAAAATGATTTGTATGACTACACAAATGCAGAATATTATTTTGATACATGCGGAGACTTAAAACTTTACCTAGTTGGAGTTGATTTAACGGTTCAAAAAGAGAGTAAGTATTTTTTATAATGGTGTAAACTTTTTCCTTGTATTGCTTGGGAAGGAAGATGGGGTATGGAAAATTGTTCTTTTCGCTCAAGCTCCAGCATCGACGATTGAAACGAATCTTATTACAACCTTTGCGACGACTAAGAGTAGTGTAGATAGAGTTGATGTAGAAAAAGCACTGAATATCATTCGTGCTAGGTATCAGGGAATTGTTCTTGGCGGTGACGGAGAGGTCATTGACACTAATATTGCTACTGTGGAACAACTTGCAGAGGAAAAGAATGTTGATGTTTCAGAGTTGTTAACAACAACTTATGCTACAGGTGATCATGCACGCCCGTCAACGATCTCTGTATATATTACTTCAACCGGAAAAATCAAAGATGTAGACTTTTATGATTATTGCAAATGCGTTCTTCCGAATGAGTGGTATAGTACATGGAAAACAGAATCTTTGAAAGCGGGTGCTCAGGCAGTTAAGTTTGTCGGATGGTATAGAGTTTATAATGCTAAGTATCCTGGAAAGGGCTATGATGTAAAAGATTCGACTGTGGATCAAGTGTATAAGGAAGGAACTGAAGTTGCTTCGTGTACCAATGCAATTAATGCAGTTGGCGGCATCGGGATGGAAAATTCTAATAATGAAATTTTTTATCCTTCGTACAGGGCGGGAACGTCTGGAACTGCAGGAACAAAATATGGGGGAATACTTTATCAGTATGGCTCTCAGTATTTAGCAAATCAGGGGTATACTTACGATAATATCCTTGACTACTATTATAGCTATTCGACTGTTTCTCCTGGAGCGATAACTACATTTTCGTATTAAATTAGATAAATAGAAAGTGCGGAGAGAAACTTAATGGTTCTCTCGTAAGTGTAAAGCCCTCGTCGCGTATAAAAGGTCACCATTTCAAGAAGCTATTGCTCACTGCGATGAAGATCTTTCATCCATTGAGTTAGTGGGACTGTTGCGGCGTTAAAGCCTTTACCTCAGATTCCGAACGCGTCCACTGGTACAACCCCTTGTCCCAGCCGTTTGTACAGCATGATAATGCTATCCTTTTCCAAGTATAAGCCTTTGATATGGCCTCGATGCCGTCCGCAGAATAGAAACAGCATGTTGGTAAATGAATCCAGTTCAAACTGCTGATAGGTGAGCCACGCGGAGCCATCTATGCCTTTATGTAGATATGTGTAGCCGCGGACGATGTAGACTTTATCCGTACCGGTAAAATCGTTCAGCATAGGCGAAGAATATCCACTAACATTTTTCGGCTGTTTCGCATCATACCCAGAGTAAATGTCCAGACCGGCATTGCCGATACGCAGTGGTGTGGAACACTTCGCAATATTGCATGATACCCGCTTTAGTGTCGGTAGCTTCGCGAACGTGATGGCTGAGCCATGAATAGTAACCGTCAAACCCAACCACTCATAGACACGCATGAGACAATAGTAACGGAACGTTGTACAGCGTTCCGTTACTGTCATATTGGAGATGTCAGGATGGCAATCATAGTGTCCGAAATGCCGCGCAAGGCTGCAGGGGTGAGCGGCATGAATGCAGGACTACCGCGGAAGCAGCCTGTCTGTGCGGATGTAAAACAAACAAGAAGAAATCAATGTAGCGACCTATTAGTGCTGGGAGCGAGAGCCATTGGCTGCTGCTAAACTATCGCCGTGCTCCGGTGGGCCGTGTTAATTCCATTGAGAGGCCTTGATGATAACAGATACGTATTGTGACCTCGCTTCTAGATACCGGCCTTATTCCTTTTTAGATTGCAAAAGAAGTAAGTTTGCTGATGTATCATAAAATTACTGAAAGTATTACCGTAAATTTACCTGTACAGAGGGATTGAATTATCTCTAAATCCTGTGGTATTCTTATGCTGTAAAGAAAGAAATGCTTTTTGAGTCGCTCAAGGAGCATTTCTTTCTTGTTATTATGGCTCCTGAAGAATATGTAGAAGAGGTGATATAAATATATGAAAGAGAGTGTTTGCCGGATATCCAGATGTAGTAAATGTTGATCAACTTAGAGAGATGTTAGGTGGCATAGGCTACAAGGTGGCATATGGTCTGCTGCACGATGGCAGCATTCGCTTTTCATGATAGGGAACGCATTAGTCCAGTATGCTGTGGTACTGGTGAAGAGTTCGAGAGCAGCGTAAGGGCGTCTGGAAAGCACGGAGATTCCGAGCCTACATCTGGAAACAATGGGAAGTTCCGAAAGTGGGAATACGGAATCTTATGAAGCTGGACATACCGAAATATTCTTTCTACAGATGGTGGTATGTGAAAGCCTGTTGGGACATGTGGTCGGAGATCCAGTGCTAACATAGTCAATAAAGAACGATCGGCTCGTACGGACGGGATACTACAGTATCTTCACCCGATACGGACCGTTGCACTTAAGCGATTGAATTGCCGTGCACAGAACCGTACGCACGGTAGTCTGAGAGGACGGGGTTTGCCGCCTGTCTATTCGATTGTCCATATTAAGATATTGCCCAGTGAGGGCGCAATGTTTTGAGGGGGGGGATTACATGTTCAAAGAATACTCTGATATCCTAACGGTTTCTCAAGCTGCAAAGGCTCTGGGACTTGGACGAAATACCGTGTATCAACTTGTCCATACACATCAGATAGGCTATAAGCGCATTGGTACAAAAATCATTATACCAAAGGCGTGCTTAATTGACTTTGTGCTGTCAGCACGCTATACTGTAGCCAATCCATGATAGCAGACAATCTTCGCTGTCGAAAGGAGTTATTATGACAGGGAGTCTGCAAGTAAAAAATGGCAAATACTATATGGTGCTCAACAGCGCCGAAAACGGAAAGAGAAAACAAAAATGGATATCTACCGGCCTGACCGAAAAAGGAAATAAACGCAAGGCGGAACAGATGCTGCGGGAGAAACTGACGGAAGAAGAAAAGCGAAATCCGGTAGTGTGTTCAGATATGACGGTGGCGGATTGTGTTCGGCGATGGCTTACACGCATGAAGCGGCGAGTAGATGAGGTGACATACAGAAGTTATCAGCACACGGCTGAAACACATATCCTTCCATACTTTGACGAGAACAGGCTAAAACTGTGCGATTGTACGGTAGAGGTGCTTCAGACTTATTTTGATGAGAAATATCGGAATGGACGTAAAGATGGTAAAGGCGGACTGTCCGCTAAAACCATGCGCCACCATAAAGGTATTTTGGGCCAGGCATTAGCGGAATGCGTGAAAGATGGGCTGATTCCATCGAACCCTTGTCAATATGTTGAAATGCCGCGCAGAGAACGCCATGAAGCGCATTTCTATAGTGCGGAGCAGCTGCAGCAGCTTATTACAGCCCTGAACGGTGATCCGATACAGCCGCTTGTAAAGATCGCAGCGCTTTATGGACTGCGGCGCAGCGAACTTCTCGGCTTGAAGTGGGACAGTATTGATTTTGAAAATGGTATGGTGCTGATTCGCCACACGGTTTGTAAGATGATTGTCACCGTGGAAAAGGATAAGACGAAAACCCAAAGCAGCCGCCGAAGCTTTCCTATGACAGAAGAAGCACGGGAGATTTTTCTGAAAGCAAAAGCTGAGGAAGAAGAAAACCAGCGTTTGTTCGGCAAGGCCTACCAGAAGAATGACTATGTTTTCAAATGGCCCGATGGGCGCACATTTGCTCCGGACTATGTGACGCATCATTTTTCAAAAATGCTTGAACGGTACGGAATGCCGCACATTCGCTTCCATGAGCTTCGTCATAGCTGTGCCAGTCTGCTGCTGAACAACGGCTGCGGTCTGAAAGATGTGCAGGAATGGATGGGACACAGCGACATTCAAACGACTGCCAATATCTATGGGCATTTAGACACTTCCAGAAAGCAAAGCCTTGCAGATAAGCTGACAGAATGCCTGAATGAAAGATGTTAGAAAAACGTTAGAAAAAAGGTGTATGAAGCTTATCCTGA
>JABLTO010009412.1_pt1 | contig 11301 bp, 7 predicted proteins | sample 7160091 | NCBI WGS metagenome assembly JABLTO01 (sample SAMN14651225, study PRJNA627086) | human gut metagenome | isolation source: feces | host: Homo sapiens
CCCCCACCGCGACGACGGCGGGGTCGGCGTACAGCGGGCGCATGGCGGCCAGCTCGGCGCGCCAATCGCCGTGGTAGACGGCCACGGTGGCGGCGTCCTCTTCGATGAGGCTTTCCGGGTGGATGCCCAGGGCGGCGTGGAAGTAGGGCGCAGTGTGCGCCAGCTCCAGCACCTTCTGCGCATCGCCCGAGTGGGTGGCGCATTCCAGCACGCCCACCACGCCGCCCTGGGGCAAGGCGGTCAGCAGGTCGGCACGGTCGCCGTTAAACTGGCCGCTGGCATAATGGGCATGGGTGTCAAAAATATTGGTCATGGTTCAGCTTTCCTTTGGCTGCGGGGCACGGTTTACAAGGAAGATGCCCACACAGACGAGTGCCAGCGCGACGATGTACTGCCACTCAAACAACGGTTCGCCGTTGAGCAGGGTGGACAGCAGCACGTTCATGATCGGGATGATCAGGCCGAAGATGGCAATGCGGGAGATGGGGTTGTTCTTCATCAGCAGGGCCCACAGCACATAGCCCGCACCGGAAATGAACGCCAGCACGAGCAGATCTGCAATGGCCCCGGCCTGCTGCGGACGCAGCGCGCCGCCCATGGCAAAGCCGAGGACAGCCAGCGCCAGACCGCCGCAGCCCAGGTTGAGCACGCAGACGGTGAAGCTGTCGGTCTTTTTGGCGGCGGCCTTATTCCACGGGCCCGCCAGCGAGAAGATGGCAGAGGCAAGCAGCATGTAGGCGATGCCTTTGGCACTGCCGCTGCCGTAGTTGCCCAGGGTAGCAAACAGCACGCCGCCAAAGCCCAACACGCAGCCCAGCGCCTTGCGCGGGGTCATGCGGTCGGCCTTGCCATACAGGAAGTGCGCCACAATGACGCCCATAAAGCTTTGGGTGCTGTTGATGATGCCGCCCATGGCGCCGGTAAGCAGCGCCGCGGCCGAGTAGTAGAAGAAATACTGCGCTGCGGTCTGCCACAGGCCCAGCCCGCAGCAGGATGCCAGCTGTTTGCCGCGCGGCATGGGCAGCGGGCGGCGGTTGAGTGCCAGCCCGGCCAGCCAGACCAGCGCTGCGCCCATCATGAAGCGGACGCCCGCAAAGCAGAGGATGGACGCCGTGTCTGCGGAATCAATGGCAAACATCCGATAGCCCATTTTGATGAACGGCAGCGCCGATCCCCACAAAATGTTGCAGAGGATGGCCATGGCCACCGCAGCGGCGGGGTTAGAAAAGAATGTGTCCAACCGTGATTTTTTATTTTCCACAAAGGACTCCTCTTCGTCCTTTCTTTAGAAAGAAAGAACCAAAGAAATTTTAAATCTATACACCACACGCGGCAAAGCAAAACTGCTCAGACGCGGGGATGTTGCGGGTCCAGGCAAACGAGGGGCGTCGGGGACGCCGCCCCCTACGCCCTCATTTTTGTTTTGTTAAAAGTTCTTTCGGTTCCTTTTTTTCAAGAAAGGAACAAAACTCTCGTACTTAGTGGATGCGCGCACCGGCGGGGGTGCTGTCGGGGAAGAAGGCGATCGAGCAGCCGCCGTCCACATCGGTATCGGCGGCAAAGATCATGCCCTCGCTGACATACTTGCCTTTCATCATCGGGCGGGGGGCAAGGTTGGCAACAATACCGATCTTTTTGCCGATCAAATCCTCGGGCGCAAACCACTTGGCGATGCCAGACAGGATGCAGCGCTCGCGCTCGCCATCAAAAACGGTCAGGTGCAGCAGCTTTTTGCTCTCCTTCATGCGCTCGCAGGCGCGGACCTCGGCTACGCGCAGCTCCACCTTGCAGAAATCGTCAAAGCTGATCTCAGCCTCATGGTCGCCGATCAGTTCAGCGCTGGCAGCGGCAGCCTCGGCTTTTGGCTCCTCAGCCGGGGCGTTGGCAGCCTGGGCAGCGGCTTTCTGGGCAGCTTCCAAGGCTTCCAGCTCGACCAGTTCTTTGGCGGTGTCAATACGGGGGAAGATGTTCTCGCCTTTATGCAGGGTTGCGTTGGCAGGCATCGAACCTACGGCAGCGGCGCTGTCCCAGGTTTTCAGGCTGTCATCCACACCCAACTGGGCAAAGATCTTCTCGCAGGTGTCGGGCATAAACGGCTGGAGCAGCACCGTGCAGACGCGCAGTGTTTCGGCCAGATTGTACAGCACGCGGGCCAGGCGGGGCTTGGTGTCCTCGTTCTTGGCCAGCACCCAAGGGGCGGTGGCGTCGATGTACTTGTTGGCGTTGTCGATAACCTCGAACACATCGGCCAGAGCGTTCTGGAACGCATAGGCTTCCATGTCGGCCTCGTAGCGGGCGCGCAGGCCGCCGACCTTTTCCAGCAGGGCGGCATCCTCGGGGCCCTCAGCCTGGTCAGTGGGCAAGGTGCCGCCGAAATACTTGTCCGCCATAGCGGTGGTACGGGACAGCAGGTTGCCCAAATCGTTGGCCAGGTCCATATTGATGCGGTTGATCAGCAGTTCGTTGGAGAAGTTGCCGTCGGAGCCGAACGGGAAATCACGCAGCAGGAAGTAGCGCAGGGCGTCGGCGCTGTAACGCTCGGCCAGCAGATAGGGGTCGACCACGTTGCCCTTGGACTTGGACATTTTGCCGCCGTCCAGCAGCAGCCAGCCGTGGCCGTACACGTGCTTGGGCAGGGGCATATCCATGCTCATCAGCATGGCGGGCCAGATAATGGAATGGAAACGTACGATCTCCTTGCCGATAAAATGCACGTCGGCAGGCCAGAAAGTCTCGTAGTCGCTGTCGGGGTACTTATCGTTCATGAAGCCGAGCGCGGTAGTGTAGTTGAACAGCGCGTCGATCCAGACGTAGACGACATGCTTGGGGTCGAAATCGACCGGGATGCCCCACTTGAAGCTGGTACGGGAAACGCAGAGATCCTCAAGGCCCGGGTCGATAAAGTTATGTACCATCTCGTTGACGCGGGAACGCGGCAGCAGGAAGTCGGTGTTGACCAGCAGGTCGCGCACGCGGTCGGCGTACTTGGACAGGCGGAAGAAGTAGGCTTCCTCCTCGGCGTCGACGACGGGACGGCCGCAGTCCGGGCAGCAGCCGTTGACCAGCTGGCTCTCGGTCCAGAAGCTTTCGCACGGAGTGCAGTACTTGCCCTTGTAGGTGCCCTTGTAGATGTCGCCCTTCTCGTACATCTTTTTAAAGATCTTCTGGATGGCGGCAACGTGGTAGTCGTCGGTGGTGCGGATGAAACGGTCGTAGCTGATGTTCATCAGCTTCCACAGATCCTTGACGCCCTTGGGGCCCTCGACGATGTTGTCAACAAACTGCTGCGGGGTGACTCCGGCTTCTTTGGCCTTCAGCTCAATTTTCTGGCCGTGCTCGTCGGTGCCGGTCAGAAATTTGACGTTGTAGCCCTGCAAACGCTTGTAGCGGGCCATGGCATCAGTCGCCACGGTGCAGTAGGTATGGCCGATGTGCAGCTTATCGCTGGGGTAGTAGATCGGCGTTGTGATATAAAATTTTTTCTGATCCATGATTCTCTCCTTATAACAAACCGCGTAGGTGTGTTTACTTTGGTTCAAAAGCCGATGGGCGTTACGCCGCAGGCTTCCAACGCGTGGCGGCAAAGCACCTCGGTGCTGTCGATGAAGAACTTGCCCAAATGCTCATCGCGCTTGACAAGGCTCAACTCGGTGCAGCCCAAAACGGCCATGTCGCAGCCCTGCTTTTTCAGGTCATGCACGGCACCGCCGAACTTAGCCATATCGGCGCGGCGGCCCTGCTTGATGTCGTCGTAAATGACCGACATCACGTCCTCCTGGTGGTCGCCGGTGGGTACAGCCCAGTCGATGCCAGCGTCGCGGCAGGCAATTTGATAGGTCTCGGCCTGCAAGGTGCCGTCCGTTGCCAGGATGCCCAGTTTGGTGCAGCCTGCGGCTTTGGCGTCGGCCACCGTCAGGCGCGGCATGTTCAGCACCGGCACGGGCAGGGCTTCGGCCAGGCGGTCATAAAAATAGTGGGCCGTGTTGCAGGGGATGGCAATGACCGTGGCACCGTAGTGAACCAGGCTGGAGCCGTCCTGCTCCATGACGGCAAAGGGATCCTCTTTGCTTTTGCCCGTGATGAACGCCGTGCGGTCCGGCGTGGACGCGCGGGAAGAAATGACGATGTCGATATGATCCTGATCGCAGGATGCAGGGGTATGGTCGATCAGCATCTGGTACAGGTAGCAGCTGGCGGCAGGCCCCAGCCCGCCCAGGATGCCCAGCACTTCCTTGTGGGGGTTTTGCGGCAGTTTTTTCTGTGACGTGGCGCACCCCTCCTTATAAGAGTATTCTTATTTATTATAAGGCTTAGCGGGAAAATATGCAAGACGGTTGAACGAAAAAGCAGCCCGCCGGCAAGCGGCGGGCTGCGGAAATTATTTGGCGTACTCGGTGGCGCGGCTTTCGCGGATGACACTGACCTTGATCTGGCCGGGGTAGTCCAGCTCGTTCTCGATCTTTTTAGCGACATTGCGTGCCAGCAGAATGACCTGATCGTCGCTGACCTTGTCCGGCTGAACCAGGATGCGGACCTCGCGGCCTGCCTGCACAGCGTAAGAGCTTTCGACGCCCTCGAAGGCGTTGCAGAGGGCTTCCAGCGTTTCCAAACGCTTGATGTAGCTCTCCATGTTCTCACGACGGGCACCGGGGCGGGCAGCGGAGATGGCATCGGCGGCCATGATGATGAACGCCAGGGTAGTCTTGGGCTCCACGTCGCCGTGGTGGGCCTCGATGGCGTGGATGACCTGCGGGTTCTCGCGGTACTTCTTGCAGATGTCAACGCCGATCTGCACATGGCTTCCCTCGATCTCGTGGTCGAGCGCTTTGCCGATATCATGCAGCAAACCGGCGCGGCGGGCCAACTGGACGTTGACGCCCAGCTCGCCAGCCATCAGGCCAGCCAGCCAGGCCACTTCCAGCGAGTGGCTCAGCACGTTCTGGCCGTAGCTGGTGCGGTACTTCAGGCGACCGATGAGCTTGACGAGGTCGGGGTGCAGGCTGTGGATGCCAAGATCCATAACAGCCTTGTCACCCTCGCGCTTCATCTGGATCTCGAGCTCGCGGCGGCACTTGTCGACAGTTTCCTCGATGCGGGCGGGGTGAATACGGCCATCGGCGATCAGGCGTTCGAGGGCCATGCGGGCGACCTCGCGGCGGGTCTGGTCAAAGCTCGAAAGCGTGATGGCTTCGGGCGTATCATCAATAATCAGGTCGCAGCCGGTGGCGGTCTCGAGGGCGCGGATGTTGCGGCCCTCACGGCCGATGATGCGGCCCTTCATCTCGTCGCTGGGCAGCGGCACCACGCTGACAGTGGCTTCGCTGGTGGCATCAGCGGCGCAGCGGGCAATGGCCTGGCCGACCAGCTCACGGGCGATGTTGTCGCACTCGTCCTTCATGTTGGCCTGGTAGGCGCTGATCTTCATAGCCTTTTCGTGGGTCAGCTCGTCGTCCACCTGCTTGAGCAGCACGGCGCGGGCATCCTCCTGGCTCATGGCGGCAATAGTTTCCAGCTTTTCCATCTGGCGCATTTTGAGCTGTTCCAGCTCGTCCAGGCGGGCCTCGACGGTCTCGGTGCGGCGCTTGAGGTCCTCTTCCTTGCGCTCCATGGCGGCGGTGCGCTTATCCAGCGCTTCCTCCTTCTGGTCCATGCGGCGCTCCTGGCGGGTGATCTCGGCACGGCGGTCCTTGATCTCCTTGTCGGCTTCGCTCTTGAGTTTAAAAGCTTCGTCTTTGGCTTCTACGATGGTTTCCTTGCGCTTGGCTTCGGCCGTTTTGATGGCATCGTTCACGATGCGCTTGGCTTCGTCTTCCGCCGAGCCAATCTTGGCTTCGGCCGTACGTTTGCGGTTTTCGCCGCCCAGATAAAAACCGAGCGCCCCGCAAACAGCAGCAGCAACAAGGACCAGCAGCACAGTGATAATCGGGCTCATGGTCAGTTCACTCCTTAATTTTGGCAAATTGCAAATTCAGGAGGGCGCAGCACAGCGGGACGCTTTTTCAATATACGGTTTGTTTTTTATGGCAAAAGCAGCACAGCGCGGCCAAAGTGGGCCCAAAACAGCACACTTATGCCACAGTGCAGCAATATAAAACATAGCTAAGCCAAAAACAGGCGGATACTGTATTGTAAAAAAGCGGTGTTCCCGGTGGGCGACACCCTATGGACGCAGCCGCACAGGCAGCGGGTACGTGCGGCGATGATCCTTTTATTCCTGTTTACAATTTTATCGTTATTTAAGGCAATTGTCAAGAAGTATTGCAGCGAAATACGGGGGATAAAAAGGCTCCTTTGGGCCGGAGCCAAAGAAATAGCCGCAGCCATACTAGTAGGGGCGGATGCAAGCATCGACCCCTACAGCAGATCGGCCCTGCCTTTTACGCCGTCACATCCTCGAACTGGGAGTTGTACAGGTCGGCGTAGAAGCCGCCCTGGTCGATCAGCTCGTCGTGGGTGCCCTGCTCAACAATGTCGCCGTCGCGCATGACCAGAATTTTATCCGCATCGCGGATAGTAGACAGCCGGTGCGCAATAACAAAACTCGTACGGCCTTTCATCAGGCGGTCCATGGCGGACTGGATGCGCTGCTCGGTGCGGGTATCGACGCTGGATGTTGCTTCGTCCAAAATCAAAATGCGATTGTCGGCCAGAATCGCACGGGCGATGGTCAACAACTGCTTCTGGCCCTGGCTGACATTGGACGCGTCCTCGTTCAGCTCCATCTGGTAGCCGCCGGGCAGCGTGCGGATGAAGTGGTCAGCGTTCGCGGCCTTGGCGGCGGCAATGACTTCCTCGTCGGTGGCATCCAAGCGGCCATAGCGGATGTTCTCCATGATCGTGCCCTTGAACAGCCAGGTATCCTGCAATACCATGCCGAAGCCTTCTCGCAGGGCGCTGCGGTCAAAATCGCGCACATTGCGGCCATTCAGCGTAATGGCACCGGCGTCCACATCGTAAAAGCGCATCAGCAGCTTGACCATCGTGGTTTTGCCTGCGCCAGTGGGGCCGACGATTGCCACTTTCTGGCCGGGCTGGACCTCGCAGCTAAAATCGTGGATGACGATCTTTTCCGGCGTGTAGCCAAATCGCACGTGGTCGAACGTGACCTGGCCGTCGATGGCGGCGGGGTCGGCGCGGCAGGCGGGGTCGGCCTGCTGGTCTTCCTCCGCCTCGTTCAAAAATTCAAACACGCGCTCCGACGCAGCGGCCATGCTTTGCAGCATATTGGACACCTGCGCCAGCTGCTGGATGGGCTGTGTGAAGTTTTTGACGTACTGAATAAACGCCTGGATATCGCCGATGGTGATGGCCCCGGCTGCGGCAAAAATGCTGCCCGCGACGGCCACCGCCACATAGCCCAGATTGCCCACAAAGTTCATGATGGGCTGCATCAGGCCGGAAAGAAACTGGCTTTTCCACGCAGATTCGTACAGCTTATCGTTGGCGACGTTGAAATCCGCCAGCACGGTTTCCTCACGGTTGAACGCCTTGATAACGTTGTGGCCGGAGTAAATTTCTTCGACCTGGCCGTTGACGACGCCCAGCGTTGCCTGCTGTGCCTTAAAATATTTTTGGCTGAATTTTACCACCAGCACCACCAGCGCCAGCGAGACCGGCAAGATCAGCAGCGCGATCAGCGTCATTTTGCCGCTGATGGACAGCATCATGATCAAAACGCCGATCATCGTGGTAACGCTGGTGATCAGCTGCGTCACCGACTGGTTCAGGCTTTGGCCCAGCGTGTCCACATCGTTGGTGATGCGGGAAAGAACCTCACCGACGGTGCGCTTTTCAAAGTAGGCCAGCGGCAGGCGGTCGATCTTTTCGCTGATCTGGCGGCGGAAATCATAGCAGACTTTTTGGGACAGGCCGCTCATCAGCCAGCCCTGAATAAAGCTGAACGCCGAGGACAGCAGGTACATCCCCAGCAAAATCAGCAAAATTTTGCCGATGTAGCCAAAGTCGATGCCGCCCGTACCGCGCAGCTTGGCGATCCAGCCGGTGGCCAGTGCTGTGGTGGCTTTGGCGAGGACCTTGGGACCGACAATGTTAAAAATAGTCGAAAGTATGGCAAAAGCAACTACTACGACGAGCGAGAGCTTGTACTTGCCCAGCGCCCGCAGCAGTTGCAGCAGGCTGCCCTTAAAGTTCTTGGCGCGCTCAGTGGTCATGCGTCCGGGTCTTGGCATATCACTCACCCTCCTTTGACAGATTCAGTTCCTTCTGGCTCAGCTGGCTGCGCGCGATCTCCTGATATTCGGGGCAGCTTTCCAGCAGCTGGGCATGGGTGCCGTCGCCCACGATGCGCCCCTCGTCCAACACGAGGATGCGGTTGGCATGCAGTACGGTTGAAATGCGTTGTGCCACGATGATGACCGTCGCGTTGTCGGTCTGGGCCTTCAGCGCGCGGCGCAGCGCCACATCAGTTTTGTAATCCAGCGCCGAGAAGCTATCATCAAACAGATAGATGCGCGGTTTTTTGGCGATGGCACGTGCAATGGAAAGGCGCTGCTTCTGCCCGCCGGAAACATTGCTGCCGCCCTGTGCAATGGGGCTGGCGTAGCCCTCGGGCTTGGCGTCGATGAACTCGGCCGCCTGGGCGATACCCGCCGCCGTGCGCACGTCCTCGTCGGTGATGTGCTCCCCGGCGAATTTAAGGTTGCTTTCGATCGTACCGCTGAACAGCACGCCCTTCTGCGGCACATAGCCCATCAGGTCATGCAGGGTAGCCTGCGGCATCTTGCGCACGTCAACGCCGTCGATGCAGACGGCGCCGCCGGTGACATCGTAAAAGCGCGGGATGAGGTTGAGCAGTGTCGATTTGCCACAGCCGGTCGAGCCGATGATGGCCGTCGTCTGGCCGGGCTTGGCCGTAAAGCTGATGTGCTCCAGCGCGTCACTGTCGGCACCGGGGTAGCAGAAGCTGACATCCTTGAACTCGACTTCGCCGTTCCAGTTTTTTCGTTTCATCGTCGGTTCTGCGGCAGCATCGTCGGGGTCGTGGATGGTTGCCGGGGTGCGAATGACCTCATCAATACGCTCCGCCGCCACACCGGCGCGGGGCAGCATGACCGCCACCATCGCCAGCATCAGGAACGACATGACGATCTGCATCGTGTAGGTGATGAAGGCGATCATTTCGCCGACCTGCATCGTGCCCAGGTCCATGGCCTTGCCGCCGAACCAGACGATCAGCAGGCTGGTGCCGTTCATGATCAGCGTCATAAACGGCATCATGGCGGTCATTGTGCGGTTGGTGAACAGTTGGGTGCTCATCAGATCACGGTTGGCCTTGTCAAAGCGTGCTTCCTCGAATTTTTCGCGGCTGAACGCACGAATCGGCATAATGCCGGTCAGGATTTCGCGGCTGACAAGGTTCAGCCGGTCAACCAGCGTCTGCATCAGTTTAAACTTGGGCATGGCAAGGTTCATCAAAATCGCGATGAGCACCAACAGCGCCGCAACCGCCGCAAAGATGATCCATTCCAGCCCGGTATTGCCCGCTGCTACATGCAAAATGCCGCCAATGCCCAAAATAGGCGCGTACGCCACCATGCGCAGCAGGATCACGCAGACGAACTGCACCTGCTGGATGTCGTTGGTGGTGCGGGTTATCAGCGACGCGGTGGAAAACCTTTCAATTTCGGCGTTGGAGTAGCCCACGACGGTAGAGAACACCTCACGGCGCAGGTCGCGGCCGATGGCAGCCGACACGCGGGACGCGATGAAGCCCACGGCCACGGCTGCGGCGACCATCAGCAGGGTCAGGCCCAGCATCTGCCCGCCGATGCGCAGCAGATAGGCCATCTGCACATCGTGCGCGGTGCCCTGGGCCTCGTACTCAAGCCCAACAAGCAGCACGGCCTGACTGGACAGATTGTCAGCCATCGTCGCGTCCAGTTGAGAGATGGCGGTGGAAAGCTGATTTTGCAGCACTTCCCGCGCGTTGGGGGCCTGAGCCATCGCCGCAAACTGCCGGCTGACGGCATCCAAGTCGTAGATGCTGGGGGTCATGGTCTCGGCGCTGCCTGCGGCCTGCGCGGCATTTTGCGCAGCGGCCATGTACAGCACCACGTCGGGCGTGGTAAAAGCAGCTTCCAGCTCGGCCATGTCGGCGTCCGGCGAAAGATGCCACAGGCCATCCACGTCTTTCATACTGTACCACTGGTCGACCTGCGCGGCAGTGTCCTCGGGCATCAGCAGCTCCAACGCTTGCAGGGTGGTGTCACGGATGGTCTCCGGCACGGGGCTTTCGATGCCGCCCTGCTGGATGCCGATGTCCACAATTTTGCTGGTGTAGTCCGGCAGCGACAGGTCGCAGTAGGCCTGCACGATCAGCAGGGCCACCACGGCCAGGCACGCCGCCCAATGGCGCGCCAGCTGTTTGAAAATTTTAGTCATTGGCGGGTTCTCCTTGGTTTGTCGATTTTGCACGATTTGGCTGTTTTGCGTGATTTAAAAGGCTGCACTTTTGGTCCTGTGCGTCGTTTTCGGCCTCAATGGCGTCCAGCAGCACACCGCGCAGGGCATTCATCTGGCTGAGCTGCTCCGGCGTCAGCCGCGCCATCACGCGGGCGAAGTAGTCGTTGAGCGCTTGCTCGCTTTGCAGGCGAGCCTGCTCTCCCTGCGGGGTGATGCGCACCAGCGTTTTGCGGCGGTCGTTGGGGTCGGTCTCGCGCACGATGCTGCCGTCCCGTTCCATTGTGCGCAGTCCGCGCGAGATAGCGGGCATCGGCTGCCGCACCGCACGGGCCACGTCCGAAACATAGACCGCACCGTCCACGCCGTGCTGTTGGATGATGATGTGCAAATTTTCCAGCATGCCGAAGTGGCACTTAGGGCAATCAGCCAACGCCCCGCGCATCCCGCGCTTAGCCAGCGTATGCAGCCGCGAAACAAACCGAAACACCCCATGTAGGTTGGGGATCTCCGAGCCCGGCATAGAGCACCTCCTGTTAATTATTATCATGTGTTAATTATTTCTGCGTGATCTATAATAGTCTTTCCCACACCAGGGTGCAAGAGGGGCAGCATAATATTTGGAAAATGTTCATAATTAGAGGGTGGCGGATGCTGGCAGCGCAGGATTCGCTTCGTCAAATTCGCGTAAATTTCGCAGTTGCATCTGTGCAATTCTGGACAAGTAGCACAATAAATGCTACAATGTGGTAAACAAGGGGGATTTTGTCCTCTATCAATAAGTTAGGGCAATACCGCATAATTCTAAGTGCCGATACGGCGAGCGAGGTGCGGCAGTTGCTAAGCCAAAAGCGCAGATAATACTGGATGTCTTATCGAGCA
>JABLTO010057160.1_pt1 | contig 11285 bp, 10 predicted proteins | sample 7160091 | NCBI WGS metagenome assembly JABLTO01 (sample SAMN14651225, study PRJNA627086) | human gut metagenome | isolation source: feces | host: Homo sapiens
TGAGCGAAGTGAAAGCAGCGCCTTGAGACGCGAGCAAGTAACAAAGGCTTATAGCCTCAGAGAAAACCACGTCTTTTAGGCGTGGTTTTTATTTAATTTAGCGATTCACCTTTATCTTTATGGATATCTAAAAAGTACTTAGCTAAATCATCAATAGTTAAATCAAGCTTTTTTAATTTTTTTTCAGCAGCTTCTTTAACAGTGTCTGTTACTTCAGAATCACTATCTTCACTAGCATAGATAAAACCAATTATCATATCTTCATAATTTTCTGAATCTTCAGGTAGTTCAATATAAGCAATAGATGAAATTGCATCATCTTCAACATATCCAATATATTGACTTTTTTCTTTTCCGCCACTTGATTCACTTACTGTAACGGTGGTATACTCATCGCTATTATATTTAATAGTATATCCAGCTTCTTTTAATTCTTTAGTAATGTTTTCTGTACTTTTGCTATTAGAACATCCAACAACACTAAAGCATAATAATAATGTTAATAATAATTTCCCAAAATTTTTCATCCTATACTCCATCCTTTATACTTACTATAAAATATATTATATCTTAAAAGAGCAAAAAAGTAAATTAACTAAAATTTTTGTCAGATTTATGGCTAATAATTTAGGTGATTTTTGATTAAGTAAATAAAGTTGTTCTCAACTATTTGTAACTATCGTATAATAAAAGATAGCAAAAAAATGATATGAGCAAAAAAGTAAAAAATTGTCAAACAATAAGCCTACCAAGACTCTTAAATTTTGTCGTTTTATACAAGTGACAAACTTCATTTTCATTAAATTGAAAACGCTTTAATTGGCATGTATAGTAAGAGTTGTAAAGAGGAAAGGAAAGGAAAAAACGATGAAAGAAAAATTACAGAAATTCGGACGCGCCTTAAGTGCAATGGTTATGCCCAATATTGCTGTATTCATTGCATGGGGACTGATAACATCATTTTTTATGGAAGATGGTTGGTTACCTAATGAAACCCTAGCAACTCTAATTGAGCCAATGAATAAGTATTTATTACCTATCTTGATAGGATACACTGGTGGGCACAATGTCTATGGACAACGAGGGGCTACAGTTGGAGCAATCATGACGATTGGAGTTCTTGTAGGAGCACCAATTCCAATGTTTATTGGAGCAATGATTGCTGGACCACTTGGAGCTTGGTTAATTAAAAAATTAGATGAATTATTAAAGGATAGAACACCACAAGGATTTGAGATGTTAGTCAATAACTTCTCAGCAGGAATTTTAGGATTCTTTTTAGCGATTCTAGGATGTTTTGCAATTAATCCTGCATGTTTAGCATTAAACGATGGTTTAACTGCCGGAGTTAATTTCTTTGTTGAACATGGATTACTTCCTCTGGTATCAATTATTATTGAACCAGCAAAAGTGTTATTTTTGAACAATGCAATTAATCATGGTATTTTTTCACCAATAGGTATTCAAGATGTATTAGATACAGGAAAATCAGTTTTCTTCTTGATTGAAGCAAATCCAGGTCCAGGATTAGGAATATTATTAGCATACTGCTTCTTTGGTAAAGGTGGTGCTAAAGCATCAGCACCAGGAGCTGCTATTATCCATTTCTTCGGCGGAATTCACGAAATTTATTTCCCATATATTTTAATGAGTCCAGCTTTGATTTTAGCTGCTATTGCAGGAGGGGCTTCAGGTGTCTTGATTAATGTAATCTTTAATTCGGGATTAGTTGCTCCAGCTTCACCAGGAAGTATTATTGCCATTTTAGGAATGTGTAAAGGAAGCAGTTATTTAGGAGTGATTTTAAGTGTAATTGTGGCAACAGCGGTTTCGATGATCATTGCATCAATTATTTTGAAAAGAAGTAAAAATAATGAAGAAGGCATAGAAGCAGCAAAGGATCAAGTTAATGAAATAAAAGGAACTAAAAAAGATATTTCATATAATCAATTACGAAAAATTGTTTTTGCTTGTGATGCTGGAATGGGATCAAGTGCAATGGGAGCTGCTTTGTTAACTAAAAAATTAAAAGCTGCTGGTATAGATGTTGATGTACCACATTATGCTATCAACGATATTCCTAAAGATACAGAAGTTGTGGTAACTCATAAATCTCTAGTTAGTCGAGTAAAAGGAGATTTACCAAATGTTGTAGTCTTTCCAATTACTAACTTTATGGGTGGAAACGAATACGATGAAATAGTAAATAAATTAAAATAATTGGAGGTAAGAAAGATGTATTCATCTCGAGAGGCAAAAATTTTATCAATATGTTTATTAAGAGATGATTACATCACTTATCAGGAAATTTCTAACCAATTGAATATCAGTACTCGAACAATCATGCGAGAACTATCTCAACTAAAAAACTCTTTACAAAAAATGAATTTAGAAATCCTTTCAAAAAAAGGAAAAGGAATCTTGATATCAGGAACTGAAGAAGCAAAACAAAATCTAATAATGGATATTCAGGGATCAAAAATTGATTACATGGATAAAGAAGAACGTCAAGAGTTACTTTGTTTAGAACTATTACGTACTAACGAAATTCAAAAGCTTTATTACTACAGTAATAAATTTCAAGTATCAGAGGCGACAATTTCTCATGATCTTGATGATTTAGAAAAATTCTTTGCTAATTTTGAAATTAAAATGATTAGAAGACCAGGTTATGGTGTTGGTATAGAGGCAGATGAATCGGTAATTCGTAGAGCCATTTCAACAATTATCAATAATACTGTACAACATCATATTATGAATGTCGACTTTGATCGTTATAACATTCAAGATGTAATCAATCAAATCTCAGTAACTAAAAATTCAAATATGAATAAATTATTAGACTATGATGTATTAAAAATAATACTAGAAGTCTTTAAAGCTCATCATGAAGAACTTAATTTAGATAATATGGCGAAAAGCTCTTATATGGGCCTATTAATACACTTAATGATTGCAATTAACAGGATTAAACAAGGAGAAGCTTTACAAGATAACCAAGCAATTTTTAATTTGATCAATGATCATAAAGCCTATCAAAATGCTCAAATAATGGTTGATTATTTAGCTAAAGCATTTGATATAAATATTGAAAAGATAGAGTGTGCTTTTGTAGCTATTCATCTTCAAAGTGCTAAATCTGCAATCATTAAAGATAATGAAAATCAAGTTGAACAATATCACGATCTCATTATGGCAATGTTAAAAGTTTTTAATGAGTATCAGATAAATTTATATAGTGATTATGAATTGTATCAAAGTCTTGCTGCTCATCTTGAACCAGCTATGCTTAGGTTAGAATACGACTTACCAATTTATAATCCGATGTTAGAACAAATTAAAGAAAATTATCAAGAAATATTCAAAATTACTCAAGAAGCATGTAAAGTCTTTGAAAAAATTCATCATTATAAATTAAATGATGATGAAATCGCTTATTTAGTTTTACACTTTGCTGCTGCGATTGAACGTAATAAATTAAATCAAGACAAACGTCCTATCAATGTGGGAATCGTTTGCAGCAGTGGAATTGGTATTTCTGCTTTACTAATGGCAAGATTAAAACGGATTGTTGATAAAAATGTCAGTCTTATCCCATTATCAATTAGTGAAATAAATAATAATAACTGTGAATTGTTAATTTCTACTTTTGCTATCAAAAAAGCCATAATCGTCAGCCCTTTACTTAATCAAAATGATGTTGCAAATGTAGTTAAAGCAATTAAAGATAAACGCCAGCAAAAACCCATATCAACTGTAAAACAATACCCGTCTGTTAATCTAATTGAAATATTGGATAATATTAAACATATAATTGATAACTTAACGATTACAACAGTCCCTAATGATATTAGTAAGGAAAATGTAGTCATGATATTATGTCAACAAATAACAAATGATCACACATTAGCTGATCAAATTATAGAACGCGAAAGTAAAGGAAGTAATATCTATAATTCATTCGGATTTGCATTATTACACACAACTACTAATATAGTTAACCAATGCACAATAAAAGTTTTAAAACCAAATTTAGAAACATTTATAAGTAATGAATTGAATAATATTAAGGTTATTTTACTAATGCTATTACCAAATAATGCTAGTCAAATTCAAAAAAGAATAATGTCGCATATTTCAGCAATGTTGATTGAAGATGATAATTTTTTAGATAACCTGGCAAAAAGTAATCAGGAAAATCTTGCTAGTATTTTTAATGATGTTCTACAAAAATTTATTATTAATGTAATTAAAGAGGGGGAATAACATATGTCTAGAATCAACGTATATTTTGCCTGTGATGCCGGAATGGGGTCCAGTGCATTAGGTGCCAGCCTACTAAAAAAATTTGTTTCCATTGATGTTAAAGTCTCTAACTGTGCAATATACGAGATTCCTTATGACTGTAATGTTGTTATCGGACAAAGAGCATTAATAAAATCTATAAAAAATCAATTTCGTTTTTTAAAAGTGTATGCTATCGATAATTTTCTAGATGATCAAAGACTTCGAGAAATAGCGAAGGAGATAAATGAAATGATAGATAACAATAGTATTTTAGCTAAAGAATCAATTGTTTTAGATTGTAAATCTACAACTAGTGATGAAGCGATTATTGCAGTAGGAAAATTACTTAAAGATAAAGGATATATTGAAGAACCTTATATTCAGGGAATGTTAAACCGTGATCATGATTTAACTACTTATATCGGTAATGATCTTGCTATACCTCATGGTGAATATGATGTAAAAGATTATGTTAAAAACACAGGTATTGCTGTAATGATTTATCCAGATGGAATTAATTGGAGTGGAAATAAAACTCGAATTGTAATTGGAATCGCTGCTAAAGGTGATGATCATATGGAAATTTTAACTAATATTGCTTTAAAGTTAAGTGATATGAGTATTGTTGATGAATTAGTAGCATGTAAAGATATTGATTATATATATAATGTTTTAACAAAAGGAGAATAGTCATGATAATTACAGTAACTTTAAATCCTGCTATTGATAAAACTGCTCAGGTAGAAAAGATGGTACCTAATGGATTGAATCGTCTAAATAATATTATTCTTGATGTTGGTGGAAAAGGAATTAATGTTTCTAAAGCTATCAAAGAATTAGGGGGTAAATCGACTTGTACTGGTTTTGTCGCTGGAAGCAATGGAAAGTGGATTGAAGACAAATTAGATAGTTTAGGACTGGATTATAAATTTAGACATGTTGAGGGAAATACTCGAATTAATTTAAAGGTATTAGATCGTGATATGAATTTAACAGAATTAAATGATGCTGGTGATGAGATTCGTGAAGATGATTTACGGTATTTAAAAGAAGACTTATTGGAGATGGTTAAAGCTAATGATATTGTTGTTTTAGCTGGAAGTGTACCTAGTGGTGTGCCTGCAACTATTTATCAGGAATTAATTATCATGCTTAAAGAAAAGGGAGCAAAGATTATTTTAGATGCAGATGGTGAATTATTTACTCATGGTATAGAAGCTATTCCAACACTGATCAAACCTAATAAATATGAACTGTGTAAGTATTTTAATCTATCCGAAGATGTTAGTGATGTTGAATTAGTCAGTCATGCAAAAAAATTATTGTATAAAGGAATAGAAACAATTGTAATTTCATTAGGATCAAAGGGTGCTATCTTTATCACTAATGAGGAAACAGCCTATGTAAAAGGTCTAAATATAATAGCTCATTCAGCAGTTGGAGCAGGAGATTCAATGGTTGGGGCACTTGCGTATGGTATTAGTGAAAAATTAGAATTAATTCCATTAATTAAGTTAGCGGTTGCTACTTCAGCTGGCGCTGTGATGACAAAAGGAACAAAAGCACCAAATCGTAGTGTTGTAGAAATGTTAATGAAAGAAGTCGAAATTGATTTTAGATAGAGGAGAGAAAATAATGAAAACAAAAGCAGTACGCTTATATGGCGTGGATGATGTTAGATTAGAAGAATTTGAATTACCAGAAATCAAAGATGATGAAATTTTAGTAAAAGTAGTTTCAGATAGTATCTGTATGTCAACATATAAAACTATTAAACAAGGTGCTAATCATAAACGAGTACCTAATGATGTTTACGATAATCCAATTATTATTGGACATGAATTTGCTGGAGATATCGTAAAGGTTGGAAAAAAATGGCAAGATAAATTTAAACCAGGGCAAAAATTTGCACAACAGCCAGCAATTCCTGGTCAAATGGAATCACCAGGATATTCTTATCAATGGTGTGGAGGAGATACACAATACTGTATTTTCCCAAATGATATCATTGAAGCGGACTGTTTATGGACTTTTGAAGGCGATAGTTATTTTGCAGCATCTGTAGCTGAACCAATGTGCTGTGTCATTTCAGGATTCCATACTCATTATCATACGGTTCCTGGATGTTATGATCATGTAATGGGAACTAAAGAAGGCGGTAATATTTTAATTTTAGGTGGTTGTGGACCGATGGGATTAGGAGCTATAAGTTATGCTCTAACTTATGAAAATAAGCCTAAAAATATCGTTGTTACAGAAATTTCTGATGAAAGAATCGCTCGTGCTAAAGAAGTTATCTCAGTTGAAGAAGCTGCAGCACATGGTGTTGAGTTACATTATGTTAATACTGCAAATATGGGAAATCAAAAAGAAGAATTAATGGCTTTTACTGATGGTAAAGGTTATGATGATATTTTCATCTATATTCCTAATAAAGCAGTTTCTGAATTAGGCGGAGAACTATTAGCCTATGATGGTAATCTAAACTTATTTGCTGGACCAACTGATTCACAATTCTCTGCAAATATGAATTTATACAATTGTCACTATTCAAGACATCGTATTTTAGGAAGTACTGGTGGAACGATTGATGATATGAAAGAAGCTATTGATAAAGATGCAAAAGGATTAATCAATAGTGCTGTAATGATTACTCATATTGGTGGTTTAGATGCCGTTGCTGAAACAACAAAAAATCTACCAAATATTCCAGGTGGTAAAAAGTTAATTTATACACATATTGAAATGCCGTTAACAGCAATTGATGATTTTGAAGAGTTAGGAAAAACAAATGATTTATTTAAGCAATTGGCTAAAGCAACTAAGAAAACTAAAGGCTTATGGAACAGTGAAGCAGAAAAAATTTTATTAAACTATTATAAATAATTAATAAACATAGGCTTATATCAATAGATATAAGCCTATTTAAATAGGAGATATTATGATAAGTATCAATGAAAAATATTTGTCTTCTTTGGCTAAAGAATACCCTACAATTCAATCTGTTTGTCGTGAAATAATTAATCTTAAAGCTATTTTAAATTTGCCTAAAGGTACAGAACATTATATTTCTGATCTACATGGTGAATATAAATTATTTAAGCATCTAATGAATAATTGTTCAGGGGTAATTAAAGAGAAAGTAAATTTGCTTTTTAGTCAAGAAATATCATTGGAACAGATTAATGAATTATGTTATCTTGTTTACTATCCTCGTAAATTATTAGCTACTGAAGAATTTAATCAGCAATGGTATAAGGAATCTATTTTACGTTTAATTCGACTAGCCCGTTATATAACCTCTAAATATACACGTAGTAAGGTTCGCAATAACATTAATAATGAATATTCAGAGATTATTGATGAATTGTTACATGCTCAGCTTGATGAAATGGATCAACAATATGTTTATCATCTTCATATTATTGATTCAATTATTGAACTTGGGGAACAAGATTATTTTATTGAAAGTTTAACTAAAATTATTAAATATTTTGCAATTGATCAGCTGCATATTTTGGGGGATATTTTTGATCGTGGAAAAGAACCAGATAAAATTATCGACGACTTAATAAAGTTTGAACGTGTGGATATTCAGTGGGGTAATCATGATGCCTTATGGATGGGAGCCTATTTGGGAAATTTAGCCTGTATCATGACAGTAATAAAAAATTGCATCAAATACCAAAATATTGATCTTTTAGAAAAAGGTTATGGAATCCCATTACGAGTTTTAATGATGCATGCTTGTAAGTGTTATCCCAGTTTAGAATATTTAAAGGCTATGGAACAGTTTGTAATAAATATATTAATAAAATTAGAAACTAAATTGATTAATAAATATCCAAACTGGCAAATGATATATCGAATCAATAAACCAGACAATCAGCCATTAAATGAAATTGAATTATGTGTTTTAGATGATTTAAAAAAAAGTTTTGCTAGTAGTAAACGCTTAAAAAGGCATATAAAATTTATTTATGAACATGGCTCATTATATTTAAAGACGAATCACAATCTATTACTTCATGGTTGTGTTCCATTAGATGAAAGTGGTGACTTTTATATCCATGATTGTTTTGGTAAGAAATTAGCTGGCAGGGCATATTTTGATTTTATTAACGAAAAAATCAATCAGGCTTTTATTGAACCAGATCAAGAAATAATTGATTATTTTTGGTATTTATGGTGCGGAAAAAAATCTCCATTGTGTGGACGAAAGATTGTTTTAGATAAATTGCAAGAAGAGACGAAGGATCCATATTATCATTATATTAATGATGAAAGAACATGTTTAAAAATTCTTTCTGAATTTAATTTACCCAATCCTGTTAGTATGATTATCAATGGGCATACCCCAGTTAGAGTCAAAGATGGTGAAAATCCACTAAAAGGAAATAATCGCTGTGTAGTAATCGACGGAGGTTTTTGTTTGCAATATCAGGGCAAGACTGGGGTGGCGGGATATACTTTAATTTCTAATAGTCATGGTATGCGCTTAAAAACCCATTTGATTAATCAAGAATATAGGTTTAATATTAATAATGATATGGAATATAATTCTCAAATTATTTATACTCGAGAAAATCAAGAATTGATCAAAGATACTAAAAGAGGAATAGAAATAAGTGAGAAAATTGAGGATTTAAATAAATTATTAAAAATATATCGATGTAAAAATAAAGTATAAATGTTAAAAAATGAAATAGAATTTTTTAAAGAGTTCATTTACTCAACTTTTATATGAAAAAAGATTAGAATTTAATTAAGAAAAGATGCTGATAATTTTAGTGTTGTTTATATAATATAGTTAAAGAAAAGATTTTGAATGATAATTTAAAGGTTTATTTCAAAAGGTAATTGAGGTTAATGAAATGGAATTAAAAGTACTATAAATAACGTTTCGTAAGAAACTCTGTTAATATTATGAATATGTTAAGTATGAGTCTCTTTTCATAAAGTAACAATGTGGTTATTGACATATGTCAATAATAATGGTATAAATATCATATGTCAATAACTAAAAGGAGCGAATCATGCCAAGACCAAGAAAATGCCGAAAGGTATGTTGTTTACCTAAAACAACAGAATTTTTACCAAGTTCAGGTGGAAAGAATATGATTGTACTTACTGTAGATGAGTATGAAAGTATTCGCCTTATTGATAAAGAAGGCTTTTCCCAAGAGGAATGTGCGGGTTATATGCAGGTGGCTCGTACAACTGTCCAACAAATCTATAATAACGCAAGGATTAAAATTGCAAATGCTATAGTAGATGGGGCAGCTCTTCGTATCGAAGGAGGAGATTATCAGCTTTGTGACGGTAAGGAAGATCATTGTAATTGTGGCGGATGCAAAAGGCATAGTTGTAAAGGATATATTATAAAATGAAAATTAAAGCATTACTTGAAAATACGACTAGTCAAAATGATATGCTGGTAGAACATGGGCTAAGTCTTTTTATTGAAACCCAAAATCATAACATTCTTTTTGATATGGGCCAGACTGAATTATTTGCCAAAAATGCGAAGACACTAAATATTGATCTTGCAACAGTTGATATTGCGATTTTATCACATGGACATTATGATCATGGTGGTGGCTTAAAACATTTTTTAAAAATTAATAAAACAGCACCTGTATATTTAAGTCGTTATGCTTTTGAACCCCATTATAATGGGACAGAAAAATATATTGGACTAGATGTGACCCTTAAAGGAAATGACAGATTATTTTACACTGATAATACCACAATAATTGATAAAGGCTTAACACTTTATTCTTGTAATGAAAATAAGTGTAATTACAACCTTGGTAGTTTTGGGTTAAACGTAGTGGAAGATGGTAAATTTGTACCTGATGATTTTCGCCATGAACACTACCTTTTGATAGAAGAAGATGGTAAAAAAGTACTCATAAGTGGATGCTCCCATAAAGGAATTATAGATATTACCCAGTGGTTTAAACCTGATGTTCTTATTGGAGGTTTTCATTTTTCGAAACTATCTCTTGACAAAGAGCTTGAAAACTATGCTCGATTATTAAATGAATTTAACACTGTGTACTATACTTGTCATTGTACAGGTAAGAAGCAATTTATGTTCATGAAAAATTATATGACAAGACTTAATTATCTGTCCTGTGGACAGAGTATAAAAATATGAAATTTAAGGAGAAAGATTATGAAAATAGCAGTAACTTTTGAAAATGAACAAATTTTTCAACATTTTGGACATACTAAACAGTTTAAAATTTATGATGTTGTTGATGGAAAAATTACGTCGTCTAAAGTGTTTGATACAAATGGAAGTGGACATGGTGCTCTTGCAGGTTTACTTTATAATATGAAAATAGATGTTCTTATTTGTGGTGGTATCGGTGGCGGTGCTCAAAGAGCATTAGCAGAAGCTGGTATCAAACTTTATGGTGGAGTTAGCGGCAGCTGTGACGATGCTGTTGATGCATTTCTAGCTAATGATCTTAGTTTTAATCCTGATGTAAAGTGTGAACATCATCACGACGAAGGACATAATTGTGGCGATCATGGCTGTCATAGTCATGGTTGTGGTGAACATAGTTGTCATTAAAAGTCAAACCATATCTGTTTATTGTTATACAGGTATGGTTTTATTTTTTGTAAAACAGAATGATATTTTTATTGTAATTAAGGAAAAAGCTTAGTGAAAAATAAAAGAAGATTTAATTTATCAAGTATTAGTGCTTGTATCAAGGATTCCTAAAAATAGCTAGTTATTATATTAACTGGGTATGAAAAAATATTTGGCTAGTAGGAGGAATTTTGAATTATGCTTTGCTATACGGTAATTATCCATGTTATCTGATAGTTAGCAGGTGGGAAGATTAGTACTAGATTGAAATGACTAGTATGATTTATTATGACAAGAAGAAGTTAAAATAGGAATGTTGTCATGAAAAAGTGTAAGTGGCAGATATTGGTAAAATAAAATAAATTTTTATCTTTTATTTAATTACTACTAA
>JABLTO010149143.1_pt1 | contig 11284 bp, 8 predicted proteins | sample 7160091 | NCBI WGS metagenome assembly JABLTO01 (sample SAMN14651225, study PRJNA627086) | human gut metagenome | isolation source: feces | host: Homo sapiens
ATTATCAAGAATCCTGAAGCGATTGAAGCAATTACATATAAGGAACTGCGTGAGCTTTCTTACATGGGCGCATCTGTACTGCATGAAGATGCTATCTTCCCGGTACGTAAAGAGGGTATTCCAATCAATATCCGCAATACCAACAAACCGGATGATCAGGGTACATGGATTGTAGAAAGCACATGTCGTAAGCCAAAGCACACGATTACAGGTATTGCAGGCAAGAAAGGTTTTGCATCTATCAACATTGAAAAGGATATGATGAACTCCGAAATCGGATTCGGCAGAAAAGTACTGCAGGTATTTGAGGACAATAATCTTTCATTTGAACATATGCCGTCAGGTGTCGATACAATGACTGTGTTTGTTCATCAGTCTGAGTTTGAGCACAAAGAACAGCAGGTTATCTCAGGTATTCACCGTGCCGTTCATCCGGATCTTCTGGATCTCGAATCCGGTCTGGCATTGATCGCGGTTGTAGGTCGGGGTATGAGAGATACACGTGGTGTGGCAAGTAAAGTATTCGATGCACTGGCCAAGGTGAATATCAATATTAAGATGATCGACCAGGGGTCCAGTGAGTTGAATATTATCATTGGTGTGAAAGAAAAGTATTTTGAAGATGCCATTAAAGTCATTTATGATGCATTTATTACAGGCGCAAATTAATAGCAGATATGAGATATCTGGAATGTATTGAACAAAAAAGGGGGCATTGCGTATGAAGAAAATGGGGAAATGGTTGTTAAGTCTCATGGTTACTGTATCACTGACAATGCCGGTGCTGGCAGATGTGAATGTGCAGAGCACAGGAACAGAGTTTGCATCAGAGATCGGGGCAGCAGAATTACAGGCAGACATAGAGCAAGCAATTGAATCACAGACTGAAGCAGAACCCGAGTCGCAGACAGAACCTGAGGCGCAGACAGAGGAGCAGACAGAGGATCCTGTAGATGTTGAACTGGATGATTACCTGAATACATCGGTTGTATTACAAAATGCTTCCAGTATTGGGTTTGACAGGGTGCAGATTCAGTGGTAGCCATTTTCGCTGTTGGAAGTGGAAGGATACCGTATTTACAGAAAGACGGCGAATTCCAAGTGGGCAGTACTGGCGGACGTGACAGATACTTCCTATATAGATACAACTGTTGAAAATGGACAGAAGTACACTTATACGGTTCGTGCAATACAGACTTTTGAGGGGATCCGATATCTTAGTCAATATGATAGGAACGGCGTTGGGTGTACAGCAGCACCAGCGGCACCGGTTATGAACAGCCAATTAAATGGTTATAGCTGTGCGGTGCTTACATGGAATATAGTAGAGGATGCAGATTTTTATCGTGTTTATGTCAAGAATACTGCCAGCGGAAAATGGAAAAACACAGCAAAGGTGATTGGAACATTCTGCCAGCTGACTTCTCTTGTATGCGGCAGAAAGTATACTTATACGGTTCGTGCTTATCAAAGAGTAAACGGCAGGGAACTTGCCAGTGATTATAATGCTCAGGGTATACAGATTCAGACAGTTCCGGATACACCTGTTTTGAATACACCGTCAGCTAATAAGGACGGCAGTGTGAAGGTTAGTTGGCAAGCGGCAGCCGGTGCTGCAGAATACAGAGTTTACCGCAAAACAGATGCACAAGGTTCCTTTAAGCTGATAGGGATAACGAAGGATACCGATTATACCGATAAGACAGCCCAGGGAGGTCGAAAAAATACCTATACTGTGAAGGCTGCGGCAATATCCGGTCAGGACAGATCCTACAGTGATTATGATCACAAGGGTGTTTCGATCAACGTTAAATTAGGTGCTCCGAAGCTGAAAAATATTTCTGCATCCGGCTATAACAAGATTACGGTTGGCTGGACTTCTGTGGATGGTGCTGATGGCTACAATATTTATCGTAAAGAAGCCGGCGGATCCTGGAATCGCATTGTACAGGTAAAGGATGGTCAGAAAACATCTTACATTGACAAGACGGCAAAGAGCAGCAAAGTCTATATTTATACCGTTCGTGCATACTGTCAGGCAGATGGACAGACATCTTTGAGTGATTACAACAAGACAGGCGTGTATTGGATTGATACACCGAAGATGTTGGTTGCAGAGGCTTATTCAGAGAAGAGTGAGATCCATCATGGTCAGATAGATTATGATGTTCTGACTGGTGCTAAGAATGTTGAAGGTGCAGATGGTTTTTATGTTTATCGAAAGACCAATAATGGAAAATGGGAAAAAATAGACGATTGTCCAGTATTTACCGGTTCGAATGCAGGACCATTATATGAAAAGGCTGAACAAACATTATTTAGAGATAGTACAGTAAGACCAGGCAATATCTATACTTATACATGCAGGGCTTACTGTAAAGTGAACGGTAAAATTATTCTCAGCGGTTATGATCCAAAAGGTTCATCTGTAACTGTTAAATAATAACGACATAACATCAGTCGGAAAACATATAACCACAGTAGGAATTGCAATTGACGCTTATTTTCGGATATGATAAAATAATTGAGAAAAGCTTGGTACGAAGCCAACTGTGAATTGAAAGAGACGATGTATAAAGATAATTATAATTGTTCATAGCAAGTTTTGAATAGTTAGAATAAATAAAAGGCCACGAAGGCGTTTAAGAGTGTATAGCCATATGTGTGAATGATGGTTTGACTCAGTGCGTATTCGTGGCCTTTGTTTATGTATGGGAGAGGAAAAATGGACGTTTTAAAATTACTGGAAGATGTGAAAAATGACAAAGTTTCACTGGAAGAAGCAGCAAAAGAATTGAAACAGCTGCCCTATGAAGATCTTGGATTTGCCAAGCTGGATCACCATCGCCAGATCCGGTCGGGTTTTGGAGAAGTCGTCTTCTGCAGCGGTAAGTCTGATGAGCATCTGTTGAAGATTTACGAGACATTTTATAAAACAGATACGGAGGTTCTTGGAACACGTGCTTCTGAACATCAGTATGAACTGGTCAAGGCTGTTATTCCGGAAGTGACCTATGATCCGCTTTCAAGAATTTTGAAAATTGAGAAACCGGGCAAAGAGAAAATCGGCCGCGTTGCTGTGTGTACAGCGGGTACAGCAGATATTGCTGTGGCTGAAGAGGCGGCACAGGTAGCGGAATATTTCGGAACGAATGTTGACAGATTTTATGATGTTGGTGTTGCAGGTATTCATCGCCTTTTTGCAAAACTGGAAGAAATCCGTAAAGCGAACTGCATTATTGCGGTAGCAGGTATGGAAGGTGCTCTCGGCGGAGTTTTAGCCGGACTGGTGGAAGTGCCTGTTATTGCGGTTCCGACATCCATTGGCTATGGTGCAAACTTCGGCGGTCTGTCAGCACTTCTGACTATGCTGAATTCATGTTCCAACGGGATTACTGTTGTCAACATTGATAATGGTTATGGTGCGGGCTATATCAGTACTCAGATTAACCGCCTGGCAGTAAAAGCTTATAAGCCTGAATAAATATCAGGGTAGTTATTTGCTTTGGGTAATATAAAATATACATGAATAATTCAACAAAAGGGGATAGAAGAATGAGTAAAAAAGTATTATATCTGGAATGCTTTTCCGGTATCAGCGGGGATATGACAGTTGGTGCATTATTAGATCTGGGAGCAGATCCGGAGGTTTTAAAGCAGTCACTGGATTTATTGCATGTGGAGGGATATGAGATAAAAATTGGCAGAAGCAGCAAATGCGGTATTGATGCCTGTGACTTTGATGTTCTGATTCCGGATCAACCGGAATATGATGAGGGTCATATGCATCATCACCACGATGAAGATCACGACCATGCCTATGAGCATCATCACCATGATGAGGATCATGAATATGATTATGAACACCATCACCACGATGAAGATCATGACCACGCCCATGAACATTACCACGATCATGACCATGCACATCATCATGCACATGTACACAGAAATATTCATGATGTATTTGCTGTCATTGACAAACTGGAGAATGAACATGTCAAAGAACTGGCCAAGAAGATGTTTATGATCGTTGCTGAAGCTGAATCAAAAGCTCATGGATTGCCAATTGAAGAAGTACATTTTCATGAAGTAGGGGCCATTGACTCTATTGTCGATATTATCAGTGTGGCAGTTTGCGTGGATAATCTGGGTGTAGATGATATTGTTGTGTCTGAATTATATGAAGGTTCCGGTCATGTACATTGCCAGCATGGTATGATGCCTGTCCCTGTGCCGGCTACAGTGAATATTGTGGCGGCCAATCATCTGCCGATGAAGATTACAGATGCTCAGGGTGAGATGGTAACACCGACAGGTGCAGCTATTGCAGCAGCACTGCGTACACAGGATCATCTGCCGGAAGATTATCAGTTATTGAAGATTGGTCTTGGTGCCGGAAAGAAGGACTTCCCGAAGGCAAATGTTTTAAGAGCGATGCTTCTTGAGACAAAGGATCAGGTTCAGACAGGCAGTGAAGAGGATATCTGGAAACTGGAGAGCAATATTGATGATTGTTCAGGTGAGGTTCTTGGTTATACGATGGATCGACTTCTTGCGGCCGGTGCAAGAGATGTGTGCTATGCACCGATTTATATGAAGAAAAATCGTCCGGCCTATATGCTTCATGTATTATGTGATGGCAGTCAGATTTCAGAAATGGAAGAGATTATTTTTAATGAGACCACAACCATCGGTATTCGCAGATACAAGGTTGAACGTACCATTTTAAAACGCCATGAGGCAAAGGCAAAAACAGCTTATGGTGAAGTAGAATTAAAGATCTGTGAAAAAAATGGTACGGTTTATCGTTATCCGGAGTATGAAAGTGTTAAAAAGCTCTGTGAAGCAGCAGGGGTGCCATTCAAAGTTGTGTATCAGGCAGCCTGCGAAGCAGAAATCAATGAATAAGGGGTGGCAAAGCAAGGAGAAGTTTGAATAGTTACATAAGTATTCAATGAAAATGTCTAATAGGCATCGAATGGGAGCCATAAAAGAGGGGAATCAGACATGGAAATCAGAACACGTTTAGTGAACTATATGAAAGAATTGGGAGATAAAGATCTGTGTGTCGCTTTTTCAGGGGGCGTGGACAGTTCAGTTATCTTAAGAGCAGCCTGTGAGGCGGCAGCGGCCAATGGTAAAAGTGTTTATGCAGTAACATTTGAAACAAAGCTTCATCCGAAGGCGGATCTGCCTCAGGCCCAGAGAGTTGCCAAAGAGGCGGGAGCCATCCATCATGTGATTTATGTCAATGAGCTGGATAATGAGGAAATGCTCAACAATCCGGAAAACAGATGTTATCTCTGCAAAAAATATCTGTTTCAGAATTTACTGGCATTTGCGGCTGAAAAAGGCATTGATACGATTATGGAGGGTAATAATGCCGATGACCTTCATGTCTATCGGCCGGGAACAAAGGCTGTCAAAGAACTGGGGGTTTTAAGCCCACTGGCAGAACTGGGTATCACAAAAGCCCAGGTGCGTGAAATTGCGGCGGATATGGGACTTTCTTGTGCCAGCCGTCCATCATCCCCTTGTCTGGCTACAAGATTGCCGTATGGCACACCGATTTCATTTGAATTGCTGGAAAGAGTAGATACAGGTGAACAGTGGATGAAGGAGCAGGGATTTCCGATTGTCCGTCTCCGTGTACATGGTGATATTCTGCGTATTGAGATAGAAAAGGAACGTTTTGCCGATTTTATCGCAATGTCTGATCAGATTACGGCTAAAATGAAGGAGCTTGGCTTTGCTTATATTACATTAGATGCGGAAGGCTTTCGTTCCGGCAGCATGGATGTACATATTGTGAAATAACAGATAAAAATATAAAAGACAGCGTGTTTGACATGCTGTCTTTTTGCAGTTTATAATTCCCAGTAGGATACAGGCATATATGGAATAAAATCCGGTGTGGGAAGGGGGATGTTCCGACAGATATGCATTGGATTATACAGCATCAGACGATGGGCTGTTTCATCAGAAAACTTGAGAGAAATATATCGGAAGATTTCCTGCATTTGCGGGGTACGTACAGTTGCCCTATGAGCATCGCTGGCAATAAAAGAAACCATTCGGTGCTCAAGCAGAAAGTGGGCGGCAATTTCAGCGTGACGGCCAAAGTCCCCGAGAAAACTGCCTTTATTGCATTGAAGCAGACATCCGGATTTCAGCCAGGATTCGGCAATATAAGGGGCATCCTGAATACAGGAATAACGCTCGGGGTGTGCAATGACAGGCCTTTTGCCGCTTTGCTGAATATCCTCAAGGCGTGCGCTCATCCAGTCGGGGTGGGATGTAAAATCGAATTCTGTCAGTAGATAGTTTGAAAAATTGAGTCCGATCAGCCGGCAGTCATGGATTAGTGCAGAAATATCATCTGTGGTAAATACTTCCATCCCCGGAAGTACCCGCAGAGGAATATGTGCCTGACGGATGGCGGTCTGCAGGTTTTGAAAAGCAAGCATTAAGTTCGGTCCATAATAGTTGTCAAAATATCCGGGTATATTGCAATGAGGTGTAAGAATCACTGTATCAACGCCGCTGGCAGCGGCAATTTCGGCCATATCAAGGCTGTTATCAAGAGTGGGTGAACCATCATCAATAAACGGCAGAAGATGATTGTGGATATCGATCATATAAATACCTCTTTTTATTTTTATTATAACATAATATAAACATCGCCAAAAGTTAAAACAATGAAAAAGGTTGCTCTTATGAGAACATATGGGTATAATTTAGTGTGAGCAGTAAGATGCTTTTGAAAAATATGGACGCAGTCAGTGAGAGGAATGAATGAATGAAGACTATTTTGAAAGAAGGAAAATATGCGGCAAAAGGAAAGCAGGTTTATTTAGAAGTATTACGGATAATGGCAATTATTCTGGTTATTTTTAATCATACAGGGAACAATGGCTTTTTTTTGTTTTCGGTATCAGGAAAATCGATTTGGACACCGGTATATTTGTTTTGTTCGATTGCATGTAAAATTGCAGTGCCGTTGTTTTGGATGATTTCAGGATCATTGCTACTAGGCAAAGAGGAGCCGATAAAAACTGTTTACAGAAAAAGAGTTTTAAGGATGGTCATTGTACTGGCAGTATTTTCTTTTATTCAGTATTTATACAATTTGTTGTTTTTAGGACAAAGCGATATAGGGGGGATTGTATATTTTTTAAACAGGCTGTATACAAACAAATGGGCGACGGCCTATTGGTATATTTATGCTTACATAGGCATTTTAATTGTTTTGCCTGTTCTTAGGAAGTTGATAGCCAATATGGAAGAGAAAGACTATAAATATTTATTTACCATAAGTATTTTGGTCAATGGTGCTATTCCAATCGTGCAGTATTTAGCTGGTAAGGGGCAGTGGACACTGAATAGTCGTGTTTTTGAAAATTTACTGAGTATGAATGTTGTTTACTTTATTGCGGGCTATTATTTTGGAAAAGTCATTAAAAAGGAAAGCATGACAATAAAAAAAGCACTTATTTTTCTTTTTGTCGGGGGCATTGCCATTGCAATTTCATGCTTTATGACAAAGTTTCAGATTGCGCAGACGGGATCTGCCTTGGAAAAAGATGCGCAGATGTTCCATAATAGTTTAAGTATTTTTCCGACGTGTGCGGTTTTCTATACGATGCGCTTTTGGTTTGATCATATCCGAATTTCAAATCGAATGACGAAGATATTATCTGCATTGGGCGGTGCTACATTTGGTGTTATGCTGATTGAAAATATTATGAGAAATCAGTTAAAACCGATGTTTGAAAGTTTGAAAGTACATATACATATTTTCCCTGCGTGTATGGTATGGGTACTCTGTGCGTGGGGAGCGGGAACAATCATTACATTGATCATGAAGCAGATTCCCGGATTGAAAAAAATTATATAAAAGTATTTAGCAGTACTTGTTTCTTGAAAGTAAAATTTGTATAATGAAATAATCAATATGAAACATGTTTGAAGAGAATTGAGATTAGGAGTGAAATTATGAAAAAGAGATGGATGGCAGGGCTATTGGTGTTGTCTATGATGGTTGCTGATCTTGCAATGCCGGTATCAGCTTCTGTTGGAGAGACAGTATCAGGTGCAGAAGAGACAGTCATGGTTTCCGAGAGTGCTGAGAGTATGGCTCTATCTGAGTCGGAAACTGTTTTAGAAACATTAGAAATAGAGCAGGAAGTTATTCAGGAAAGTGATTCAAAAATAGAAGCACCTGTGCTGGCAGGTGAGCTTCAAAATTTAGGCTTTATATTGTCTTGGGAGAAAATAGACGGTATTTCAGAATATGAAGTTGAACGGAAAGCAGGAACTGATGATGAATGGGAACTGCTTGCCAGAATTTCTGATAATTATTATACAGATAGTTCATTAGAGTCCGGAAAGAAATATACATACAGGGTATGTGCAGTTTCAGGGGATGAGAAGAGTCCATATTCCAATGAGTATACTGAAATTGCGCAAATCGGTCCGGAAGACATTCAGGGAGTAAAGGCAGTAGCAGGAGAATGTGAGTCTGTATTAAGCTGGAATGCTGTCAAAAATGCAGAAGAATATATTGTTTATCAGTATGATCCGGCAACAAATGAGAGAACCAGGATTGGATCAACCAAAGAGCAGAAGTACAAGGTAACAGATCTTGTTCCTGATCAGGAATACTATTATCAGATCCGAGCCAGACGGTCTGTTGATGGAAAAGACGTTTACAGTAGTTTTACTGACTTTGAAGATGCAAAAGTCCTTCCTTATATTCTGAGTCCGGAACAGGCAGAAGATGTGAAAGTTGTGCCGGGAGAATGTGAAGTGACTTTGACCTGGAATAAAGGCGTAAATGCTCAGGGTTATACAGTTCGTATGTATAATTATGATACGAACAGCTATGAATGGGTAGGAAGTACACAGAAATGCAGTCTTAAGCTGACAGATCTGAAACCGGGTAAATACAGTTTCCAGATTCGATCCTACAGAAAAATATATAATCAGCATAAATATAGTTTAATGACAGCGCCAGAAGAGGCTGTTATAGAACTTCTTCAACCGCAGGAAGCACAGAATGTTAAAGTAGTGGCCGGTGAGTGCGCTGTAACCCTGACTTGGGATCCGGGTGAAAATGCCCAGGGTTATACGGTCCGTATGTATAATTATGATACAAACAGCTATGAGTGGGTAGGAAGTACACAGAAATGCAGTCTTAAATTAACGGATCTGAAACCGGGTAAATACAGTTTCCAGATTCGGTCCTACAGAAAGATTTATAATCAGCATAAATACAGCGCCATGACAGAAGCCAGAGAAGCAGAAGTATATCTGCTGCAGCCGGGAGAGGCCGAGAACATCAAAGTAACGTCAGGAGAGTGCTCTGCAACATTGCAGTGGGATAAAGGTGAGAATGCTCAGGGTTATACAATCCGTATGTATAATTCTGAGACGAAGAGCTATGAATGGCTTGGAAGCACAAAAGACTGTAAATATACAATAAAAAATTTAAAACCTGGAACATATAGTTTTCAGATTCGATCCTACAGAAAAATATATAATCAGCATAAGTACAGTACGATGACGAAAGCTGTTGAAGCAAAGCCATATCTTCTTCAGCCGGAACAGGCAAAAAATGTTAAAGCTACTGCTGGCGGATATTCAGTAACTTTGAAATGGGATAAAGGCAAAAATGCTCAGGGTTACAGTATTTTAGTATATGATTACGAAACCAACAAATATGAATGGGCAGGAAGCACAACAGGAACAAGTTTTACAATAAAGGACTTAAAAGCAAAACAGAAATATGGTTTTCAGGTGCGCTCTTATAGAAAAGTTTATGATTATCATAAGTATAGTGCAATGACAAAAACTGTTGATGCAACGCCATTGGCTGTAGTAGAGGGATGGAATACGATTAATGGTCAGAAATACTATTACAAAGATGGTGCGTTTTTGAAGAGTTGTCATAAGATTGATGGAAAATACTATTATTTTGACAAAAAGACAGGCGCTATGAAGACAGGCTGGGTATATTATGCCGGTTACAAGTTTTACTTTGACAAAAAAACAGGGGCCCGGGTCAACGATGTCAGCAGTATTATTGGCAAACAGAAATCTTATGAAATTCAGGTAAACAAAAAGAAAAATGTTGTAACTATATATGCGAAGGATGGGGATCGCGGATATATTATTCCGGTGAAAGCTATGATCTGTTCCACAGGAGAGGCAACTCCGACAGGCACTTTCTATACCCCAAACAGATGGCGCTGGCTGAGGATGATGGGTGACACCTGGGGACAATGGGTTACCCAGATAAAGGGAGATTATTTATTCCACTCTGTATACTATTGGTCACAGAATAACAATGACTTAAGTGTCGGAGCCTATAATAATCTTGGGAAAACATGTTCTCATGGCTGTATTCGTCTAACAGCTGCAGATGCAAAATGGATTTATGACAATTGCAAATTAAGTACAAAAGTTATCATTAACGAGAGTGTAGGAACACCATTTGGCAAACCGACGGCATATAAACTTGAAAAATGGCACACATGGGACCCAACAGATCCAAATATGGCTTATAAGTGTAAGCAGCGAGGTTGTCATTAAAGTGACACAATGAGTCTAGGACGCAGACCGGATATCTGGTCTGCGTCTTCTTTTAGGGAAAAATATTGATTTATAGCGGTAGATATAGTATGATAATCAGAGGATTTTATAGTAAAATTGAGGAGGCGTAATGTGAACAGATTTATAAAAGATACAAAGAAATATTGGAAATATACCATTTACGCTGCAAAATCTCAGCTTAAAACAGAGGTAGCCAATTCCTATCTGAATTGGATATGGTGGATTTTAGAGCCATTTTGTTTTATGTTGATTTATGCATTTGTATTTGGATTTATTTTTAAACATAAAGAGTTATATTACAATGCCTATATATTTGTAGGTCTTGCTATTTGGGATTTCTTTAATCGCTGTATAAAGAGTTCTGTCCGAATGGTGAAGAGAAATAAGGCGATAGTTTCAAAGGTATATCTTCCAAAGCACACATTGATTATATCAGATATGATGGTAAATGGTTTTAAGATGCTTATATGTCTGGCCATTGTTGTCGGAATGCTTATTTTTTATCGTGTACCTGTAGATTTACACATCATATATGTGATTCCTATTTTGATCACGACGATTTTGTTTACATTTGGATGTTGCTGTATCCTTTTGCATCTGGGCGTTTTTATTGAAGATATGTCCAATGTCATCAATATTGTACTGAGATTTGTTTTTTATCTGACCG
>JABLTO010242460.1_pt1 | contig 11284 bp, 6 predicted proteins | sample 7160091 | NCBI WGS metagenome assembly JABLTO01 (sample SAMN14651225, study PRJNA627086) | human gut metagenome | isolation source: feces | host: Homo sapiens
CGGTACGCGGGGAGACGGTTATGGTAGGCGGACTTTCCGGGTGAAAAATGCACGGTAACAATAAATGTAAAGTCAGATGGCAAGGTGAAAAAAGCCCATGTAAATCTGGCTGTAGTAGATGAAGCTGTGTTCAGTATAGAGGAATATAATGTCGATACGCTGTCAGAGTTGTACAGCGAAATTGAAGACGGCGTTAAAAATTCTTTCGCTACGCATGATGCGTATATTTCAGGCGATCCGGAGCAGGGCTATGGAGCTTCCGCCGGCGGAAGCGCGAATAATTCAAAAGAGGACAGCGCGGCTGACGGAGGAACGGCAGCGAATGAATCGTTCAGCACAGCAGATAGAGCAGATGCTGTTCAGAAAAATAACGGCGCGGGCGCCGACAGGCTTCGCGAGAGATTCAGGGATACGGCTGAATTCATAAGCGTAGATACTGACGCAAACGGCAGGGCTTCGTATTCGTTTACAATGCCTGATGATATAACGTCATGGAGATTTACTGCTTCTGCGATATCTGACGATCTGTACGCAGGAAATGAAACAAAGCAGGTAAGCGTAACTGCTCCTGTTATCGTAAATTACACGCTTGCTGATTCATTTATGAAGGGCGATACGCCATATGCCGGAGTATCGGTATATGGCAAGTCTGTAAAGAATGATTCAACTGTTAAATATGAAGTATGGGATGAAGCATCTCCGGCTAAGAAGTACACAGCTTCGGGCAAGGCGTTCAGCCGCGTGAATATCCCGCTGTGGCAGATGAGCGAGACAGGGCATCATGCGCTTATAATAAAGGCCTCAGTGACAGGCGGCTCGTCAGATACAGTCAAGCACGAGTATGACGTTGTAAATACAAACAGAACTGTAGAAAAGGCAGAAACGTTTGACGTGACGGCGGGAATGAAGTTCACGGCTGATTCAAAATCAGGAATAAACAGAGTAATATTCGCTGACGCTGGTCGGGCAAGATATCTTTCAGATATCATAAACCTGACCTACGGCTCAAGGATGCGCCTGGAAACAGCGCTTGCAGGAAGTGAAGCGGCGGCGCTTACAGAAAAGTATTTCCCTGACTACAGCGATTACCTCACAGAAACAGGCTGTGACATTAGTAAGTATCAGAAGTCTGACGGAGGAATGGCTATACTGCCTTACGCGGCTTCCGATATCAAGACTACGGCTCAGATAATGCCGCTGATCGCCGATAACCGTTCAATAGATAAGGATAAACTTATGAACTATCTGAACAAAAAAGCTGAAAGCGGCAGTGCTGCAGAAAAAGCGCAGGCGCTTTACGGACTCGCAGTGCTCGGAGAATCGATTGGAACGCAGCTTGATACAGCGGCGGCTGACACGGCAAACGATGCAGAGGCAAGCATATATGCTGCACTTGCATACGCAGAGATTGGAAACACGGACGCAGCAGCTAAGATATATGACGCAGAGCTCGCGCCTGTTATGGAAAAGACGGATCCGTACTGCAGGCTCAAGGTCAGCGACGATCCGGACGAGATCATAGATATGACAGGCGCATGCATGAACCTCGCGGCAGCGCTCGGCAGAGACGAAGCAGAAGGAATGTTCATGTATTGTGAAAGGAATCACAGTAAAGAATTCGTAACTGCCGCATACGAGATAACTTACATTGCAAACGCAATGGAAAAGACGACAGCCGAAACAGGAAGCGTAACGTACAGACTGTACGGCGAGAGCGCGACTAAGGAATTCGGTACAGTAGGTTGTGGTTCAGGCTTCGTAGTAAGCGTTCCGGCGACAGCCATGGATCAGCTCAGCGTCAAGTCTGTAAAAGGCAGTGTAAAAGCTGTCGTAATATCGCAGACAGAAGCGCCAAAAGTATCATCTCCTGACAATTATGTGACAATAAAGAGAAAATACTACAAGAAAGGCGCGTCAACTGCATCAAATATATTCAGCCAGGGCGATATAGTCAAGGTAAACGTATGGGCAGATTACTCAAAGAACGCCCTTAAAGGCGCGTACACAGTAACAGACTACCTCCCTGCAGGTCTCGCATACGTGGATGATTCCGCAGTAACAGGCGGCTGTACTTACGACGACGATGCGATGTGGTGGTGTGAAAGCGACGGAAACAAAGTCAAGTTCTACGACTACTGCACAACACCGGGAAAAGGCAGACTCTATACGTACTACGCAAGAGTCGTTTCGCCGGGAACCTTCACAGCGGAAGGCACGCTCGTACAGAGCGCTGAGTCAGCAAAAGCAGTATACAGCGGAACTGCCGATAAGATAACGATAAAGTAAAAATATAAGTAATTAAATATATCGTGAAAACGAAGCGCGCGCGCTTTCGGTCTGAAATACTGCCGAAGCGCGGGCGCTTCGTCATTTTAAAGATATTGCTGCATTGGTCGATTCATTTGTACAGAGAAAGTTACGTGAGTATCAACCAATAGTTTGCACCTATGGCGATACAGTTGATGGATGGACTTCGGTTTTGATGATACTATGTAGACAAATAAATCAGTTAAATTTTTAACGCAAGTTTTTAAAGCATATCTACACAAACAAAACAGGATCATTAAAGGAGGAAATCCCAATGGAAAGAAAGTATCCACATCTCTGCGCGCCTATCAAGTTAGGTAATGTAACTTTCAGGAATCGTATGTTCTCTGCTCCTATGGGCGGCACAGACATCACTGTTGACGGCTGCATCGGACCTAAGTCAACAAAGTTCTATGAATTAAGAGCTTACGGCGGAGCTGCTGCTGTAACAGTTTCTGAATGCATGGTACACCCTACTGACGGAAGCCACGCTTACAGACTCGATCTTACGGTTCCGGGAAGCCTTCCGAGCTTCACTTACACTGCTGACGCTATACGCAGACACGGATGCATCCCTTCAGTAGAGCTTTCTCATTCAGGTCAGTTCTCAGGTACATACCTCGCTGACAAGGACAGAAAAGCAGGAATGGCTCAGTGGGGTCCTTCAGCAAGCGTAAGAGCTGACGGCATGGAAATAAAGGAACTCACTAAGGAAATGATCGACGAGATCGTTCAGGCTTATGCTGACACTGCTGCAAACGCAAAGAGAGCAGGCTTCGAAATGGTAATGATCCACGGCGGTCACGGCTGGCTCATCAACCAGTTCTTCTCACCACTCTTCAACCACAGAACTGACGAGTACGGCGGTCCTATAGAAAACCGTGTGCGCTTCGCTCAGGAAGTCCTCGCAGCAGTAAGAAAGGCTGTAGGTCCCGGATTCCCTATCGAGTTCCGTATGAGCGGTGACGAGTTCGTTGAAGGCGGTTATCACCTCGACGAGGCTGTAAAGATCGCTCAGGCTGTTGAAGAGTACGTTGACCTTATCCACGTTTCAGCAGGTACTTACCAGAAGACTTTCGGCATCACTCACCCATCATGGTTCGAGGATCACGGCCGCAACGTTTACCTCGCAGCAGAGATAAAGAAGCACGTATCAAAGCCTGTAGCTACTATCGGCGCGCTCAACGATCCTGCAATGATGGAAGATATCATCGCCTCAGGAAAGGCTGACGTAGTTGAAATGGCAAGAGCTCTCCTTGCTGATAACCAGCTTCCTAACAAGATCATGGAAAACAGAGATGATGAGATCGTAAGATGTCTCAGATGCTTCACTTGCATGGCTGAAAGAGCAGCTACTTCTACAAGACGCTGCACAGTAAATCCGCTTATCGGAAGAGAAGATGAAGGCTTCGGTGAAGTTGCTCCTGCAGCTCACAAGAGAAAGGTCCTCGTGGTAGGCGGTGGCCCAGGCGGACTTTACGCTGCATACACTGCTGCGCGCAGAGGTCACGACGTAGTTCTCTGCGAAGCTACTGACGAAGTAGGCGGCCTTCTCAAGGGTGAAGCTGCTATACCGTTCAAGTATGAAATGTACCAGCTCGGCGGCTCTTACAAGCTCCTCTGCGAAAAGGAAGGCGTTGACATCCGTCTGAACACAAGAGTTACAAGAGAATACGCTGAAAAGGAAGCTCCGGACGCTATCATCGTTGCTGCGGGTTCTGAACCTCTCGTTCCGCCTATTCCGGGACTCAGAGAAGCTAAGAACATGATCGTTGCAGAAGATTACCACCTCCGCAAGGATGAGATCGGTGAAACAGCTATCGTTCTCGGCGGCGGCCTTGTAGGATGCGAGCTTGCTGTATGTCTCGCTGACGAAGGCAAGAAGGTACACGTTGTAGAAATGAGAGACCAGCTCTGTCCTGACGCTAACGTAAGATACAGACCGATGCTCATGAAGAAGATGGATGAATGCGGCATCCAGATACACACTGGCTGCAAGTGCGAAGAAGTAAATGAATCAGGCGTTATCTGCTCTGCAGACGGTCAGAAGATCGAGATCGCAGGCGATACAGTTCTCTGCGGCTTAGGTCTCAAGCCTAATACTTCAGTAGTTGACGAGCTCCGCGACATCGCTCCTCAGTTCGCATCTATCGGTAACTGCGTAAAGCCTGACACTATTACATTCGCTGTATATCAGGGTTATCACGCTGCACTCGATATCCACTAATATATAACAAGACCAGACTTTAAAGGTGCTGCCCGTATCAGCGCATACCGGCCGGGACAGCGCAACAGTCCGATAAAATAAATAAGTTCACTTTAACATCTACCCAGATGAAAATTTGCTATACAAAAAGACCGGCCGCGCGCACGGAATCAGAAATGATCCGGAGCGTAAGCGGTCGGCTCTCCCGAGCCGGGATGTCTGTGTAAGATGCATACCGGTTCCGGAGAGCCGACTGAATATCGGTTCAAGATTCAATTTATTGAATAACTTTGCAAAACTCACTCTTAACAAAATCATCATGTTTTCATGCGATATAAAAGAGCGACATATTCTCTCCTTCTCCCTCTTTTATAAAATGATGCGCTGATAAACCGTATCAGCCGCAGCAGAAAACGACATCCCAAAAGGCGCAAAGGCTACATGCGCCGACCCCCGGTCAGACGGTGATTTTCCCTCCGTCAGGCTGAAACATTCAAAACAGGAATTGAATATATGTAATTGACAGCGAAGGACCAGCGTTCCGGTGATATTTAATACCGGAGCGCGGGTCCTTCTTTTATAGTTCATTGTAATGATCAAACGACGGCAGCCGCCCGGCGGCTGAACAGGATCGAATGTCATTGAGGTTTATCTGAAAAATGTTTTAATGAGCTCATTCACGACAGGATGCTCCTTATTTTCTTCAGGACAGACGAAGCATATAGACCACGGTATGGAGTCTTTTAATTCTATAAGCCGCACAGGCAGATTAAACATCCTGTGGTCGTGTATATCTATATCAACTCCTATACCGAGCTTTTCTGCTACATATTTATAGATCAGCGAGCTTTCCATTGTTTTGATGCGTATATCAGGAACAAAACCGAAGTCGCGGCAGCGCTCTGTTATATTATAGAAACTTTGGTAATTTTCGTTAAGAGTTATGAGTTGCTCACCTTTCAGATCTTCTATAGACAGCGATTCACAGTCGTAAAAAGGATGCCCCTCGTAGACAACTGCACTGTAGTGCTTCTTAAGCAATATATTCTGGAAAAGACTGTCAGATGGTATGCGTCCTATGACGAAAGCCGCATCGCAGCCGCCGGATGTTATGAGATCTTTTATGTCATTATTTGCTCCCTCATGCCATGTTACTCCGGCTTCCGGATGGTCGACTGCAAACTGCTCTACCTTAACAACGTCAAGCACGTTTATGACGCCGCATGCGTATCCTATATGAAAACTCTGCACACCTCCCGCGAAACTTTTTACGCCTTGTTCTATATCGCGGAAGCGCTTCATGAGCTCAGTTCCTTTTTTATAAAGATATACACCGCTTTCGGTAGGAACGAGCCCATTAGGCGTTCTGTCAAAAAGCTTTACGCCAAGCTCCGCCTCAAGGCGGTTTATAGCCTTACCGAGTCCCTGCGGAGAAATGAACAGGTCGCCAGCGGCTTTATTTATGCTGCGAAGCTCGAAGCTTCTGATAAAACCTCTTATATCCTTTGTATCCATGTAATATATGCCCCATCATCCGTCGGCACGGCCGACCCACAATATATTATATATTTATTAATGCATTTCAGCAGATGCGCGCCGCAGCGGCGCGACCACAAACATATTACTTCTTTTTCATTTCAGCCTCGCACAACGGCAGGAGCCTGTCGTGCTCATCCTTGCAGTTGAGCTTTACATCCATAAATATCTCAAACGCGAGTATACCCTGATAAAGCAGCATAGACATGCCATTCATCGTTTTCAGTCCGCGTTTGCGGCCGTAAGCGAGGAAATTCGTCTCCCACGGGTTGTATATCAGGTCGCAGAGCAGAGCCGAAGTCTCATCAAGAAATGAAAGATCATCAAAATCATCGCCTGTCTCGGCCATGCCGAGGGAAGTACAGTTTACGATCACGTCAGCGTCAGCCGCAGCCGCAGTCATATTTTCGTGTGTCTGTTCAAGCGGAGTCGCATATGAAAGCCCCTCGCATACAGCGAGCGCTTTCGGCAGAGTACGGTTAAGAACAGTTACTTTTTGAACCGATTCCTTTGCAAGTCCTTTAGTAAGGGCTGCAGCCACGCCGCCTGCGCCGATTATCATGATCTTCGCATCCTTAAGATCAACGCCGTAGTCCTTAAAAGCCATCATCAGGCCGCGGACATCGGTATTATAACCTGTAAGCTTGCCGTTGCGTACTTTTATCGTATTTACAGAGCCGTATTCTGCGGCTTCGGGGTCCAGCTCATCGACGAGTTCAAGCATATTCTGCTTATGCGGCATTGTAGCGTTGAAGCCCGACAGACCGAGCAGACGAGCCGCCTCGCAGAATTTTCCGGTCTCTTCGTACTTTACATGAAACGGAAAATAAACCGCATCGAGCCCAAGCTCTTCTATCATATGGTTATGCATGAACGGTGACATGGAATGGGCGACCGGGTCGCCGATAACAGCCATCTTCTTAGTATTTACCGAAATATTTACATCCATAATATCATACCCATGGCGCGAGCCATGCCTTTCATATCACATTGCATTTACTTAAAAATTAATATTATTGATCGATCAAACTGATACCATGCAGACCGCGTAGCGTCCGTGACCGGCGGACGTCTGTTTCACACAGTTATGCATTACATTGTTAAAACACAGTATACCACTAAAACCACGATGCAACAAATCTAAAAAAATATTACACGCGCTGCGGAAAAATGATATAATCACTTTCAGTTGAGTAGCAAAGAGCGTAAGTCCAAACGGGCCTGCGCTCTTTTTCTTTTTATTTTTACGGAGGTAATATAGTATGGAAAAAATAGTAAATAAAAAGAGGCTGAAAGTAAGTATACTGTCACTGTCGCTGTTGACTGTAATGGCGGGTGCCGCGATGGCGCCGGCTCTCGGAGTGATCAGCGAGTATTTTTCGGATGAAAAGACGCTGTTTGTACAGATGATAATCAGCATGCCGGCAGTTTTCATATTCCTGACGAGCTTTGTGTTTCCAAAGCTGGCGGTAAAGTTCAGGGCGCGTACTCTGCTTATGATCGGTCTGGCTTTTTATACGATAGGCGGCTGTGTGGCAGGAGTATTTAACAGCATATGGATCGTTCTGCTCATGCGAGCCCTCGTAGGGGTAGGCGTGGGGATCATCATGCCGCTGTCAACAGGTCTGCTCGCGTTTTATTTCAGCCCTCAGGAGCAGGAAGGCCTAATGGGATGGTCGTCAGCAATGAACAATATGGGCGGCGTCATCGCGACGCTCATATCCGGCGCGCTTGCAACTGTAAGCTGGCGTATAAGCTTCCTTGTTTATCTTATGGGCCTGATAAGTATAGTTCTGTGCGCAGCATTCATGCCAAACGATAAAATACAGTCAGATGAAGCGGATGAGCGGCGCGGGAGCGCTGAACCTGAACGTGTCATTCCGTCAACAGGACAGGTATTCCGTTCAAATTACGTTTATATAATAGCTATGTTCCTTGAAATGTCAACGTTTTTCATATATCCGGCAAACTTTGCCATGGTCACGGTGAGAGCCGGAGTCATCACTGAAAATCTGACTGCGATAATAATGGCGATAATGGACCTTGTAGCGTTCTTCGGAGGAATGCTATTCGTAAAAGTAAAAGCTGCCGCCGGCGGCAGCACAAAGTTCGTAGCTCCGATATTATTTGTTGTGGGATACATCCTTCTCGGAGTCATCGGCGGATGGTTCGGTGTGCTTGCAGGCTCAGTATGTGTAGGTTTCGCAAACGGCGAAGGAATACCGCTGATAATATCAGAAGCATCAAAAAAGATGGGACGCCTCGCGGCGACGACAGTAATGCCGCTTATATCCGCAGCGCTCTACATAGCCCAGTTCGCCTCACCGTTCATAATGTCAGGCGTCACAGCTATTGCGGGAGATGCTGTAAACCTTCCGTACTACTGGGGCGCAGCGCTTGCAGTAGTATTCCTGCTCTGGTCGGTTCTGATACCGAATGTTCAGAAATAAAAACAAAAATTTACGGTTGACATCAAATCGTATTGTTGTATACTATTAACCAAGATAGCAAAGGCGCTATGGATCATAAACGATTCATGGCGTCTTTTTCTTTTTTCACGGGTACTGCGCCGAGGGGGTCGGCGAGTGGGTGAAAGCCTTGTATATCAGCACTCTATGAAAATTTATCTTGATATTAATTTAACTGAAAAATTGCATTCCGGCTGAAGCCGGGCAATTTCTGTATGAGACCTGCGCGCCGTATCAGAGATACGGGCAGGGCTTCAGTATAATATGGAAAAAACAAAAGGAGAAAACAAAAATGGAAAAGATCAACGACGTATTCGGCAGCATGGTCTTTAACGACGCAGTCATGAAGGAACGCCTTCCAAAGGCAACTTACAAAGCGCTCAAGGAATCTATCGAAACAAGCGCAGACCTCACTATGGATGTGGCAAACGTAATCGCTGCAGAAATGAAGAACTGGGCTCTCGAAAAGGGCGCTACTCATTTCGCTCACTGGTTCCAGCCGCTGACAGGAATCACTGCTGAAAAGCACGACGCATTTATCAGCCCTAACGGTGATGGTACAGTTATCATGGACTTCTCAGGCAAGGAGCTCATCAAGGGCGAGCCTGACGGTTCTTCTTTCCCATCAGGCGGTATCCGCGCTACATTTGAAGCAAGAGGCTATACTAACTGGGACCCGACTTCATATGCATTTATTAAGGAAAAAACACTCTGCATACCTACAGCATTCTGCGCATACGGTGGCGAAGCACTCGATGAAAAGACACCGCTCCTCCGTTCTATGGACGCTGTAAACAAGCAGGCTTTAAGAATAACAAAGCTCTTTGGCATGGACGATGTAAAGAGAGTCATCACTTCAGTAGGTCCTGAACAGGAATACTTCCTGGTGGACGCTGACGTAGCAGCAGAAAGACCTGACCTCCTTTACTGCGGAAGAACACTTTTCGGTGCTAAGCCGCCAAAGAGACAGGAACTCGATGACCATTACTTCGGAGCTATCAAGCCAAGAGTAAAGGCGTTTATGGAAGATCTGAACAACGAACTCTGGAAGCTCGGTATCCTTTCAAAGACTGAGCACAACGAGGTAGCTCCTGCTCAGCACGAAATGGCGCCTATCTATACAGAGACAAACGTTTCTCTCGATCATAACCAGCTGACTATGGAGATCCTCAAGAAGGTAGCAAAGAAGCATAACATGGTCTGCCTCCTTCACGAGAAGCCATTTGCAGGCGTAAACGGTTCAGGTAAGCACACTAACTGGTCTATATCTACAGATAAGGGTGAAAACCTGCTCAACCCGGGCAAGCACCCTGAAAACAATAAGATCTTCCTGCTCGTACTTTCAGCAGTAGTTCAGGCTGTGGATGACTATCAGGATCTGCTGAGAGTTGCAGTTGCAAGCGCAGGCAACGACCACCGTCTCGGCGGAAACGAAGCGCCTCCTGCGATCATCTCAATGTTCCTCGGCGACGACCTGACAAGAGTTGTTGACTCTATAATCTCAGGCGTTCCACTGGATGCAAGAAAGTCTTCAGTACTTGAACTCGGCGCTAATGTACTTCCTTCATTCCAGCAGGATAATACAGACAGAAACAGAACATCACCGTTCGCATTCACAGGCAACAAGTTTGAGTTCAGAATGACAGGCTCAGAGCAGTCTATCGGCGACGCTTGCTTCGTACTCAACACTATCGTAGCTGAGTCTCTCGAACAGTATGCCGATAAGCTCGAAGCAGCAGAAGATTTCGATAAGGCTATTGATGAACTTATCAAGGATGTATTAACTAAGCACCAGAGAATAATCTTCAACGGTGATGGTTATGAAGAGGAATGGGTAGCAGAAGCAGAAAAGAGAGGTCTCCTTAACCTTACAAGCACAGTAGCTGCTGCTCCTTACCTCGCAGCAAAGAAGAACATCGAGCTCTTCAAGAAGCACGGTATCTTCTCAGAAGTGGAATCAATGGCAAGATATGAGATCAAGCTTGAAGAATACTCTAAGATCATAAACATCGAAGCTCTTACTATGATAGACATGGCTAAGAAGGACATCGCTCCTGCAGTAAGCTCATACAGCGCAGAGCTCGCTGCAACAGCTATATCAAAGAAAGAGCTTGGAGTGAACGCAAAGGCTGAACTCGAAGTACTCACAAAGATCTCTGATCTTGCAGCAGTACTCAACGACAAGATCGCTACGCTCGAAAGCGCAGTTATCAAGGCAGGAGAATTCGAACTCAAGGAACAGGCTGATTTCTTCCATGATACAGTCATCCCTGCAATGAATGAACTCCGTCTCGTAGCAGATGAGCTTGAAACACTTACAGCTGAAGCATACTGGCCATTCCCTGGCTACGGCGACCTGCTGTTCAGTGTTCAGTAAGATACAGTAAAAAAGTCTCCTATTTTTACATATTTACGTTATATAACCTTTTAGCGGAAGCCCGTCCCGATATTTTCATCGAGGCGGTCTTCCGTTTTTTGTCCTTTTTAAATCTTGATAAATATATTTTAAAGAAGTAATAAGGTCCTGAAGACCCTGCGACGGCCCGGCCGTCGAAAGGCGCAGAGCGCTTTTTGAAAGATTTTTTCAGGATATTGTAGAAAAATTACAGCAGGAAAGGTAAAATAATATTATCATAGGTAAATACTTATGACAGGTATTTATATTATATATTTTACATTATAAATGCGATGGCATACTATATAAACAGATAAAGAAATTATCTTATCACAAACACGGACCTTACTGCTGCGACGTGCATAAAGGAGA
>JABLTO010217757.1_pt1 | contig 11276 bp, 5 predicted proteins | sample 7160091 | NCBI WGS metagenome assembly JABLTO01 (sample SAMN14651225, study PRJNA627086) | human gut metagenome | isolation source: feces | host: Homo sapiens
ATCGCTGCCGTCAGCGTCGTCTTGCCGTGGTCTACGTGGCCAATCGTGCCTACGTTTACATGCGGCTTCGTTCTGCTAAATACTTGCTTTGCCATTTGTTCTTTACTCCTTTATTGGAACTAGTCCATAGAAACAGAAATTATTCTTTGCTTACGCTTTTTTTCCGACTACTTTCTCCGCAATATTGTTCGGCACGCGCTCATACTGTGCAAACTGCATAGTGTAAGTGCCTCTGCCCTGCGTCTTCGAGCGCAGGTCGGTTGCATAACCAAACATTTCAGAGAGGGGAACCATTGCGTGGATTACCTGTGCACCGGCTCTCATTTCAGAACCTTCGATGCGGCCTCTGCGGGCATTAATATTACCCAAAACATCGCCGAAATATTCGTCCGGAACGTTGACTTCCACTTTCATGATCGGTTCCAGCAATACGCATGCCGCCTTGGAAAGTGCATCCTTCAGCGCCATGGAGCCGGCAATCTTGAATGCCATTTCAGAGGAGTCGACTTCGTGATAAGAACCGTCATACAGCGTAGCCTTGAAGTCCAGTACTTCATAGCCGCCGATAATGCCGCTCTTGCTAGCTTCCTGAATACCAGCATCAATTGCGGGAATATATTCTTTGGGGATTACACCACCAACGATTGCATTGACAAACTGATAGCCGCTGCCCGGTTCGAGGGGTTCCACGCGAATTTTGCAGTGACCAAACTGACCACGACCACCGGACTGGCGGACATATCTGCCCTCTGCCTCCACTGCCTTGGTCATAGCTTCTCTGTAGGCAACCTGCGGCTTACCGACGTTGGCTTCTACTTTGAATTCTCTCAGCAGACGGTCAACCATGATCTCCAGATGCAGCTCGCCCATACCAGCGATAATCGTCTGACCGGTTTCTTCATCGGTATAAGTCTTAAAGGTGGGGTCTTCTTCAGCCAATTTCACCAAAGCAAGGCTCATCTTATCTCTGCCTGCCTTCGTTTTGGGCTCGATTGCCACACGGATAACAGGCTCCGGGAATTCCATATCTTCCAGCTCGATAGGAGCTTTTTCGTCGCAAAGGCTGTCGCCGGTAGCAACGTCTTTCATACCTACAATAGCAGCGATGTCGCCCGTATGTACGCTTTCGATTTCGTTACGACGGTCTGCCTGCATTCTAACGATACGACCTACACGGTCTCTCTTACCCTTGGAAGCGTTATAAACATAAGAACCGGCTTTCAATTCACCAGAGTATACTCTGATAAACGCCAATTTGCCGACAAAGGGATCCGTCATAATCTTGAATGCCAAAGCAGAGAAAGGCTCGCTGTCATCTGCTTTACGGATTTCAGCTTCTTTTGTTGTGGGCTCTACACCTTCCACTGGCTTAATATCCAGCGGAGAAGGCAGCAAATCCACCACGTAATCCAGCATAAGCTGTACGCCCTTATTTCTGTAGGAAGAACCGCAGCAAACAGGGACAATCTCGCCTGCGATGGTGCGCTTTCTCAAAGCGGCAATGATTTCTTCTTTAGAGAGTTCTTCACCCTCAAAATATTTCTCCATCAAAGCTTCATCTGCTTCCGCAGCTGCTTCAATGAGTTTTGCACGATATTCTTCTGCCTGCTCCATCATATCAGCAGGAATATCCACTACATCAAATTTCGCGCCTGTTTCATCCCCTGTATCATAAAGGACAGCATTCATATTCAGCAAGTCCACCATGCCCAGGAAGTCAGCTTCTTTGCCGATAGGCAGCTGCAACAGTACGGGATTTGCCTTGAGGCGCTCTTCAATCATGTGCACCACGTTGAAGAAATCTGCACCGGTAATGTCCATCTTATTGACATAAGCCAAACGCGGTACACCAAATTTTTCAGCCTGACGCCATACCGTCTCGGACTGGGGTTCTACACCGCCCTTTGCGCAGAAAACTGCAACAGCTCCGTCCAGGACGCGCAAAGAACGCTCGACTTCTACTGTGAAGTCAACGTGTCCGGGAGTATCAATAATGTTCAGCTGATGGCCGCGCCAATGCGCCGTAACAGCTGCAGACATAATGGTAATGCCTCTTTCTCTCTCCTGCTCCATAAAGTCAGTTGTCGAAGCACCATCGTGGGTCTCACCCATCTTATAGTTCTCACCGGTATAGTAAAGAATTCTCTCGGTTGTTGTCGTCTTGCCAGCATCGATATGGGCCATAATGCCGATATTTCTGACAAGATTTAAAGGGACTCTCCCTTCCACTTGTGTTTCTCCTTTCAAAACAAGTATCAGAGCAATTAAATCTCTGTTGCCCTTACGCATTTTACGCGCGCAAAGATCTCGCGCGCGTAAATTGTGTAAGTCTGGTTAAAATTGTTGCATTTAAAAAGCTTAGAAACGGAAATGAGCAAAGGCCTTATTCGCTTCAGCAGCTCTATGCATTTCTTCTTTTCTGCGCACGCTTGCGCCTGTATTATTGGCTGCATCCATGATTTCTCCGGCTACGCGCTCGCTCATGGTTCTTTCACCACGGGCTCTGGAGAAATTGGTCATCCAACGCAGCGCAAGAGTCTGTCTTCTTTCGGGGCGCACTTCCATGGGAACTTGATAAGTCGCTCCTCCGACTCTTCTCGCCTTAACTTCCAATGCAGGCATGATGTTCTCCATAGCAGCCTCAAATACTTCCATGGGATCTTTGCCTGTTTTCTCTCCGATCATCTCAAATGCATCATAGCAAATGCGCTGCGCAGTGCCGCGCTTGCCATCCAGCATGATCTGGTTGATGAGTTTTGTTACAACTGTGCTTTTATAGATAGGATCCGGCGTAACAATACGCTTCGGTGTTCCACCACGTCTGGACATGTTTTACCTCCGTAATTTTAACTGTAAAAATAAATTGGCTCAACCTGAAACTATCGATCTTATTTGCTCTTCTTGGCTTTCTTGGTACCATAACGAGATCTGCCCTGCATTCTGCCGTTTACGCCGGCTGCATCCAGAGCGCCTCTGATAATATGGTAACGAACACCAGGAAGATCCTTAACTCTGCCGCCTCTGATCAATACGACGGAGTGCTCCTGCAGGTTGTGACCAATACCCGGGATATAAACAGTACCTTCCATGCCATTTACAAGACGGACTCTCGCAATTTTTCTAAGAGCAGAGTTCGGCTTCTTGGGGGTCATTGTACGAACTGCAGTGCAAACCCCTCTTTTCTGTGGGCATTCCTGAAGAATCGGTGTCTTGGATTTATATTCAACAGTTGTTCTTCCTTTTTTTACAAGCTGGTTAATGGTAGGCATACCTTAACTCTGTACCTCCTTGCGTGATTATGCAAAAATAATTTTAATGTATATATGAGATTCCCACGCAACCCTTGGGGAATGAATACACAAAGCTCCTTTGCTGTACATAAAACAACAGCACATAGCAGGATATATTCTATCATCTGCCAAGATGCCATGTCAACAAAAAATTTACAATCCTGCGGGCATTTCCGAACTTTGATTCGATTTGCCCGCAAGTTGCTTTCTTCTTACTGATCGCCCGGCTGCCGGGGATCGCTGCTGAAAAATCTGAAATGTTCTCTGGGTTTCTTTCTGGAAATCAACATTCTTGTCTTATCCTGTTCTTCACGATAGACGAACCAACCGAGTTCTTCCATTTCCCGCATTTCCGGAATATCAAAGACCCGAAAATACATTTCATTACTATATTTTTTAATCAATTTTTTCGAGATCCAGCCACCTGCCGCATAAACCAATGCCATGACAAACAGGAAAATAACCATGGGGATATATTCCGGAGAATACCGGATTACTTCCAAAGGCGACAGCGCCAGTACAACCAGCAGGCCGATTACAAATCCGATCATCGCAGAGTAGAATTTGAAATTTTCTGCCCAATTATATCTTCTTCGGCACTCTTTGCAGATGGCAATCGGAAAAGGAATCAGGCTGCCCACATCTTCGCGCTGCAGTTTGCCCAACCCAAAAATCATTCCTTTTTCATACGGCGGTTCGGGATGTGCCATATCAATCACTGCATAGGCAGCTTTGGGATTCCCGGGCCTTTTTTTACAGAACAAACAGGTGTCTGATTCATGGAAAGCATCCGCATCCCACGGCAGATTGCTCTGCGTGACCTGCCAGATCTCATTGGTTTTGACCTTTTCAAATTCCTTTACATTGCTTTTATAAAGAGAACATTTCTCACAGCCGTCGCTTCCGAGGAACTTGCAGATCGGCGTATGCTTTACCGTACACTTTCTGCTTATTTTTTCAATCTCCACCTCGTGACCTCCGTCTTATTTGAGAGCACAGGAGCTTTTACAGCTCCTGCACTTGATCCGTTGTGAAATCTTCCAGCTGCATTGCAATTCCCTGGTCGGGAATATTTTTTGCAGCATCCACATTTTTATACCGCTTCATACCGGTACCGGCAGGAATCAGCTTACCAATAATAATATTTTCCTTGAGGCCGACCAGCGGATCCACCTTGCCCTTGATTGCCGCATCGGTGAGTACACGCGTCGTCTCCTGGAAGGATGCTGCAGAGAAGAAGGATTCGGTAGAAAGAGCCGCCTTCGTGATTCCCAGCAATACGCGGGAGGCAATTGCCGGCCTTTTCCCTTCTTTTACAGCCTTTTCATTTTCTGCTTCAAAGCGGAAAATATCCACCATTTCGCCGGTAAGCATATTGGTTTCTCCAGCATCATCAATCCGGCATTTGCGCAGCATCTGACGAATAATGACTTCCAGATGCTTATCGGAAATCTCAACGCCCTGCATACGATAAACCATCTGGACTTCCTTCAGCAGGTAGCTCTGGACACCCTTGATACCCTTGATTTTAAGGATATCCGCAGGATTGATAGAACCTTCGGTCAGCTCATCACCTGCTTCGATCGTCTGTCCATCCTGCACTTTAATACGGGATCCATAGGCAATCGGATATACCGCAGATTCTCCGACCTCAGGCGTAACAATCACTTCACGCTTTTTCTTATTATCCGAAATCGAGACCACACCGCCGATTTCGGTGATTACCGCCTGACCTCTCGGCTTTCTGGCTTCAAACAATTCTTCGACACGGGGAAGACCCTGTGTGATATCGCCGCCGGCAACACCGCCGGTATGGAAGGTTCTCATCGTCAGCTGTGTACCCGGCTCACCGATAGATTGTGCCGCAATGACGCCAACCGCTTCGCCGATGTCCACCAGATTGCCTGTTGCCATATTCGCACCATAGCATTTGCGGCAAACACCATTCTCGCTCTTGCAGGTGAGTACAGAGCGGATCTGCACTTCCTTAATGCCGGCTGCAACAATCTTTTTAGCCTGCTGAGGCGTAATCATCTCATTGGCGGGTGCCAATACTTCGCCCGTTTCCGGATGCACTATATCATGCACAGCGACGCGGCCACGGATTCTGTCTTCCAACGGTTCTACAACATTGTTGCCGCTGTACAGATCGCCTACCATAATGCCCTGCGTCTGCTCGCCCAGGCGCTCAAAGCAATCGTCTTCCCGGACAATCACGTTGTGCGAAACGTCTACCAGACGTCTGGTCAAATAACCGGAGTCTGCTGTACGCAAAGCCGTATCGGCCAAGCCTTTTCTTGCACCGTGAGAAGAGATGAAGAACTCCAACACGGTCAGACCTTCACGGAAGTTTGCACGAATCGGGATTTCAATAATCTCACCGGAAGGATCGGCCATCAAGCCGCGCATGCCGGCCAACTGACGAATCTGGTTAATGCTGCCGCGGGCACCGGATTTCGCCATCATATTGATGGAGTTGAAATCATCCATACTGTTTTCCAGGGCTGCCGTAACTTTATTGGTCGTTTCCGTCCAGACGGCTACGACATTATCCTTACGTTCCTTACCAGTCAGGAAGCCGCGGCGGTATTGCCGTTCGATATGGCTGATGCGTTCTTCCGCTTCCGCAATATATTGCTTCTTTTCTGCCGGAACTTTGATATCTGAAACGCTAACTGTAATAGCGCCAATCGTCGAATAATGATAACCCTGCGCTTTGATCAGGTCCAATACCTCACTGGTCTTGCTGGCTCCCAACACTTCAAAGCATTTGCCGACAATTTTACCCAACTGCGATTTGCCAACCACTTCATTGACTTCATACTGCAGTTCATTTTCCGGAATACTACGGTCAAGATAGCCGAGATTCTGAGGAATTGCCTGGTTAAAAATAATGCGGCCTGCACTGGTGGGGATAATGCCTGTCTTCCGTTCCCCGTTTACCTCTCGGGTTACGCGGACATTTATCTTCGCCTGCATTTCAATATTATGGGTATGATAAGCCAGCAAAGCTTCTTCAGGTGAAGCAAACGTGCTGCCTTCTCCCTTTGCGCCCGGTTTCAAAATCGTCAGATAGTAGGAACCCAGCACCATATCCTGTGTGGGAATTACAACCGGTTTACCATCCTGCGGTTTCAAAATATTATTGGCGGCCAACATCAAATAACGTGCCTCTGCCTGGGCTTCTACAGAAAGCGGTACGTGCACAGCCATCTGGTCTCCGTCGAAGTCTGCGTTAAATGCAGTACATGCCAACGGATGCAGCTTGATCGCTCTGCCCTCTACCAACACCGGTTCAAAGGCCTGAATACCAAGCCGGTGCAGCGTCGGTGCACGGTTGAGCAATACAGGGTGGCCTTTAATAACTTCTTCCAGCACATCCCAAACCTCCGGACGTACTTTTTCCACCATGCGCTTTGCGCTCTTGATATTATGAGCATAGCCTTCATCGGCAAGCCGTTTCATGACAAAGGGTTTGAAAAGCTCCAGCGCCATTTCCTTAGGCAAGCCGCATTGATACATCTTCAATTCAGGGCCAACAACAATAACGCTACGGCCGGAATAGTCAACACGCTTACCCAACAGATTCTGGCGGAAACGTCCCTGCTTGCCGCGCAGCATATCCGAAAGAGACTTCAGTGCGCGATTGCCTACTCCTGTGACCGGCCGGCCTCTTCTGCCGTTATCGATCAGGGCGTCCACCGCTTCCTGCAGCATGCGTTTTTCATTGCGTACGATAATATCCGGTGCTTTCAGCTCCAACAAACGTTTCAAACGGTTATTTCTGTTGATGACTCTGCGATACAGATCATTCAAATCGGAGGTTGCAAAACGGCCACCATCAAGGGGCACCATCGGGCGCAATTCCGGCGGAATAACCGGCACTACATCCAAAATGATCCATTCCGGCTTATTGTTGGATTTACGGAACGCTTCGATGACTTCCATGCGCTTAATGGCACGGGTACGTTTTTGCCCGGAAGGGCTCTGCAAATCCTCTTTCAGGCTTTCAGCAATTGCATCCAAATCCAATTCCTGCAACAGAATTTTGATTGCTTCAGCGCCCATACCGGCCTTAAAGCTGCCTTCTCCAAAATTTTCAATTGCTTCCCGATATTCTTTATCGCTCAGCAGCTGCTTATATTCCAGAGTTGTCTCTCCCGGATCGGTAACAATAAAAGAGGCAAAATACAGCACCTTTTCCAATGCACGGGGAGAAATATCCAAAAGCAGGCTCATGCGGGAAGGAATTCCCTTGAAATACCAGATATGCGAAACGGGAGCCGCCAGTTCAATATGTCCCATGCGTTCACGACGCACTTTGGCACGGGTGACTTCCACACCACATTTCTCACAGACAATTCCTTTATGGCGAATACGTTTATATCTTCCGCAGTGGCATTCCCAGTCCTTCGTCGGTCCAAAAATGCGTTCGCAGAATAAACCATCCCGTTCGGGCTTGAGTGTACGATAGTTGATCGTCTCCGGCTTTTTAACCTCTCCGTGAGACCATTCTCTTATTTTTTCCGGCGATGCCAGACCTATCTGCATCGAATCGAAAGTGTTGAGTTCGAACAAAGTAAAACCCTCTCCTTCCATGAATTAATAATGTGAGTCACAGTTTGCATCGATCATTCATCCAGATCATCGCCGGAGAATACATCGTCCAGATCCGAAGAAAGAATGTCATCCAGGAAATCCATGTCGCCATCTTCCGTCGGAAGCGTATCATCATTCAAAATATCACCCAGGCCTTTGAAATCGATTTCATCGATATCCAGGTCTTCATCCTCTGTCTCCTCTTCTTCCTCGAAATCATCAGAGACATCGCTCTCCTCAGCACCGGCAGCTACAGGCAATTCCTCGCCTTCGATATTGATATCCAAATCGATATCGTCATCATCCGACTCTAACAACGGAATTTCCTGTGCACCCTCGCCCAATACTTTGACATCCAGGCACAGGCTCTGCAGTTCCTTAATCAGCACCTTGAAAGATTCCGGCACACCCGGCTCGGGAATATTTTCTCCCTTGACAATCGCCTCATAGGTCTTGACACGGCCTACGATATCGTCAGATTTCACCGTAAGAATTTCCTGCAATGTATTGGCAGCACCATACGCTTCCAATGCCCATACTTCCATTTCTCCGAAACGCTGTCCACCGAACTGCGCTTTACCACCCAGCGGCTGCTGAGTAACCAGCGAGTAAGGACCAGTAGAACGGGCATGGATCTTATCGTCTACCAGGTGATGCAGCTTCAGGATATACATATAACCGACTGTTACACGGTTTTCAAACGGTTCACCGGAACGTCCGTCGTACAGTACCGTCTTTCCATCCGGCGAAAGACCGGAATTTGCCAACAACTCCTCGATATCTTCCTCGGTTGCACCGTCAAAGACAGGGGTTGCTATCTTCCAGTTATTTGCCTTGGCAGCCAGGCCCAAGTGAACTTCCAACACCTGACCGATATTCATACGGGAAGGAACGCCCAACGGATTGAGCACGATATCAAGCGGCGTGCCATCCGGCAGGAACGGCATATCCTCTACCGGCAATACCCGGGAAATAACACCCTTGTTGCCGTGCCGGCCTGCGATTTTATCGCCGACCGAGATCTTTCTCTTCTGCGCGATATACACACGCACCAGTTTATTGACGCCGGCAGTCAACTCATCTTTATCCTCGCGGGTAAAAATCTTGACGTCGACAACAATACCACCCTCGCCATGCGGTACACGCAAAGAAGTATCTCTGACTTCTCTCGCTTTTTCGCCAAAAATTGCGCGCAGCAGGCGTTCCTCTGCCGTCAGCTCTGTTTCGCCTTTAGGCGTTACTTTGCCGACCAGGATATCGCCGCTCGTTACTTCCGCACCAATGCGGATAATACCAGTCGCATCCAGATCCTTGAGTGCTTCCGGCCCGACGTTGGGAATGTCGCGAGTGATTTCTTCCGGCCCCAATTTGGTATCTCTGGCCTGAGATTCATATTCCTCAATATGGATAGAGGTGAACACGTCATCTTTCACCAGACGTTCGGAAATCAAGACAGCATCCTCGTAGTTATAACCTTCCCAGGTCATAAAGCCCATGAGAATGTTCTTACCCAATGCGATTTCGCCCTTATCTGTGGAGGGGCCGTCTGCCAGCACTTCTCCTTTTTCAACCCGATCGCCTTTATATACCAGCGGCAGCTGATTAATACAGGTGCCCTGGTTGGAGCGCGAGTATTTAATTAATTTATAAACATCTTCTCCGCCTTCATCGGCAGCAATGACAATGCGATCTGCCTGTACGTTCTTAACGTAGCCGGCGCGTTCTGCTTTGACCAATACGCCCGAGTCATAAGCGGCTTTTCCTTCCATGCCGGTACCGACAATGGGGGATTCGGGGATGAGCAACGGCACTGCCTGGCGCTGCATGTTACAACCCATCAGGGCACGGTTAGCGTCGTCGTTTTCCAGGAAGGGAATCATGGCTGAAGCCACGGAAACCAGCTGGCGGGGCGAAACGTCCATCATGTCTACCATTTCGGGCGGGACTTCTACAAACTGATCCAGCTGACGGCAGGTGATACGTTCATTGATAAAATGGCCTTCCGCATCCAACGGTTCATTCGCCTGTGCTACGATATAATTATCTTCCGTATCGGCAGTGATATAGCGGATCTCATCTGTTACAACATTGCGTTCTTTATCAATTACTCGATAGGGCGATTCAATAAACCCATACTCATTAACCCGTGCATAGGTAGAAAGAGAACCGATCAAACCAATGTTGGGGCCTTCCGGCGTCTCTATCGGGCACATTCTGCCGTAATGGGAGTGATGTACGTCTCGAACTTCAAAGCTTGCTCTATCTCTGTTCAAGCCGCCCGGGCCCAATGCAGAAAGTCTGCGCTTATGTGTCAACTCCGCCAAGGGGTTGGTCTGATCCATAAACTGCGAGAGCTGTGAAGAACCGAAAAATTCTTTAATTGCTGCCGTAACAGGGCGGATATTGATCAATGCCGAAGGCGTTGCGCGTTCCAGATCCTGTATGGACATACGCTCCCGCACCACTCTTTCCAGTCGGGAAAGGCCAACCCGCAGCTGATTTTGCAGCAATTCGCCCACAGAACGGATTCTTCTGTTTCCCAAATGGTCAATATCATCTAATGAGCCCACGCCATAACGCAGCCCCAACTGATAGCTGATTGAAGCAAACATATCTTCTACGATAATATGCTTGGGAATCAACACAGCAATGCTCTTGCTCAGTTTTTCGCGCAGTTCTTCTTCATTGACCGCTTCATCCAGAATCTGTTTGAAAGCAGGATAATAAACCTGTTCGTTAATTCCCACCTCTTCGGGGTCAAAATCCAGGTAAACGTGAGCATCCACAAAATGGTTGCCGATTACTTTATGCGTTTCTTCACCGAAAGCCAGCTTCACCGCATTGATGCCTGCGTTCTGAATTTCAAGAGCTGTCTTTTCGGAGATCAACTCGCCTGCAGCAACCAACAGTTCACCCGTTTCGGCATTGATGATGTTTTCCGCTGCAGTCTGTCCCTGAATGCGTGCCGCCAGAGAAAGCTTCTTATTAAATTTATAACGGCCGACTCTGCCCAAATCATAACGCTTATGATCAAAGAACAGAGACTCCACCAACATGCTTGCGCTCTCAACTGTCGGCGGCTCTCCGGGGCGCAGGCGCTTATATACTTCCAACAAGCCTTCCTGCTGATTCTCTGCCGTGTCTTTGGCAATGGTTGCCTCTAAAACTTCATCATCCCCAAAATAAGAAAGGATTTCATGATTCCCGCCGATACCCATGGCACGGATCAGCACTGTAGCCGGTAATTTTCTTGTCCGATCAATACGAACAGAAAGAATATCGTTGGAATCCGTTTCAAATTCCAACCAGGCGCCGCGGTTCGGTATTACCTGCGAAGAAAAAAGATCTTTACCCGTCTTATCCTTTGCAGAGCTGAAGTATGCACCG
>JABLTO010015053.1_pt1 | contig 11270 bp, 11 predicted proteins | sample 7160091 | NCBI WGS metagenome assembly JABLTO01 (sample SAMN14651225, study PRJNA627086) | human gut metagenome | isolation source: feces | host: Homo sapiens
AACATTCGAAATCCGCTGATTTACTACGTAAATCGCTACTTTCTCATATTTCGCGGGTCCCAAAGTCAAACACCTTATCGTGCAAGCACGAACGGTGTTTTGACCTTTTGACCCTGACATCATTATATTATATGAAAATGTTTCAGGTAGTTTTCCTATATATTCTCAAAATCTTTCTATCTGAATCTTTCTATTTGAAGGAGGTTTCCATGCAAAATTTAAATGATTCCCCATCCCCACTTTCCCGTCTCATTAGCGATGATAATCTTACTATTTTAGAAAATATCATTCCTCACTGTAATGCCAATCTTGGAAAATTTTTAGCTCTCTGTCTCAAAATATCTGAAATGCAGAAAATCATGGAAGGATTTGATGACAGCGAACGACTAAGCGCATGCGGCTTTGAAAATAACGCTCAGGATATTGCATCTATACTTCGTTCTGTCCGTAATTCCGTCTCCGAAGAAAAAGCCCATCAAATTGATAACATCCTGCAAATTCTGAACTTTTCAAGATTCTATGAAAAATATAATCAAATACTCTCTGAACATCCTGAACTCGTGCAATCATCCGCACCTGCCACATCAGCAGCAGATACGCCACCCTCTACAGAGCAAAATCCATTCTCCGATCCTTCTCTCTTCTTCCTCTTAAATTCACTTATGAATGGCTCGGAAGGCAAACAGAACGAAAAATTAAAACAGCTCATGACACTCGCACAAAATAGCGAAGGAAAAGATATCAACGAATTACTTTCACTCTTCCGATAACGCCAATACTGATTTGTAGATTTCATATAGACGGAAAAAGAAAAAATAATACATCCCATCTGCTCTGTAGTCGCTGTATTTAAGATGCTCATCCGCATCTTAAACACGCTCCCAAGCCGCATCTGGGATGTATTATTTTTTCTTTTTTCTGGCTATTCTAAATCTACAGTTGGACAACGTGGAATGTAGCAGAATGATATGACTTTCCAGGAAATTAATTTTTAAAGGACTGACATTCAAATTATTGCATGTTGTCTACACTTGAAATTTGAATACAATTCAACAGAAATGCGCTTCCTTCTGGAGATTTTCATCCTAAATAAAAGCCTCTGATTTCTGGGAAAATCCCTTATTTTTCCACACAAAATCCTGATTCCATCCGGCGCCAAAGAACAGAAAAGTAGAAATTTTATATAGAATGAAATGTGATGTCGGAGCAAATAAAAATGCCAGTCAGGCATTTTCTATGCCGCGACTATCTTCACATTTCATTCTATATCAAATTTCTGCTTTTCGTCTGTTTCTCTTTACAAATCAGGATTTGTTATCAATGATATTTGGGTTTCAAAATGCTGAAGCATTTTCTTTTTTTCTGTCTCATTCATCTTTATCGTTTCTTTTCCAAGATAGGTATCTATCTTTATTTCGAATTCGTTTCTTCGTCTTTTTAGCAGACCTTTTCTTCCCTGTTCTTTTTCTTCGGGTTCACTTAATATCGTACCACTTCCCACATGTCTGCCTTCTCCTGTATAAAAGTGAAGTACACTTCCTACGGGGAGTTCCCCTTTCACGAGGGTTCCCTGAATTCGAAGGGTTGCTGTTCTGCTGTTTTGCTCTAGTGTTGCATCATAATAAAAAAGAAATGTGGCTTTTTCATGAATTTCCATGACTGCTTTCTTCCATGGTTCCATGTTTTCTTCGTCACGATATCGTTCCATGGTCTGTTGATGAAACTGTTTTAACTTATTTAGCAGCATCTTTGGGTATCCTCCACAACATCTTTTAGTTTCTGACAGGCTTCACAGTAAATGTTATCGACCATCCTCAGTTTTAGTTCTACGCCTTCTTCCCTGACTTTCTTAAGCTTTGTAAGCGCAATCTGAAAGAGCTGATCGTTTTTTATTCTGCCATCCATAAGGATATACAGATAAAACTGTTGCTTTTCTCCCTTATTTTTCAGCAGTAGTTCTTCTTTCTTTTCCTGCAGGAGATCTGTTCCGATAATTAAGGCTTCTCCTGCAGAGTAATCTCGTATTACTTGAGGAAACTGACATCGGAAATCTTTATGATATCGTTGGAACTTCTTTACCTGTACTGCCCCATTTCCAAAGACAAATGCCTGCTGGCAGCTATGTCCTAAAAGGGTGTTCTCTAATTCTAGCTCATCTTGTAAAAGATAAAGCATTTTGCTTATTTTTTGGGAATTGTCTAATTCTGTTCTTAAAATAACAAAAAGAGCAAACTGTTCTTCTTCGCTTTCCTTTTTAGTCTGGAATTTCTCTGTTTTTTCCTGCTTTTTCTGCTCGGACTTTTCATCTAAGCTTTCTTTCGTCATTCTGGCAAATTCTTCTTCTATCTGTATAGAGTCTTCTAATAACTGCTGCAGCTTCTCATAACTGCAGATCTCTCTTCTTTCAAAAATCTGTTTCCATTCTTCGGAAAGAATGTTATAGAAAAGTTCTGAATAATCTGCTTCTGTTTTTAGTGGCGGAACTTTAACATTTCCCCTTGCACTTGCTACAAGGATCTTGTAAATCAAACGATTATCTGCTATCTGCTGCAGCTTCTCATCAAATAAAACTGCATCACCAAATATTCTTTCATCTTCCGGATACCATTCATAATCCTGCTCAAATGTAAGAAGCTGAAACTTTTCCGGATGCAGGAGTACGACCCCATACTGACTGTTATTCATATCGACATATAAGTCCTGCAGATCAATAATTCCGGGATAAATATGACATTCGGATAACTGTCTTAAAATGTGCAATACCTGCATGGCTATCTTCTTTAAAATCAGTGAGTCAACATGATAATGATCCATCTGCTTTCTTGCAAATAAAGACTTTACCGAGATTGCGGAAGAAGGCAGCATTGCGATCTGCTCCTCAAAAATGATTTCCGGAATCCTTTTTAATTCCCGAATGACCGGATGTCCTTTTTCAAATAATTGCTCTTTACTTCCGCTTCCCATTGGGACAGTTTCCATACGTTCTATTTCTTCCATACCTCTCACCTCACTTTCTTACAAATAGTGTTATGCACCAATCGACACACCTTTCATCAGATCTTTTAACGGCTTTACAATATTGTCCAAAAACTCTGTACTCATTGGCTTAAGTAATTTATCAATTTTAATAAACATTGGGGAAGCTTCTTCGTCTAATTCCCCATCCGGCTTTACAAAACAAAAATGAAAATCTTCCTCACTCATTTCATCTGTCGAAAAAAAGATTACCTGACCGACCGGATACTGAATATATTCTTCATAATCATTACTTCCATAGGCATCTGTAAAAACCAGCACTGCTTTATTTCTTCCTGTTACCGGGAATTTACGTAAAGAACTTCCGATTGCTTTATGGACAGATTCCTTTCCATCATTACCGCCTCCATAAAGCTTTATTCCCTTTAACTTTTTTAAAAATACTGAAATATCCGAAGTGAAAGCATCTCTTCCTTCAAATAAAACCGTCTCTGTCTCTTCTCCGTTTTCTTCATTTCTTATTAAGGTAAGTCCGATCTGCGGATAGACTTCATACTTTGATAAACATTCTAAAAAATGGGCGGCCGCATAATATACTGCCGGAAATACGGTGTACATAGATGCTGTTGCATCTACTACAAAATCTAAATATAATGTAAATGCCTGTTCTTTTTCTTTTTTAAAATTCTGCTGTAAATTTAAAGGAATTTCTGGATTCCAGTTCTCGTTCATATGACATATCTCCTATCTTTTAATCTGCAAAATTTCAATATTTGTTCCTGCGTAGGTAAATACATCCCCTGCACAGACTTCTCCTTCTCTTTGCTGCTTTATAATATGGCAGTCTTCATGTAAAAAAATGACTTTAATCTTATCATCCATTCGATAAAAGGATAAGATATGTCCACTCATTCTTCCATTCTGGCTTCGTTCCTGCTTTGTTCCAAATTCAATCGGAATAAAACGATAATTTTTCATATAGGGACTATATTTCACATCGCCGATCCGATAAGAAAAACGGATTGTTTTCTCTTCTTGTGACTGCGTCAGAAGTTCTGGAAGTTCCGGAAGCTTTCTTACAGATGTCAGGTATGCTGTCATATCCTGAATCACTTCTTTAATGCTTCCATAACGTTCTTCTTCTCTCGCGATCATTTTCGCTATAATCCTGCTTAACCGCTCATCAATTCCCGGCATCTCTTTTAACTGATACGCATAATCATCGCCTATCATATAATTCTTTATTTCTTCACTTCCGTAGAAATGGTGTTTACCTGTATAAATAAAATAAAGAACAAGACCGGCAGAATAAATATCCATCTCCGGGTGGCAAATGTAACTGTTCCAGTATCTTGGATCTGCGTACCCCGGGGTTCCTTTCTGTTCTCTCCGAAGCATCACTGTTACGTTGGATGCGTGTAAATGTACCCAGTCAAAATCAATAATCTTTACTATCGTCCCATCAGGAGAAGCCAGTACATTCTCCGGTTTTAAATCTCTATGAACAATTGGATCTTGCTGATACATAGACATATAGTGATCAATACCATACAAGAACTTCATTGCGATACGGTTTCTTACCCTCATCTTTTCATTCCAGGTATCTCCGGCGATTCCCTTTCCGCGCATCAACTCAGACAGGTCACTTTCTTCAATATATTCTACTAATGTAATAAAACGTTTATTTTTCTCATCAAGCATTCCTCCGTAAATCCGAATAATATACGGAGAATACAGTTGTACTTTACTTTCTTTTTCTACGTAAACCTGCTCTAGATCATTACAGAACAACACCTTTACAAAGTATTTCTTCTCTGTTCGGATATCTTCCGCTATCATTGCCTGCTTACTTCCGGTACGGTGACATTCTTTTAACATTTTTAAAGATACGACCATATTTTCGCCGGACCGCTCTCTGTCACGAATCCAGGTAAAAACTTCGCCCTCTTCAAAATAACAATTCATATTACCGCCCTCCTATAAAACGGTTCCCTAATAATTTCTCTTTTAACGATATCGGTTTCTTTTTCTCTGAAAGCTTTGTATAACAGCAATTCTCCTCTTTTGGAACTGCTTGTCTTATATCTGTTTTTGGAAATTCTATTTCCATTTCGACTTCTTTTTTCTTTTTTTCTTTTTCCTTCTTCAAGTAAAAGATTGCCGTCTGATTATCTTCTTCTCCCGCTTCCCTTGCCTTTTCAAAAATCCGTCCGATCACCTTTTGTGGACGTTCACAGTTGCAAAGTACCGATTGGATTTCTTCTAATGTAAGGTCTCCAAATGCTCCATCTGATCCCATTAATATCCCATCAGCTTCTTCAGCCTGAAACACAGAACAATACGGGATACATTCCTTTCGCTTGCCAAGATAATCAAGAAGACGATTCTTATTCTGATAATACAATACCGATCCTCGTGCTGTCTTTCCTTCTCTGACCATCTTCTCTGCTACATTCTGTATTTCACTAACTAATGTGATTTCGCCATTTTTAATACGGTACACCGGACTATCTCCACAGTTTGATACGATAACTGTATCCCAGAAATGGATGACAGAGGACAAAGTAGTTCCACCTTTCATTCCGGCATCTAAACCATTTTTATATAACCTCTGATTCAACTTACTATATATTTCTTCCGAAAATTCCTGCAAAATCTCAATCTGTCTGTCTAAAGGATTCCCTCGAAATCTTTCACCCATCATCGTCGCAAGCAGTTCCTGATACCACATATTGACCGCTGCTTCTGAATAATATTTTCCCCCGGAAAGTCCACCCATTCCATCAGCAACTACCATAGCTCTTACTGCTGCTTCCGCATTCATGCGAAACTCCATCTGGCAATAGCTGTCCTCATTGGATGAGCGTCGGTTTATTTCACTTGCAAAAAAGAAAGCCACCGTACTTCCTCCCCTCTCTATTTGAAAATTTCTTTTCTTTATGATACACTGAATCACATAAAAAATCTATGTACTCTCGGAATCTTTTTGTGCTTGATTTTGTAAGAAGTTTTTTTGTCAGTTGTGCCCAAATTTTTGAGGCGTACGCGGTGCGTACGTTGATGAAATTCGGGTGCAACTGGCGGAAAAGCAGCCACAAAAGCAAGTGCAAGAAAGACTCCGAGAGTACATATCTACCAAAGGAGGTTTTCCATGTTTCCCGAATCTTTTTCTGAGCTTACGTTTTATCAGAAGAAAAAAGATATTTTAATATATACGGCTGCAGATTCTAAACATCAATACATATTAAAATGCAGTGAAAATATTCCTTCTGTCCGCCAGGCCCTGCTTGATGAATATGAAGGATTATCTCCTCTGTCCCATCCATCTCTTCCACATTATTATGGATTTCAGGAAGACTTCACTTTACCAGGAACAAGTGTTCCTCTTCTTACTCTTTGTATGGAACACTGCGAAGGCACTTTACTCCCTGAACTTGTGCCATCTTTATCTTTAAAAGATCTGTTACGGATTCTATTTTCCACCGGAGAAGTGCTTGCTTATCTTCTGGAAAACGGCATTCTTTATACCGATCTTCATCCGTCAAACCTTCTCATAAGAACAACGGGGCAGCATAGGATGGTCACTCTTCTGGATTTTACTTACTGTTATTATTTTCTGAATAACCCAAATCCACCATATACGCTCCGCTTTTCCTATAATCTTTCTCCTGATCTCAAAGGACAGCAGATGTTGATTCAGGAGCTTACGTTCTTTCTCCATGCTCTTCTTGAACAAAAAGAACAAGCAACAGGAAATCAAAAGAATTCTATTCAGAAATCCCTTCCTTTTTCTGTATATATGCTGCTTGAAACGGGCAATCATCCACCAGAAACGCTGTCCCTTCATGAGTTTTTACTCATGATCAAACAGTGTATCATATAAATCTTCTACTACCGGCGCAAGTGTCTTTCCGATTTCTGTTGTCTTTAAACGGTTCGCTACGATAATATACTGTGGATCATCTGCCGGAGCAAATGTGACAAGCCACGCGTTATTGGTCCCGTCGCCTCTCTCGGCAGTTCCGGTCTTTGCAGCAATCGAGTATCCCTGTTCTCCTACTTCAGAAAGCCCATAGGATTCTCCCGCTTCCTTCATCACTTCTTTGATTTCTTCTGCTGTATCCACATCCATTGTTTTTACCAGCTTTTCCGTCTTTCCTTCCTGTGTTGTCTTTCCCTTGCCATTGACTACAGATTTAAAAAGATATGGTTTTAACATCTCTCCATCGTTTGCAATACTTTGTGTGATCATCGCCATTTGCAACGGGGTAACTAATGTTTCTCCCTGTCCAAATGCTGTGGTTGCAACAATATTATCCTCGTAATCTTTTAGATCAAAATTCGAATGTAGTGTTGCAAAATCAAGAGAAATATCTTCCCCTAATAAAAAGCTTCTTCCTGTTTTATATAGCCGCAGTCCCCCAAGCTTTAATGCACGGTTCATAAAGTATACATTCGATGACTTCACAAAACCTTCCCGATAAGCAATACTTCCATAAGCCTTTCCCCCATAGTTCCTTATCGTCTGTCCATTCACTTTAAGAGAACCAGTATCTTCTACTTCTTCTTTCTCAATTCCTGCCTCTATAATTTCTTTGGAAGTAACCAGCTTAAATACCGAACCAGGTGCTACCGGATTCTGGTAGGCATTGGAAAAAAATACTCCTTCTTTTTCATTGATTTCTTTCCATTTCTCTTCGATTTCTGTCACATTAAAGGTTGGGGAAGAAGCCAGTGCCAGAAGTTCCCCTGTCTTTGCATTCATTACGACAACGGAACCTTTATACTTTTTGATATCTTTATATGCTTGTTCCTGAAGCGCTGCGTCAATGGTAAGGGTGACATCCGCCCCTCTTTTTTCCTGATTTCTATTACCACAATCACTGTGAACAAGCACATCATTCATAGTCTTTTCTACGCCATATGTCCCATAAATCTTAGACCAGTAACCGACCAGATTCGAAAAGGCATAGGGATGAGAATACGTACGTGTACCTCCTGGCTTCTGAGAAAATGCGATCGTATTTCCATTCCGGTCTAAAATAGACCCCCTGACATACTCTTTCTCATACACCTTTGCCTTCGCCTGGCTCTTTTTTTTGTCCGCTTCTTCGGACACGCCCGGCAGCAGCGCGGAAACTCTTACGAGGGAAATGATCATTAAGATGACGCAGATAAGTGTGGCACTTTGCAGTAACTGCGTTCTCCTTAAAAAATTTATCTTGTTCTTCTTCATCTTCTAGCGTTCCTTTCCATTTGACATTACTTGATACAGCTACGATCAGTCCCACGATCATAAAACTGATCATCAGAGAACTTCCGCCACTTGAAATAAATGGCAATGTAATTCCGGTAAGTGGACAAAGACCGGTACTTCCGGCAATAATGATCAAGGTCTGATCAAAAAGCATGAAGACAAAACCAGCTCCCACCGCCCTGTGATAGCGGTCCTGCTTTCTTACAAACAACTGAACACCTTCAAGCCACATCATAATAAATACAATAAATACAAGCAACGCAAACACCATGCCGCATCGCTGAATCAGTGCCGGATACACAAGATCACTTGTCTTAACCGGAAGTTCTGTAACAGAAGATGTTCCAAACCATCCACCAAGAACGATTGATTCTTTTGCCTTAAGAAGCTGATAGCCAAGTCCTAATGCATCTTTTTCCGGATGAAGCCAGTAAATGAAACGATTTGCAATCTTGTTATAATTTGAAAGAAAAATTTGTGCAATCTTATTCGTTCCAAGAAATACTCCCGCAGCTTTCCACTTTGTCAACTGCATTCCAATAACTGAAAGCCCCAAAGATCCTGCTGCCATAACAAGCACTGTTCCGATAAAACACCGTATATCCGGTATAAATAAAAATATAAACGTCAAAAATAACATGAGAATCAAGAGCATCGTACCAAACTCACTTTGTAATGCCAAAAATAATACTTCTATAAACGTCACGATATAAAATGCTCTGATATTTTCTTTATCTGGATTCTCCTTTGTTCCAAGTAGTCCCGCTGCAATAAATACATACAAAAACTTGATAAATTCTGTCGTCTGCAGCGACACTCCTCCGATTGTGATCCAGTTTCTTACGTTTCCTACACTCTTTGCAAGAGCAAGTGTAATCACTGATAAGAACAAAGAGAAATAAAAGAACATCCTGCCAATCTTTACAGACGATAAATTTAACTTCTTCAGAGCCTTTGTTGAGGACAGATTCTTACAATTCAGATAAAGGAACGCCGCTGCAAGCGCCATTACAAATCCAAGAATATATTGAAACTGCAAAGAGGCAGCCGGATTATGTGTCTCATAATACTGTGGATTCTTTAAAACCTGTTCTTCCCTGAAAATACATTGAAGCATCGTTCCTACGGTAAGAAGCAGTAAAGTATAAATGACAATCTTTTTATTTCCATGGATCACTGACGTAAAAAACCAGGATAATAACGTAATTCCAAGCAGGATTCCTATCATATCAAGATAAATCTTTCCTGCTCCTTTTGCCTGCACAAAAATGAAGGCTGCTGCCTGCATTAGCAAAAGAGCGAGGACCGGACTATTCTTAAAAGAATAAAAGGCTCTTTGTATCTCCCACAGAACTCTCTCAAACGAAAATGACTTCGTTCCGGTATCATGTCTACTCATAAATACCCTCCACGTTTTTATATAATCTGGTAGACTGGCTTCTTCTGCCTTCTACTTCGATCTGAAATTCTTCATTACCAATATAGACACGAACACCATCTGATAAAGGAACCTGACTTGTCATCATCCCATTCACATATAACTTATTCATTGTTCCTACATCTTCTAAAACGTATCTTCCATCTTTTTCCACGATACGGCAATGATTTCTTGCCACACACAAATCATCAAGAACCAGGTCATTATTGGTACTCCTTCCGATTGTAAATGGAATCTGATTTACGCGGTATCTTGCCATCACCCGATGATTCGCATCAAGCTTCATCAATGTGATTCCCGTTGTCTGACGCTTCTTCATCGGAACGATCTTACTGCTTCGTTCCTCTGCTTTATCACCTGCAGACCTATACTGTTCCTCTCTGGTCTGTTCCTGACGCTGTTTCTCTTTCTCTTCATAATCATATAACCAGTCTGTATTCACTCGAAGACTCTCTCCATCATATCCCGGACGGTCTTCTTCTGGCTGTTCTTCTATATTGTCATAGAAAGACCAGTCTTCCTGCTGTTCTTCTGCATTATCATAGAATGTCCTATCTTCTGCTTCTTCCGCTGCATCCTCATAGATTGGCATATCTTCTGACTGCTCACCTGTATTCTCGTAAATCGGATTTTCTTTCCGTTTCTCCTGTTTTTGTATTTTCTTTTGTTTCTTCTCTTTTTGTACTTCTAACTTCTTCTCTTCACGCTTTTGCTTGATTTCCTCCTTCTTCTCCTGTCTCAGTGCCCACTCATCTACGAAACTCTCCCCTTCTTCGGAAGCTTTCTTAAGATTCTTATTCGAACGAATCAACACTAATACAATAAATGCAATTAAAATGACAACCCCTATCTGAGAAATAATAGACATAAATATAGCTCCTGCCTTTCGTTATTTGTAACAATCACTTTCAACAGGAGCATACCATAAATAGTATCTTTATTCAAATATTTGCTTTCCGAACTTTTACTGACGCTGTCTTACTTTTGCAACGGCTTCTACCATAGAAGCAAGATTACCTTCTAAAAGTACTTCATCATGCCCGATCATCTTTGTAAGTACTGTAAAGAATTCTTCTCCTTCAAGAGAATGTTTTTCAAACTCCTGTCTGATTTCTTCTACATTACGCTTTCCATTCTCTTTCTGATAACACTTTCCTGTCCACACTGAATACAACGTCGCTGCATAAAAATACATATCATTACGCAAAAAGTCTTTTGTAAACCGGCTTGGTCTTCTCACATAACAGTAATCCTCAAACTTTTCCATATCAAGGGCATCCGGCACATAATTCCTCTCAATAGAAAGTGCCGGTATTTCCTGAAATTCTGCCTGTTTCCAGTCAGGGATTCCTGTTTCCATATATTCTGCGGCACTTTTCTTAAAAGAGACATTCTTTTTATTTCGATTCATATCATCAAAAAGTAACTTATCTTCCATAGCAAAACGGCAATATCCGTTCTTTTCATAACCAAACTCTTTGTTCTTTTCATTCTGTAAAAGCTGCTTTCCAATACAGAAAGAGAACCACCACTTCTGTGAAACCGGGAGTTCATAAACGGAATTCTTCCCGGCATCGCACCTACATATGTCTTCCTATG
>JABLTO010093224.1_pt1 | contig 11270 bp, 9 predicted proteins | sample 7160091 | NCBI WGS metagenome assembly JABLTO01 (sample SAMN14651225, study PRJNA627086) | human gut metagenome | isolation source: feces | host: Homo sapiens
AAATAAAAAGGAGGATTTTCTATGAATTTATCGCAAATATTAAGGTCAAAATGCAATAAAGATATTTCAACATGCACAAATGAAGAACTTTATTTTGTATTATTGGAAATAGTACAAGAGCTTGGGGAGCAAAAAGTAAAGAAAAAGCAAGATAAAAAGAAATTATATTACATATCAGCAGAATTTTTAATAGGAAAATTATTATCTAATAATCTTATAAATTTAGGAATATATGATGAAGTTAAAAAAATTTTAGCTGAGAATGGTAAAAATTTATCAGAGGTTGAAGAAGTAGAACCAGAACCATCTTTAGGTAATGGTGGTCTTGGGAGATTAGCTGCTTGTTTCTTAGATTCTATTGCAACTTTAGGGCTTCCAGGTGATGGAATAGGTTTAAATTATCATTTAGGACTATTTAAACAAGTGTTTAAAAATAATTTACAAACAGAAGAAATAAATGAATGGATAAATAATCAAAGTTGGTTAAATAAAACAGATATAACTTATGATATTGATTTCGGAGATTTTTCTTTAAAGTCTAGATTATATGATATATATGTTATAGGTTATAATAATGTGACTAACAAGCTTCATTTATTTGATGTGGAAACTGTTGATGAAGGGATTGTAAAAGAAGGAATTAAATTTGATAAAGAAAATGTTGAAAAAAATCTTACTTTATTCTTATATCCAGATGATAGTGATGAAAAAGGTCATCTTCTTAGAATATATCAACAGTACTTTATGGTAAGCAATGGAGCTAGATTTATATTAGATGAATGTATATCAAAGGGATGTAATTTACATGATTTACATGATTATGCAGTGATACAAATAAATGATACTCATCCTACTATGGTTATACCTGAACTTATACGTCTTTTAGTTGAAAAGGGTATTGAAATAGATGAGGCTATAGAAATTGTATCAAAAACATGTGCATATACTAATCATACCATATTAGCAGAAGCATTAGAGAAATGGCCTATAGCATATTTAGAAAAAGCAGTTCCTCAACTTGTACCAATTATAAAAATATTAGATGAAAAAGTAAGAGAAAAATATGATGATGAATCTTTCTACATAATAGATAAAAATAATAATGTTCATATGGCTCATATAGATATACATTATACATTTAGTGTAAATGGAGTTGCATCACTTCATACTGATATACTAAAAAATAATGAATTACATAATTTTTATGAGATATATCCAGAAAAATTCAATAATAAAACAAATGGGATAACTTTTAGAAGATGGTTAATGCACTGTAATCCAGAGCTAACAGAATTAATTGAAAGATTAATAGGTGATGAATTTAAACTTGATGCTGAAAAATTACAAGAGTTAACAAAATATATTGATGATAAAGAAGTTTTACAAAAATTATTAGATATTAAACGTGATAAAAAGATAGAACTTAAAAAATATCTTAAAAAGACTCAAAATATAGATATAGATGAAAATTCTATATTTGATATTCAAATAAAAAGATTGCATGAGTACAAAAGACAATATATGAATGCTTTATATGTTATTTATAAGTACTTACAAATTAAAAAAGGAAATACCCCAACAACACCGATAACAATTATTTTTGGAGCAAAAGCTGCCCCAGCTTATACAATAGCAAAGGATATAATACATCTAATATTATGCTTACAACAACTTATAGATAATGATGAAGAGGTAAATAAATATCTAAAAGTTGTTATGGTAGAAAATTATAATGTTACAGCAGCAGAAAAATTAATACCAGCTTGCGATATATCTGAACAAATATCATTGGCATCAAAAGAAGCAAGTGGTACAGGAAATATGAAATTTATGTTAAATGGTGCTTTAACACTTGGAACAGAAGATGGTGCTAATGTTGAAATACATGAACTTGTTGGTGATGAAAATATATTCATATTCGGAGAAAGTAGTGAAACTGTAATTGAACATTATAAAAATGGTGACTATGATCCATTGGATTTCTATATAAAAGATAAAAATATTAAAGAAGTTGTGGACTTTATTGTTAGCGATGAAATTATGAACATAGGTTGTGAAGAAAATCTTATAAGATTATATAAAGAAATATTAAGAAAAGACTGGTTTATGGGTCTATTAGACTTTAAATCATATTGTAATAAAAAAGAGGAAGCATTTAAAGAATATGAAAATAGAGAAAGTTGGGCTAAAAAAGCATTGATTAATATAAGTAAAGCAGGATATTTCTCTTCTGATAGAACTATAGAAGAATATAATAAAGACATCTGGAAACTGAAGTAATGAGAAAAGTGGTTATATTACAAATGAATAATATGTATATATAACCACTTTTATATAAATTAAATAATATGACAGACTTTGTTGATTTTTTAAGCAAAGGGTGTTACTATTTTAGTACTAAGCAGGGAAAACGTTGCCGGAAACGTTACCGTTTTAACCCTGAGAGTATATTAAAAGTATATAAGGGGGAAATATCGCTATGAAATTTAAAAAGTATTTAACAATTGCTTTATCTGCAGTTATGGTAACTGCAGCACTAACTGGTTGTAGCTCATCATCAGATAAATCTTCAACAGATGATAAAGGTTCAGTTTACTATTTAAGCTTTAAACCAGAACAAGAAGACCAATGGAAAAAGGTTGCAAAAACTTATGAAGAAGAAACTGGTGTAAAAGTCAAAATAGTAACAGCAGCTAGTGGTAAATACGAGGAAACATTAAAATCTGAAATAGCAAAAGATGATGCACCTACATTATTCCAAATAAACGGACCTATTGGTTATCAAAATTGGAAAGAGTATACAGCTGATTTAAAAGACACTGAATTATATAAACATTTATTAAATCAAGATTTAGCTATAACTGAAGGTGATGGAGTATATGGTATACCTTACGTTGAAGAAGGTTACGGAATAATATACAATGAAGCGATAATGAATAAATATTTTAAATTAGATGGTGCAAAAGCAAAATCTATAGATGAAATAAATAACTTTGATAAATTAAAAGAAGTTGCAGAAGATATGCAATCTAAAAAAGATCAATTAGGTATAGATGGTGTATTTGCATCTACATCATTAACTCCAGGGGAAGATTGGAGATGGCAAACTCACTTAGCTAACCTTCCAATTTACTATGAATACAAAGATAAAGATGTAAAAGATTTAGATAAAATAGATTTTAAATACTCTGATCAATATAAAAATATATTTGATTTATATATAAATAATTCAACATGTAAACCTACTTTATTAGGAAGTAAAACAGTTACAGATTCAATGTCTGAATTTGCTCTTGGAAAATGCGCAATGGTTCAAAATGGTAACTGGGCATGGAGTCAAATATCAGAAGTTGATGGAAATACAGTTAAAGAAAATGAAATCAAATTTATGCCTATATATACAGGTGTAAAAGGTGAAGAAAAACAAGGTCTTTGTATAGGTACTGAAAACTACTTCTCTGTAAATAATAAAGCATCAGAAGCAGATCAAAAAGCTACTAAAGACTTTATAGACTGGTTATATACAAGTGATAAAGGTAAAGATTTAGTAACTAATGAATTAGGATTTATAAGTCCATTTGATACTTTTAGTGATGAAGAATCACCACAAGATCCTTTAGCTAAAGAAGTTATTAAATTCTTAGGTGATAAAGATTTATACAATGTAGATTGGAACTTCACTACTTTCCCAAGTCAAACATTTAAAGATGATTTTGGGGCAGCATTACTTCAATACTGTAATGGAAACATGAAATGGGATGAAGTTAAAAAATTAGTTATAAATGAATGGGCAAGTGAAAAAGAAGCATCAAAATAATTATAAAAAATAATAATTGTAAGTGATTATTTAAACTTAAATCAAATTAACTAAAAATAGTAAAGGCTTAGCCACGAATAACAGTATATTACCGTTAAATATGATTTAGGATTAAGTCCAAAGTCTATTAGTGTAAATACATTATTTATGGCTAATGCCTTTAAATTATATTAGGAGGTGTAATATGCAAAAGACATTAAAAAAATATTTTCCGGTATTTTTACTTCCAACAGTAATTGCATTTTGTATTGCTTTCATAATTCCTTTTGTTACAGGACTATATTTATCTTTTTGTGATTTTACTACTGTAAGTAATGCTAAATTTGTAGGATTTGCAAATTATATAAAGGCATTTTCATCAAGCCAAAGGTTTGGACAAGCATTTGGATTTACAACACTATTCACAATAATATCAATTATAACAGTAAATATTATAGCATTTACTTTAGCATATCTTTTAACTAGAAAAATAAAAGGGACTAATTTCTTTCGTACAGTATTTTTTATGCCAAACTTAATTGGTGGTATAGTATTAGGATATACATGGCAATCAATGATAAATGCCGTATTAGCTAAGTATGGAACAACTTTAGTAGCAGATGCTAAATATGGATTTATAGGATTAATAATATTAATGAACTGGCAAATGATAGGCTACATGATGATTATATACATAGCAGGACTTCAAAATGTACCAACAGAATTAATAGAAGCGTCAAAAATAGATGGAGCTACAAAATGGCAAACATTAAGACATGTAACTATACCTATGGTTATGCCATCAATTACAATATGTTTATTCTTAACTTTATCTAATAGTTTCAAATTATACGATCAAAACTTAGCTTTAACAGCAGGAGCGCCTATGCATAAGACAGAAATGTTGGCTCTTAACATAGTAAACTCATTCTATGGAAGAAGTAATTTTGAAGGTGTTGGTCAAACTAAAGCGGTTATGTTCTTTATAATAGTAGCATGTATTGCACTTAGCCAATTATATTACACTAGAAAGAGGGAGGTAGAGCAATAATGGAAAATGCAGTAGCTTATAAAAAACAAAATTCAAAAGTTGAAAGTACTGTGCAACGTAAAAAAAGAGCAAGTAATACTATTATTTTTATAATATTATGTGCTCTAGTAGTAGTATTTTTATATCCAATTATATTCATTGTAATTAACTCATTTAAGGGTAAATTCTTTATAAGTGAAAATCCTTTTGCACTACCAACAGCTCAGACTTTTTCAGGGCTTACAAATTATATTAGTGGATTAGAACGAACAGGATTTTTCAGTGCTATGGGATGGTCTTTCTTTATTACTATATTATCAGTAGCAGTAATAATATTTTTCACATCTATGACAGCTTACTATATAACTAGAGTAAAAAGTAAGGGCACAAATGTTTTATATTATTTATTTGTATTTTCTATGATAGTACCATTCCAAATGGTAATGTTTCCTATGGTAAAATTAGCAGATGTATTAAGTCTGAATAATCCATTAGGTATGGTAGCTTTATATTTAGGATTTGGAGCAGGTTTATCAGTGTTTATGTTTAGTGGTTTTATAAAATCTATACCACTTGAAATAGAAGAAGCTGCTATGATAGATGGTTGTAATCCTCTACAAACTTATTTCTATATAGTACTTCCAATATTAAAGCCAACTGCTATAACTGTTGCCATATTAAATGCAATGTGGATATGGAATGATTACCTATTACCATATTTAGTTATAGGTTTATCTACAAAATATAAAACAATTCCAGTAGTAATTCAAATGTTAGTTGGATCAAATGGAAATAGGGATATGGGAGCTATGATGGCTATGTTAGTATTAGCAATTATTCCAATAGTAGTTTTCTATTTAGCATGTCAAAAACACATTATTGAAGGTGTTGTTGCTGGAGCTGTAAAAGGATAATAAAAAGTATTATAGGAGGGACACCATGAGAAGAAGTGGGATGTTATTGCCTGTGGCAAGTTTACCTTCAAAATATGGTATAGGAACTTTTTCAAAAGAAGCTTATGATTTTATAGATATGTTACATGATGCAGGACAAAGTTTGTGGCAAATTCTGCCTTTGGGGCCTACAGGATATGGTGACTCTCCGTATCAATCATTTTCTACTTTTGCAGGTAATCCATATTTTATAGATTTGGATGAATTAGTGAAGGAAGGTATCTTATCACAAGAGGAATGTAATAGTTATGACTGGGGAAATAACGAAGAATATATAAACTATGAGAAGATATATTCCTCAAGATTTAAGATTCTATATAAAGCTTATAAAAGAAATGATATAGGAAATAATAAAAAATTTAATGCATTTTGTCACAAAAATAGATGGTGGTTAGATGATTATGCATTATATATGTCAATTAAAAATTTTTATGATGGAAAGTCATGGATTGAATGGGACAAAGATATAAGGGAAAGAAATGAAGAGTCATTGTTAATTTATGAAAATAAATTAAGAGAAGAAGTTGAATTTTATAAGTATTTACAGTATTTATTTTATCAACAATGGCATAAATTAAAAGCTTATGCTAATAAAAAGGGAATATCTATTATAGGAGATATACCTATATATGTATCTCTTGATAGTGCTGATACATGGGCTAATCCTGAATTATTCCAACTAAATAAAGAATGTTTACCAAAAGCAGTAGCAGGTTGTCCGCCGGATAGTTTTTGCGAGACAGGTCAATTATGGGGTAATCCTTTATATGATTGGGAATATCATAAATTTACAGACTATAAATGGTGGATACAGAGAATAGAAAGTTCTTTTGATTTGTATGATATTGTTAGAATAGATCATTTTAGAGGTTTTGATGAGTATTACTCAATACCATACGGAGATAAAACAGCAATAAATGGAACTTGGGAAAAAGGTCCAGGCATGGAGTTATTTAAATATGTAAAAGATGCATTGGGGGAAGTAGATATTATAGCAGAAGACTTGGGATTCTTGACTGATAGTGTAAAAAAATTACTTGATGATACAGGATATCCAGGTATGAAAATTTTACAGTTTGCTTTTGACTCAAGAGAGGATAGTGATTACCTACCTCACAATTATAATAGAAATTGTGTTGTTTATACGGGAACACATGATAATAATACAATTTATGGATGGTATAAGGAAATAAATAAAGAAGATAAAAGAATGTCTATAAATTATATGAATAATAAATATACTCGTGATAATGCAATTCATTGGGATTTTATATGTTTAGCAATGAGAAGTGTTGCAGATACTTGTATAATACCGGTTCAAGATTATTTAGGATTAGGAAAAGAAGCTAGAATTAATGTACCGTCAACATTAGGTACAAATTGGACATGGAGAATGAGTAAAAAAGGCTTCTCAAAAAAAATGGTAAAGAAAATAAAGATGTTAACTAAATTATATGGAAGAATGTAAATTTAGAATCTATTATATGATAAACTGATATAGTTAGAGTACAGACAAAAAATGAAAGGATTGATTTAAATTGAAGACAATTACAATAAAAGATATAGCAAAAAAATGTGGTGTTGGAGTAAGCACTGTCTCAAGAGCTATTAACAATCATCCTGACATAAGTGAAGAAACAAGAAATATGATTATGGAAGTTATAAAAGAAAGTAATTTTGTTCCAAATAAAAGTGCAAGGAATCTAAAACTTCTAGATACTAAAACTATAGCAGTATTAATAAAGGGTATTGATAACCCATTTTTTCAAAATATGATAAAAGTTTTTGAAGAAGAAATACAAAGCAGAAAATATTCTTTTATATTACATAGAGTTGATACTAATCAAGATGAGGTAGAAGTGGCACTAGAGCTTATAAAAGAGAAAAGATTAAAAGGGATAGTGTTTTTAGGAGGAAATTTTGCACGACAAGGAGACAAGTTAAAAGAAATTGAAGTACCATTTATTCTAAGTACAATAGCTATGTCAGACAATGTAGATAAAAATCTATATTCTTCAGTATGTGTAGATGATAGAAAAGAAAGTGAAAAAGCAGTTAAGTTTTTATGTGATAAAGGACATAAGAAAATAGCAGTTTTAGCAGCAGGAAAAAGTGATCAAAGTATAAGTAAATTACGTATAGAGGGATATAGAAATGCTTTGAAAAGTAAAGGCATTGATATAAATGAAAAATTAATTAGACATACAAAAAATAATGAAAATATTCAAGTTATAGAAAATGGATATAAACTAATGAATGAACTTTTAGAATCTGGAGAAGAGTTTACAGCAGTTTATTCTATTTCTGATAGTATGGCAATAGGAGCATGTAAAGCAATATTAGATAGTGGAAAGAGAATTCCGCAGGACTATTCTGTAGTAGGATTTGATGGTTTAGATATAACATATTACTATAATCCTTCAATAACTACTATACGCCAACCTGTGGAAGCAATGGCAAGAGAAACTACTAAAATATTATTTGACTTAATTAATAATAAGGCTACAAATCAACATAAAGTATTTGAAGCTGAATTAGTTGAAAGGGAGTCAACTTTAAAATTAAGTAAGTAATTTTAGTATACTAAGAATATATTTAGGGGGAGTAAAAATGGCAAGTTTATCATTAGAAAACATAAGTAAAATATATCCAAATGGTTTTGAAGCTGTAAAAGATTTTAATTTAGAAATAGAAGATAAAGATTTTATAATATTTGTAGGTCCATCAGGTTGTGGAAAATCTACAACATTAAGAATGATAGCTGGACTTGAAGATATAAGTTTAGGAACTTTAAAAATAGATGACAAAGTGGTAAATGATGTAGAAGCTAAAGATAGGGATATAGCAATGGTATTCCAAAGTTATGCATTATATCCTCATTTAAGTGTATATGATAATATGGCATTTGGATTAAAATTAAAAAAGGTTCCAAAAGATGTAATAGATGAAAAAGTAAAATATGCAGCAAAGATATTAGACCTTGAAAAATTATTAGACCGTAAACCAAAAGCTCTATCAGGTGGTCAAAGACAAAGGGTTGCCATGGGAAGAGCTATAGTTCGTGAACCTAAAGTATTCTTAATGGATGAACCTCTATCAAATCTTGATGCAAAATTAAGAGTTCAAATGCGTACAGAAATATCTAAGTTACATGAAAGATTAGGAGCTACAATGATATATGTAACGCATGATCAAACTGAAGCTATGACTCTTGGAACTAAGATAGTAGTTATGAAAGATGGTATAGTACAACAAGTTGATACTCCTCAAAACTTATATAACTATCCTAAAAATAAATTTGTTGCAGGATTTATAGGATCTCCACAAATGAATTTTATAGATACTACAGTTTGTAAAAAAGGTGATAAAGTTACATTAAAAGTTGGAAATTATGAATTAGAATTACCAGAAGCTAAAGGTAAAGTATTAGTTGACTCTGGATATGTAGGCAAAGAAGTATCTATGGGAATAAGACCTGAAGATGTATATGATTTAAGTGAATCAGACAAAGCATCTTCAGGACTAGAAATAGAATCTACTATAAATGTATATGAATTACTTGGATCAGAAGTTTATTTATACTTTAATATTGATAAATTTTCATTAACTGCAAGAGTAAATCCAAATACTCCATCTAGAGTGGGGGATAATGTGAAGTTTAAGTTTGATATGAATAAAGTTCACATATTTGATAATAAAACAGGTTTAGTAATAACAAATTAATAAAAATATAAATAAAACTGCTATAATTATAATCATAGCAGTTTTATTTAATATATTTAAAAAATGGGGTATATTTTATGGATAATTTATTTAGATATGATAATAAATTTTTTGAAGCTTTAGGGAAGATAAGTAATATAGTTATATTGAATTTATTGTGTATACTATCATGCTTGCCAATTATAACTATAGGTGCATCAGCTACAGCTACATACTTTATTGCTATGCAGATTGTAAAGGATGAAGAATCTTATATAATAAAAGAGTTTATAAAAAGATTTAAAGAAAATTTTATAATTAGTACAAAAATATGGATTATTATGATGATAATAGGTGGAGTGTTATGTTTTGATTTTTATATATCTAAATTAATTATCAATGAATATATGAGAATTATTTTACAGTTTATACTATTAATGATAAGTATAATCTTTGCGTTTTCAATTACGTATGTATTTCCAATAGCATCTAAGTTTGAGAATACAGTAAAAAATACAATGATAAATTCAATTCTTATATCTATTCAACATTTACCACATACTATAGTGATGACATTAGTCAATTTAAGTCCAATAATATTAATTTTTATGTTAAGTGATTATTGGGGGCAGATATTATTTTTCTATACCGTAATTGGATTTGCAATTATAGCTTATATAAATTCAATATTTTTTAATAAAATTTTTAAACAATATATTAATTAAAGTAAAAGGGGTTGTCTCAAAATGATTTTAAAATCAGAAAAAGAGGCAACTCTTTTTTATTTTATTGTGTCCTTGACAAAGGGTCCACTTTACTATTTTGTTGAATTTTATTATGAAGTTTATTTAAATTATAAGCAAGAGCTAAAAGTAAAAACTCTACTTTTACATTTTTCTTACTTTTAGTTAAAAATCTTCTAAAGTTATGATTTTCTTTTATTACTACAAATGCACCTTAAACTTGTATAGATCTACTCATTCTAGATAAAATAGCAAACTCACTTGTTATATTATCTTGTGATTGTTTTCTCTTTGTTATAAATACAGGAGATATTTGTATCCTTTTATTACCCTTTGCTTTTGTACATTTTGATTTTCTCTTTTACCAATATTATTTTTGAACTTTTTACTCTTTGTATTTTCATGTTATCGTCTTTCATATGCATAAATATAGCATCTATATCTGTCTTAGAAAAACTATTTCTTCAATTAAAAATAGAATTATATAAATCATATTTAGACTGTCTTTCTAAGTATTTATTGGTATTAGCATCAATTTGTGGAATTGTATTTTTATTTTGAGACAACCTTTTTATTTTTAAATTAGTTATTTTATTAGCAAATAATTTTAGTGATTATATAAAATAGGCTATTTATTATTATGCTTCAAAGTGATTGAATAGCTAATTTTTATGAAAATGAAAAATTTATAAAAAAACTTTAAAAAAGTATTGACCAAATATTATTTAGGTGATATAGTATTACTTGTCCTTGAGACAAGGGCAAACGAGCAACACAAACTCAGAAAGAACTTCTGAAAAAGTGTTGACAAAGAAAAATAGCTTTGATAAAATAAAGAAGCTGAAATAAGTAAGTAAGAACTTTGAAAATTAAACAGTAGGTTAATATAAACGATTTTTAAATCGATTGAAACAACAAACAAACCAAGCCAGATATTCAGATAATGATTAGCTGAGCAGGTACAACTTTTATTTGAGAGTTTGATCCTGGCTCAGGATGAACGCTGGCGGCGTGCCTAACACATGCAAGTCGAGCGATCTTCTTCG
>JABLTO010062373.1_pt1 | contig 11249 bp, 6 predicted proteins | sample 7160091 | NCBI WGS metagenome assembly JABLTO01 (sample SAMN14651225, study PRJNA627086) | human gut metagenome | isolation source: feces | host: Homo sapiens
GTAGGTGCCAAACCACAGGGATGGGATCTGGCAGACTATGTGCTGGGGCGTTTTGACACTCAGAACCGTAAGCTTGTAGATGAGGCTCAGGAACGTGCCTGTAAGGCAGTAGAGATGATCCTCAGTGAGGGTGTGGATGCAGCCATGAACGAATTTAACAGAAAATCGGGGGTTGTATGAAAGCATTTTTGCAGCCTCTGCAAAATCTTGCAGAGATGGAAAAAATTCAGACACTGGCGAAGAAGAATCGCGGTGTCCTTCAGATAAGCGGATGTATGGAGTCACAGAAGGCACATATGATATATGGGCTTTCCGGGCTTTTTCCATATCACCTGATCCTTGGCGCAGATGAAAAAGAAGCGAAAGAATTATTTGAAGATTATCGCTTCTATGACAAAAATACCTGTTATTATCCTGCTAGGGATCTTCTTTTTTTTCAGGCAGATATTCACGGAAATCTCCTGATCCGTCAGAGAATGAAAGTAATCCAGACACTTCTGGAGGGAAAAGGAGCAACTGTAGTCACCAGCATTGATGGCTGCATGGATTTTCTGGCACCGCTGGAAAGCATCCGAAAGCAGCTTCTCCACTTCCGCAATGACAGCAGTCTGGATGTGGATAAACTGAAAGACAGACTGGTAGCCATGGGCTATGAACGTGTAGGTCAGGTAGAGATGCCGGGGCAGTTTTCTGTAAGAGGCGGTATCATAGATATTTACTGTCTTACAGAGGAAAATCCCTGGAGAATCGAACTGTGGGGAGATGAGATCGATTCTATTCGGAGTTTTGACTCTCAAAGTCAGCGTTCTCTGGAGAATCTGGATGAGATCACTGTTTATCCTGCCGCAGAACAGATGCCGGAAAAGGGTGGTGTTACTTTTCTGGAATATTTTCCGGAAGATAAGACCATGGTGTTCCTGGATGAGCCCAACCGCCTTACGGAAAATGCGGAAGGGGTAGAAAAAGAATTCCGGGAAAGCGTAAAGAACAGAGAAGCAAAAGGCAACAGCAATCTTTCAGAAAAATGGATGAGCAGCTGGGATGCGGTGTGCAGAGATCTCAATATCAGAAACTGTGTATCCCTTTCATCACTGGAACCAAAGAAAGGCCACTGGAAAGTAACAGAGCATTTTTATCTCAGTGTAAAATCCATGAGTTCTTACCAGAGTAGCTTTGAACTGCTGGTAAAAGACTTGAAAAACTACAAAAAACAGGGATACCAGACAGTGGTGTTATCCGGCTCCAGAACCAGGGCAGAACGACTGGCAAAGGATCTTCAGGAAGAAGGCTTAAGTGCTTTTTACAGTGTGGATTCAGACCGCATATTGTCACCAGGTGAGATTATGGTGGCATACGGACATGCACGTAAAGGTTTTGAGTATCCCCTGGTAAAATTTGCAGTTATCACAGAAACAGATATTTTTGGAAAAGAACAGAAAAAACGGAAAAAGAAAAAAGAATACAACGGAAAGCGCATCCAGGATTTTTCGGAGCTTTCTATTGGAGATTATGTAGTTCATGAGAAACATGGACTGGGTATCTACAAAGGTATCGAAAAAGTAGAAGTAGATAAGATCGTCAAGGATTATATCAAGATCGAGTACCGGAACGGAAGTAACCTGTATATTCTTGCCACACAGCTGGATGCTCTGCAAAAATACGCAGGAGCAGAAGCTGCCAGACCACCGAAGCTGAACCGGCTGGGAGGTCAGGAATGGAAAAAGACCAAGACAAGAGTCAGAGGAGCAGTCCGCAATATTGCCAAAGAACTGGTAGAGCTTTATGCAGTCCGTCAGGAAAAAGAAGGCTATGTCTGTGGCCCAGATACAGTCTGGCAGAGAGAATTTGAAGAAATGTTTCCTTACGAAGAAACCGAAGATCAGCTCTCAGCCATTGAAGACACCAAGCGTGACATGGAAAGTACCAAGATCATGGACCGGCTGGTATGTGGAGATGTAGGATACGGTAAGACAGAAGTGGCACTCCGGGCAGCTTTCAAAGCAGTTCAGGAAAGCCGTCAGGTAGTTTATCTGGTACCTACTACTATTCTTGCACAGCAGGTTTATAACACTTTTGTACAGCGAATGAAGGAATTTCCTGTGCGGGTAGACCTCCTGTGCAGATTCCGGACACCTTCTCAGCAGCAAAAAACCATCGACGATCTGAAAAAAGGTCAGGTGGACATTGTGGTAGGTACTCACAGAGTTCTTTCCAAAGATGTGGTTTATAAGAATCTGGGACTTCTTATTATTGATGAGGAACAGCGTTTTGGAGTGGCCCACAAAGAAAAGATCAAACAGTTAAAGAAAGATATTGATGTGCTTACTCTTACTGCCACGCCGATACCAAGAACCCTTCATATGAGTCTGATCGGGATCCGGGATATGAGCGTACTGGAAGAGCCTCCTATGGACAGAGTGCCTATTCAGACTTATGTTATGGAGTATGATGAAGAAACTGTCCGGGAAGCCATCAACAGAGAACTGAGAAGAGGCGGCCAGGTTTACTATGTATACAACAGAGTAAATGATATTGCAGATGTTGCTCTGAGACTGTCCAGACTTCTGCCGGAAGCCAGGATTGATTTTGCTCATGGTCAGATGAGCGAACGGGAACTGGAATCTGTGATGTATGCGTTTATTAATGGAGAAATTGATGTTCTGGTGTCCACCACGATCATAGAGACAGGTCTGGATATTTCCAATGTAAATACCATGATCATTCATGACTCAGACCGTTATGGACTTTCACAGCTCTATCAGCTTCGGGGGCGTATCGGACGTTCCAATCGTACTGCTTATGCATTCCTTATGTACAGGCGAAATGTGATGCTGAAAGAAACAGCAGAAAAACGTCTGGCTGCAATCCGGGAGTACACAGATCTGGGAAGCGGATTCAAGATCGCCATGCGGGATCTTGAACTTCGTGGTGCAGGAAACCTTCTGGGTGCAGAACAGCATGGTCATATGAATGCAGTAGGTTATGATCTTTACTGCAAGATGCTCAGTGAAGCAGTCAAAGAAGCCAAAGGGATCCATACCATGGAGGACTTTGAGACCACTATTGACCTGAACATGGATGCATTTATCCCGGACAGCTATATCAGCAACGAATATCAGAAACTGGATATTTACAAAAGGATTGCAGGAATCGAAAACCAGCAGGATTATGATGATATGCTGGAAGAGCTTCTGGACCGCTTTGGAGAACTGCCAAAAGCAGTTATGAATCTTCTGACTATCGCAAAGATCAAGGCACTGGCACACAGGGTTTATGTAACAGAGATCAAACAGCTGGGTCGTGACCTGAAGATTACCCTTTATGAAAAAGCACAGCTGAATCCTGCTGGAATGCCGGCACTTCTTCAGAAATACAGAAGAGGGCTTCAGTTTAAAAATGAGCAGGAAGTGAAGTTTATCCTTACACCGGAAGGCAAAGTCCTGGACAGTCTGACAGAATTTCTTCTTGCACTGGAAAAGATGGTGGAAGAGTAAAAAATAACAGGATTTTACCTCGGCAAATTGTGATAATTTTATGATTTTTCTTGCCCTTTAGAAGAAAAAATATTATACTTTTACTTATGTATGATGTTGGGGCTCAAACCGCCAACTATGATATCAGGCAACAATGGAGGAAAAAATGAAAAAAGTGATAAAAAGAACAGCCGTTACTGCACTGACAGGGATTATGGCTGCAGGAATGCTGACAGGCTGTGGTGATAAGGCCGTAGACGGTACCCAGACTGTTGCAACTGTAGATGGAACAGAGGTTCCAATGGGAATCTTAAGCCTTATGGCTCGTGAGAATCAGGCACAGACAGAGGCTATGTATGCCAGCTTTATGGGCGGCTCCACAGGAAGTTTTTCTATCTGGGAGCAGGATGCTGAGAAAGGTAAGACTTATGGAGAACAGGCTGTAGAGCAGACTTTGAAAGATCTGGAACTGATGTATATCATGAAGGAAAAGGCTGCCGACTACAATGTTGAGGTAACAGAGGATGACCAGACTGCCATTGCAGAAGCAGCATCTCAGTTTATGTCAGCCAATACAGAGGATACACTGAAAGATCTGGCTGTAACAGAAGATCAGGTAAAGACTTACCTGGAACTGGAAACATACAAACAGCGTATTCATGATCCGCTTGTAGCAGATGTAGACACCAATGTTTCTGATGAAGAAGCACAGCAGTCTTCTTTCACATATGTAAGTATCAGTACAGCTGATCTCAGTGATGATGAGATCAAGACAAAGAAAGAAGATGCTCAGAAAATCCTGGATGCAATGACCAAAGATCCTACGGCAGATATGAGCGAAACAGCACAGTCTGTAGATAAATCCTACAGTGCTCTTACCGGTTCCTTTGATGCAAACGTGCAGGATTCTGATGACAAAGAAGATGAAGATGCATCTGCCTCTTCTTATCCGGATGAAGTACTGGATGTTCTGAGAACCCTGAATGACGGAGAAGTAGGACCGGATGTGATTGAGACAGACTCTGCTTACTATGTAGTAAGACTGGATAAGAAAAATGATGAAACAGCAACCAAAAACAAAAAAGAATCCATCATCAACACAAGAAAAGATAATCTATATACAAAAACCACAGACAAATGGCTGGAAGATGCAGATGTTACTGTAGACAAGAAAGTCCTCAAGACTCTTAAGATCAAGGATAACCACAAATACACCATAGCAACAGCAACACCGGAGGCCACAGAAGAAGCAACAGAGGAAGCTACTGAGACACCAGAGACAACCGAAGCAGCAGATGCAACCGAGACACCAGAGGCAACCAAAGCAGCAGATGCAACCGAGACACCGGACGCAGCAGAAGCAGCAGACGCAACTGAGACACCGGAAGCTACAGAAGAAGCAACTGCATACAGCACAGATACTTCCCTTACTGTCAAAGATGGGGATACTGTAAACATCGATTATGTTGGTAAGATCGACGGAACAGCATTTGATGGTGGAAGCACAAATGGCAAGGGTACAGATCTTGAGATTGGATCTGGAAGTTATATTGATGATTTTGAAGACCAGCTGGTAGGCGCACATCCTGGAGATAAAGTAGAAGTAACCGTTACCTTCCCGGATGATTATCAGGCTGCAGACCTTGCAGGCAAAGAAGCTGTCTTTGATGTAACTGTAAACGGAATTTACGAATAATAAAAAGCAATAAAATAATAATAAAAACAGCCAGATCATGAAAGTGGTCTGGCTGTTTTGCATTACAAATTCTGTTAAAATTCGTCGGTGATATCGGAAGCATAGGGGTCATTATCGGAAGCAGTGTCAGAATTTCCGGTGGAAACATGGATCCCATTGATCTCCACATCCCCTTCCATAGGGATAACAAGACATTTGCGTCCTTCAATATTCTGGATCTCAATAAGTTCCGCACGATCCGGATCTACATGAACCACTACATCAGGAGTTTTGATCTCTGTTCTGCGGGTGTTGGTAATATTGGTAGCCACAAGAGTGGCATCTGCACCTGCAGTTTCTTCGTAACATTTGTCAAAAGTCTCCAGCTTTTCCTCTTCTACGCCACATTCTTCAAAAAGACGCTTTACCTCCGGCTTCGTTAGAACAGGCGGGTCCGGAGAATCCTTCTGAGATTCCACCCATTCGTTCAGCTTTTCATGGATATTCATAACTGTATCATAGGCACAGTCCTCTCCAAGAGTCTCTTCTACCAGGGCGTTAAAGGAATCCCTCTGTCCTCCCGCAGAAAGAGGTGCTGTACAGCCAAAAAGTTCATCCACAAAAGTACTGCGGAGCTTCTCAGCATTTTTGGAATAATAAAGGACTCCATGAATATCAGTGCTCCTGTCATTAAATACCGGAAACAGGAAGCCCAGATCCGGCATTTCCACGATCCAGTCCCGGATACGGTCTTCAATATTGTTAGTCTCGGCATTATAACAAAGACCTGCTTTGGACAGATTCACAGGACAGATACTGCAGAGGATATGATCGTAGATCTCATCTGAGGAATCAAACATCTCCTGTCCGTCTGTAGACTTGCCTGGAATATCATAGACAGCGTGGATCAGAATAATATAATAATTCTCGCCGTAATCATAGTACTGGATCACTTTGTCATAGAATTCATCCAGAATCGCATCATCCTGAAGTTTACTTCCACGAAGGCGGAGAAGAAATTCCTGTGTGCCACCTTCTTTTTCCTGCTCCAGAGGAAATTCCATATTGATCAGGTTTTTGCCTATGGTGCCGGAAAGAGTTTTTTTGAAAATATCAAAATATTTAAACATTTCTTCTTCTGAAAGAGAGAGAAATGCTTCTTTCAGCTTGGTTTTCTTGTTTTTTTCACCGTCAACATAGCATCCGCAGATTCTGGTAATGGCACAGTTGTCGGGAGTGAATTGTTTCTTGATTTCTGAGATTTCTTTTTTGTTCATTGTATAGTCCTTTTTCAGATTTTGGAATATCCAAAACCATTAACCAGAGCATCCAGTCTCTGTCTGTTGCGGCACAGAGGACAGTTGGTTGCCGGATATGTGGCATAGTTGGGGATATCCTGATGATTAAAGATAGCATGTACAGGAAGTCCTGCTACGCTGGTAGCTGCACTGAAGATTGCAGCCACACCCCGGATAGCACCGCCATAATAGAGAACACTTTCGATAGTACGTGATAAAGTTTCTCCTGTTGTAACAGAGCTGTTGAGGACAAGGATGTTCTTGCCCTTGATCATTGGCTGGATATTATCACGGAAGATCATCTGACCTGCATTGTTATACTCCGGAGAAACAATGTAGATAGTCTGGTGAGCGTTCATGGAATGGATACCTGCTTTAGTGAGTTCTTCTGCAAGGTAAGCACCTATTACTTCCAGTCCGTCCATACAAACAATAGTGTCAACTGGTGTGGAAACCTGATAATTGTCTGCAAGAGCTTCTGCAATACGTCGGGCTTCTGCACTACGGGTACGCATGGTTGTAAGATCCATGTAATGGGTGATGTGAGACTGAGGTGTCGCAAAATGTCCCGGGTACACTTTCAGTTCAATACGATTGTCATAACGTGCTTTGATTTTGACCATTTTTGATTCCATAAGTCATTCTCCCCTTCCGGTTTGGTTATTTTTGATAAACTATTATAACATTAAAGGGTAAAATTGTGCAATGTTTTGAAAAAAATACTTTGTATATTATGAAGTACTTACCAATTTAAAATTTTGGGCACTGATGTTATAGGATTTCCGTACGGAAAGCTTCTGCAATGCCACTAAGGTTGTACCTTTCTGCAAGATCCTGGATTCCGGTCATGATCTCTTCCCTGCTGAAATTATGAGCTTCCAGAAACTCGTCAGATTTTCCGTTAAGGGTATAGTAAAAGAGAAGTCCGATTTCCAGATTCTGGCGGTCTCCGTCACAGGTAATATCATAGAGCTGGTTTTCTGCCTGGTCTATATTTCCTTCTTCCAGAAGTGAAAGCATACCATTGAGGGTATCTCTGACATCCTGGTCTTCCAGTACATCGGGAGTGAGTTCTGTTGCACTGACATTAAATAGCATTTTCATGACAGCGTGAACCATTTCACGTATCTGCCGAAGTATATAATCGTCCTGAAGCATAATAAAATCTTCCTTTCTGTAATAAAATTCTTTCCTTAGAGTACCACAGAATACAGATTTGTTCTACAGAAATCAGGGAAGTTTACAGAGAAAACATAAACGGATATTACAGCTCGGATGTCGGATTTTACTATAATATATTTCTTAGTAATTAAATATATTAAAAAAACATTTCATAAATATTAAGAAAATATGATATAATGGAAAAGGTTTAAAAATGACAGATTATGGATAAGCTAATAGAACCTGAAGCTATTTGTAGGTGGATATGTAATAAGTAAGACAAAAGACAGGACGTGAGACATGAAAAGAAGATATAAAACTGCAGCAGGACTTCTAGCAGGGTTATTGCTGTGTCAAAATGTATATGGGGCAAGTCTGAAAGAACCTGAGATACAGGCTCAGGCAGCTGTTGTGATGGACATGAACAGCGGTGAATTTCTTTATGAAAAGAATTCGGATGAAAGATTTTATCCTGCCAGTATCGTAAAACTTCTTACAGCACTGATCACAGCAGAAAACACAGAGCCAGAAGCTACTGTGGTTTTTTCCCACGATGCAGTATATGGCGTGGAGGAAGGCAGCGGCAATCCATTGCAGCTGGAATCGGGAGACAAGTTGACGGTGGAGGGATGCATGTATGCCATGCTTCTGGAATCTTCCAATCAGGCAGCCAATGCACTGGCAGAATATGTGGCAGGCAGCAATGAGAAGTTTGCGGAATACATGAATGAAAAAGCAACGGAACTGGGCTGTATAGACAGTAATTTTGTGAATCCTTCTGGATTAAATGATAAAGAGCAGCAGGTGACTGCCCATGACATGGCACTGATCGCAGGAGCTGCCCTTCAAAACCCGGAAGTACGAAAGATCGCTTCCTCAAAGACATACCGGCTTTCTTCCACACTGAATAATGTAGATGGGATCACTTTACAGATGGAGCACCAGCTTATTAATGGCGAAGAGTATTCCTATCCTTATGCCTTTGCCGGCAAAACAGGATACACAGCTCTGGCAGGGAACACCCTGGTAACAGCAGCAAAAAAAGAAGATAAAGAACTTCTGACAGTAGTTCTGAAAAGTGAGATGACCCATTACAAAGATACCATAAGCCTTCTGAATTATGGATTTCAGAAAGCACAGCAGCAGGAAAAAGAAACTGAGACAATCGTAGAACAGGAGTCGGAGATCACATCTGCTCCGGAAACACAGAGTATTTCTTCTGGAAGGATTTTGGAGGTTTTGTTCCACATAGCGGTATTTGCACTGGTAATAGTTGTTGTGGGATATACCGGTCTTATCCTGATACAGAGATACCGCAGGAGACTGAAAAAAGCCAGGAGAAGAAAAAGACAGTAACAATATAACAGAATAAACATTCGATTTTCTGTTCATACCACTTTACGTTAATATACTAAAATGCTATAATAAAAAGCACGTTATATAATGATTTTCGTAACTGTGAGGTTACTGAACAGTTACTGATTTTTTATATGACAATAACGTATGAACTGACTAGTATGGAAGGAAAAATAATACATGAAACCAGATGCTGCAATGACAAAGCAGGAAGCGGAGGAAATGCAGAAAGAACTGAGCAAAGTTTTTTCAGTCGTGCGTCTTCTGGGAACAGATATGCTGAAAACAGGAGATACAGATGAGCCGGCTGAATGCCAGTGTTTCACCTTCTGGAAGAGATCACATCGCTGTGAGAACTGTATTTCAAGAAGAGCTTTTCTGGATAAATCACAGAAGTCCAAGCTGGAGATCCTTGATAGCAAAATATATCAGGTGATTTCCAAATACATAGAAATTGACGGAACGCCTTACATTATGGAAATGATCAATGTACTGGATGATGATGTGCTGATAGACAGTGACGGGCGCGAAGAACTGATCAAGAAACTTACCGGATATAATAAGGAACTGTATACAGATGCACTGACAGGTGCATATAACAGAAGATATTATGAAGATAAGCTCCGAAACAAAATGTTGCCGGCAGGTGTAGCTATGATCGACCTGGATGATTTTAAGGTATATAACGATACTTTTGGTCATAATGCAGGAGACCAGGCACTGGATACGATTGTGCAGGTGATCAGACGGCATATTCGTAAAACTGATATGCTGGTACGTTACGGTGGAGATGAATTTCTTCTTGTGATGCCCGGTATTATAGAGAATGTTTTTGATAATAAACTCCGGCAGATACAGGAATGTATTCATGCAGAAAAGGTTCCCGGATATGACAGGCTGAAACTTTCGGTCAGTATCGGTGGTGTGCTTACCGGCAGTGAGACAATAGAATCTGCAATCCATCGTGCTGACCAGTATATGTATCAGGCAAAAACTCGCAAGAACTCTGTAGTAACAGAAGCAGAGGGACGAGAAGTTCTGGAAGACACAGCTGCCAGAGACAATGCACATGCCAGAAAATTCCGAATTCTTATTGTTGATGATTCCGAAATGAACCGGGCCATCCTTACAGATATCCTTGGGGAGAAATTTGATATTCTGGAAGCGGCCAACGGACAGGAATGTGTTGATACACTTAAAGAGTATGGCACCAGTATTTCACTGATCCTTCTGGATATTGTCATGCCGGTGATGGATGGATTTGAAGTTCTGGATTATATGAACCAGAATGAATGGATCACAGATGTTCCGGTAATTATGATCTCCAGTGAAGATTCTGCTGCTACAGTAAGGCAGGCTTATGAATTAGGCGTAACTGACTACATAAACAGACCATTTGATGCAAAAGTTGTACGGCAAAGAGTAGTGAATACCATCAAGCTTTATGCCAAGCAGCGACGACTGATCGCACTGATCACCAGTCAGATTTACGAAAAAGAAAAAAATAACCGAATGATGATCGGGATTCTTAATCAGATCCTGGAGTTCCGCAATGGGGAAAGTGAAGCACATGTGCTGAATGTAAGTGCTATAACCGGTCTGCTTCTGGAGAGACTTGTGCAAAAAACAGACAGATACAATCTCAACTGGTCCGACAGGCTTCTGATCATTACAGCATCAGCCCTTCATGATATTGGTAAGACAGGAGTTGACGATAAAATCCTTCATAAGAAGGAACTTACCAGAGCAGAAAGAAATGAAACAAAGAAGCATACGCTGATCGGTGCATCCATGATGAACAATATGGGTGTATACAAAGATGAGGATCTTGTAAAAGTTGCCTATCAGATCTGCAGATGGCATCATGAACGTTATGACGGCAGCGGATATCCGGACGGCCTTACAGGAGAACAGATTCCCATTGCAGCTCAGGTGGTAGGTCTGGCAGATGCATACGAAAGACTGATCAGTGGAGAAAAATATGGCAGAACTTTTACTACAGAGGAAGCTATAGATTTAATTTTAAGTGAAAAGCAGGGAGCATTTAACCCACTCCTTCTGGAATGCCTTTCTGAAATCGAAACCAAACTGAAAGTGAATATCCGGCCGGATATGGAATTAAGTGAAGATTATGATCTGAAAAACAAGATTATGGAAGATATTCAGGAATATGAAAATACCAACAGCCGTCTGATGGAGAATATGTCAACAGATGTGAAGAAAGAAATTACTTCTGTAGCATCCGGAGAACTGAATTTTCCTGGGGGGGGGCAAAACCGCAAAATA
>JABLTO010212328.1_pt1 | contig 11242 bp, 8 predicted proteins | sample 7160091 | NCBI WGS metagenome assembly JABLTO01 (sample SAMN14651225, study PRJNA627086) | human gut metagenome | isolation source: feces | host: Homo sapiens
CAGTCGGTGCCGAGGGCGGCGCGCAGCAGGGACGGCATGCCGCCGGGTTCGTCGGTCGAGAGCACGCCGGGCGGCTTGAGGCAGACGGCGATCCGGTTGTCCTGATAGAGAATGTCCATATCTGGCTCCAAACGTAAGGTGATGAAGAAAGAGAATGTTGTAGGGGCGGACGGCCCTGTCCGCCCAAAGGCTCCCTTGTGTAAAGGGAGCTGGCGCCGAAGGCGACTGAGGGATTGTCGGGCGGGCATTGCCCGCCCCCTACGAATTCTATTGCAGTTCTGGCGGTGAACGTGGGGGCCACCATTGGGCGCCCGCAACAACCCCTCCGTCAAAAATCAAAGATTTTTGACACCTCCCCTTACACAGGGGAGGCTTTACCCGCTGCGGCGGGGCGATAGATACGCCTATTTCCACCATTATACCACAAGATGTAGGCAATTTTGCAAGGGATTTGGAGAAGTCTTAAAAATTCTTAAAAACCCTTGGAATCCCAAGAAAATATGCTACAATGTGGATGAAAAACCATCAGGAGCGTGCGACTATGGAACAGACCATCCACATCCTCGTCGTGGACGACGAGCCGGATATTCGAAGAATTTTACATATCATGCTGGAGCATCAGGGCTACCGCGTACACGAGGCCATCAATGGCCGCCGCGCCGTGGAGTATATCCGCGAAAACCCGGACACCGACCTCATTTTGATGGATATCATGATGCCGGAGCTTGGCGGCGTCGAGGCCAGCCGGGAGATCCGGTCGATCTCCTCCGCGCCGATCCTGTTCCTGACGGCCAAGAGCCAGGAGCGGGATATGCTGCAAGCCTATCAGTCCGGCGGCGACGATTATCTCGTCAAGCCGTTCTCCAGCGCGGAGCTGCTGATGCGCGTGGAGTCGCTGCTGCGGCGCTATCGCGTCTATAAAGGAAAGATCAACGGCAAGATCCTGCGGCAGGACATCGTCCTCGACGAGGAGAACCGCCGCGTCCTGCGCGACGGCGCGGCCGTCGAGCTGACGGAGACGGAGTTTTCTATTTTACAGTATCTCGCCGCGCAGAAGGGCAAGGTCGTCTCCGTGAACGACATCTACGAAAACGTCTGGCATGAAAAGTATATGCCGGCATCGAACAATACGGTTATGGTCCACATCGTGAACCTCCGAAAGAAGCTGGAGCGCAATCCCGCTGAGCCGCGCCTGATCCGCACCGTGTGGGGAAAGGGGTATCAGATTGACTAAAAAATCTGCCTTTTCCTCGCTGCGGACGAAGCAGCTGCTCGTGCTGCTGATCGCGATCGCGTGCGCGGCGGCGGCCTATTTCGTGGCGAACTGGATCGGCGACACACTGATCGAGAAGGTCTATCTCGACCAGAAGGCCATGCAGAAGCGCGAGCGGGCCATCGTCAGCGAGCTGCAGACCTATGTGCAGGAAAACCGCATCTCCTCGCGTGATACCGACGCCGTGGCCCGCTGGTCGATGAGCAAGAGCGATACCTATGTGATGCTCTACCGTAACCAGCGGCTGGCCTTCGAGGCCGGCTGGTGGGGCGTGGACGATGTGGACGAGACGGATGCGCCGCCGCTCCTGTCCAATTCTGCGGGCGTCTATCCCATCTACTTCACCGACGGGCCGATGCAGGCCGTGGTCTACGACTTTTCCGAATCGCGGCTCTATACGCTGACGACAATCGTGAGCGTGTTCGTCGGCTGTTTCGTGCTGATGTGCTTCATGCTCAGCTACAATGGCCGCATCACGCGCACGATCGTGACGATCGCGGCGGAGGTCGAGCAGATCGGCCGCGGCGATCTGACCGCGCGGCTTGAAAAGCCCCGCGGTAATGATGAGCTGGCGGGCCTGACCGAGAGCGTCGAGCGGATGCGCGCCTCGCTCCTGCACAAGACCGAGGAGGAGCAGAAGGCCCTCAAGCAGAACTCCGACCTCATCACCGCCCTCTCGCACGACATCCGCAATCCGCTCACGGCCCTGCTCGGTTATCTCGACATCATCTCCGCGCAGCGCGATCTGCCGCCCGACACGGCGAGCTATCTCGCTGCCTGCCAGGAGCGCGCGGGGCGCATCAAGCAGCTGACGGATGAGCTGTTCCGATACAGCCTGCTGTTTTCGAACGATGAGCTGCCGATGCGGCTGGAGACGTATGACGCTTACGTCCTGCTGGAGCAGCTGCTCGGCGAGGCGCAGGCGGAGCTGGAGAGCGCGGGTTTTGCCACGCGGATGGTCATGCCCGACACGTTCTGCCGGGTGCGCGTGGATGTGCCGTATTTCAAGCGGGTACTCGACAATCTCTTTGCCAACGTCCGCAAATATGCCGACCCGGCGCAGCCTGTGTCCATCGCGGCCCTGCCCGAGAACCGGACGCTGCATATCTGCATCTGCAACACCATCCGCGCCGATTCCGGCCAGGTGGAGAGCAACAAGATCGGCCTGCGCACGGCGGAAAAGATCCTGACGCAGATGGGCGGCAGCTTCCGCCGCCACGAGGCGGACGGGAAATTTACCGCCGAGGCCATCCTTCCGATCGTCCCGGAGGACGCGGACGAGTAGGAGCGGCGTAATCTTAAATTATTCTTAAAAATCAGGCGAAGGACTTCTCATCCGGAAAAAACCTGATATGATGGGGACAACAAAGCAATCATTGTGCGCGGTTCTTCCGCAGAAAGGAAACTGACTATGAAACATCGTATTTTTGCCCTGTTTCTGGTGCTCGTGCTGCTGGTCGGCGTGCTGGCCGGCTGCAGCAAGAAAAATAATGGTGACAGTGACACCAGCAATGGGAACTCCAGCATTATCACGCCGACAAAGAACGACCAGTCGCAGGTGACATCGAAATATGCCTATAAGCCGACGTATCTGACCGTACCCGCCGAGGTGGACAGCGTGACGGGCGTGGCGGCCAAGGGCAGCACAGTCTGGTTCACAGCCAGCATCCCCGACGGGGAGCAGACCGAGACCTACACCTACACCGATGAAAACGGCGAGGAACAGACCGAGACCTATACATACACCAATTACCGGACGGCGCTCTATTCGCTCGATCTGGACAGCCAGGTCTGCGCCGAGGTGCAGGGCCTGACGCTCCCGTCCGTCGAAGAGGGCTGGGAGGGCAGCAGCTACGTCAACAACTTCCAGGTCATGGACGACGGCAGCATCTGGATTTTCTGCATGGTCAATCAGTATAAGACCGAGCTGCCCGACGATTTTGATCCGAATACACAGGACGAATGGCAGTATCAGGTCAATGAGAACAAGACCGTCATGGTCCACCTTGACGCGACCGGTGCCGAGCTGGCCCGCTTCGACCTGATCCCGCCGCAGGACGAAACGACGGACGGCACAGCCTCGCCCGACACGGTGGTCGGCTCCGCCAGCGGCGGCGACATCGCGATGTACGACATGCCGGCGAGCTATTATTCCAACATCTCCTCCGTCGTGGTCGGCGAGGATGGGACGATCTACGGCTATGACTGGCAGAACGTCTACCTGTTCGACAGCGAGGGCAAATATCTCGCGACGATCGAGGCCGGAGACAACGGCGGCGAGCTGAAACGCCTCGACGCGAACACCGTTGGCTCGATCACCTACATCTACGACGCCGAGAACGAGACCGGCACAAACTATTTCGTGCCGATCAACGTCGAGACAAAGTCGTATGACACCGAGCACAAGACCGCGCTGCCCAACAGCGCGTGGGACATCTATCCCGGTGTCGAGGAATATGACTTCCTCTACAACTACAACAGCAAGATCTTCGGCTACATTTCGTCGAGCGACACCTCGGAAAAGCTGCTCGACTGGATGGACAGCGACATTAACCCGAACAACATGAGCAGCTTTGCCGTGATGAACGACGGCCGCATCATCGCCGTCCTGAACCACTGGGACGACGAGACGCAGACGAGCGTCAACGAGCTGGTGCTGATGGAACGTGTGGACGCCTCGAGCCTCCCGGAGAAGACCGTCCTGACGCTCGCCTGCTTCTATCTGGACTATAACATCCAGCAGAAGATCGTCGACTTCAACAAGACGAGCGACGCCTATCGCATCGTGGTCAAGGACTACTCCGAGTTCAACACGAACGACGATTACAGCGCGGGCCTCACCAAGCTGAACACCGAGATCATGTCCGGCGTCATCCCCGACATGTTCCTGACCGAGAATCTGCCCATCGAGCGCTATGCGGCCAAGGGCATCCTGACCGACCTCTACGAGCTGATCGACAGCGACTCCGAGCTGACGCGCGAGAGCTTTGTCCCCCAGATCATCCAGGCCTGCGAGACCGATGGCAAGCTCTACGAGCTGCCCGCGAGCTTCATGGTCCAGACTGCGTTCGGCCTTTCGAAGGTCGTGGACGGCTATGACGTGTGGAACGTCGCGGCCGTGCAGGACGCGATGACCAAGCTGCAGGAGGACGCCTACGTCTTTGACTATTACACCACGCAGGCCACTGTCATGGGCAACTGTGTCTCCAACAACCTCTCCGCGTTCGTCAACTGGCAGACCGGCGAGTGCTCGTTCGACAGCGAGAGCTTCGCGGCCCTGCTGAACTTTGCAAAGACCTTCCCGGCGGAATTCGACTGGGAGGCTTACGACAGTGAGCACAGCGGCGAGTATGTCGATGATGCGACGATGATGAAGAACGGACAGAAGCTGCTTTCGTCGGCATATCTGTACAGCTTTGAGGATTACCTGTACAGCATGAGCCAGTACGCGGGCGAGGGCATCACCTTCGTCGGCTATCCGTCCGAGGATGGCACGAGCAACCACCGGTTCTCCACCAGCCAGACCTTCGCCATCTGCACCACGTGCAAGGCCAGGGACGTTGCGTGGAACTTCCTGAGCCAGCTGGTGCGCGAGGACTATCAGTCCGGCGACAACGTCTGGAACTTCCCGGTCAACCAGAAAGCCTTTGATGCAAAGATGAAGGAAGCCATGACCGAGGAATATCAGACCGACGAGAACGGCAACCAGATCCTCGACGAGAACGGCGACCCCATCAAGATCCCGAAGACCACGTACTACACCGCCGCGGCCTCTTCCACTACGCTGGACAGCGATGATCCGGGCCGCGTGGACATCTACGCGCTCAGTCAGGAGCAGGCGGATCAGATCCTGGACGTCATCTCCAAGACAACGCGCCTTTCCGTCTACGACGAGTCCATCATGGACATCGTCAACGACGAGGCCGCACCCTTCTTCGCCGGTCAGGCGACCGCGGAGGAAACGGCTTCCGCCGTCCAGAGCCGCGTGAAGCTCTACGTCGCGGAGCAGAGCTAAGCATTTCCCGGGGCGGGCAATGCCCGCCCCAACGGAAACCCAAAATAGAATTTGTAGGGGCCGATGCCCTCATCGGCCCTCGCCCCGCCGCAGCGGAAAAGCCTCCCTTGTGCAAAGGAAGGTGTCAAAAATCGAAGATTTTTGACGGAGGGATTGTTGTTTCACGATTTTCCAACGCACCTCAATAGACGCTATAGGGGCGGGCATTGCCCGCCCGATACCAACCAAGACATTTACCCCAGGCAGGAAAGGATCGCCATGCTCAAACTACCAACTCGACAAACCGCGCATCCGGACGCAAAGACGCTCTGGAAAAACGCGAATCTGAAGGTTCGGGATTTTCTGAACTCCATGTGCTTCTCCGGGCCGAGCTTTCTCGGGATGCTGATCTTCTATCTCGTCCCGTTTGGCGTGGTGATCTACTATTCGTTCATCGCGGGCGTCGTGGACAACAGCTTCGTGGGCCTGAAAAACTATATCGCCGTCTTCGACAACGCTGCGTTCCGTACCGCGGCGAAGAACACCGCCGTGTTCACGGGCCTCGCCGTGCCGCTGGCGGTGGTGCTGTCGATGCTGCTGGCCCTGATGCTCGAGGCCCGCATCCCCGGCAAGAGCCAGTTCCGTACCTGCTTTTTAAGCCCAATGATGGTGCCCATCGCGTCCATCATCCTGATCTGGCAGGTCTTGTTCCATTCGAACGGCGTCGTCAATGAATTCCTCATGGTTTTCGGCGCGGACAAGATCAACTGGCTGAAATCTGACTACTGCATGGTCGTCATCGTCAGTCTGTTCCTCTGGAAAAACCTCGGCTATAACATGATTCTGTTCATGGCCGCGCTCAACAACATCCCGAAGGAGCTGATCGAGGCGGCGGAGCTGGACGGCGCGACGGGCCGCTACATCTTCTTCCACATCAAGCTGCGCTATCTCTCCCCGACCGTCCTGTTCGTGACGATTTTGTCCATCATCAACTCGTTCAAGATCTTCCGTGAAATTTATCTGCTCACGGGCGATTACCCATATGATGGGCTGTATATGCTCCAGCATTTCATGAACAACATGTTCAAGCATCTCGATTATCAGCGCCTGTCCGCCGCGGCGGTCTTCCTCGCGATCGTGATCGTGATCCTGGTCGCGCTGCTGTTCCTGATCGAAAATTACTTCGGAAAGGACGTGGAAGGATGAAAAAGAAGCGCTATTTCTCCCGCACGGTCATCGTGCTGCTGGCCATCCTGTTCGCGTTCCTCTTCGTCATGCCGACGCTGCTCACCATCACGAACTCGTTCATGACGCAGAGCGAGATCACAGCCAACTACGGCCAGGTCTTTGACAATGCCAAGGACGGCAAAAGCTATATCTCCAAAACCATCAACCTGAAATTCATTCCGGACAAGGTCTCGTTCAGTCAGTATTGGACAGTCCTGCTCAAAAGCCCGGATTACATCTATAAGCTCTGGAACTCCATCATCCTCACCGTGCCGATCGTCTTTGCGCAGCTCATGGTCGCGTCCATCGCGGCCTACGGCTTCACGCGCTGGCGCGGCAAGGTGCGCGATTCCATCTTCTTTTTCTACGTGATCCTGATGCTCATGCCCTATCAGGTCACGCTCGTGCCGAACTATCTGGTGTCCGACTGGCTCGGCATCCTGAACACCAAGTGGGCCATCCTGCTGCCCGGTGCGTTCGCGCCGTTCTCAGTATTTCTGCTCACGAAGTTCATGCGGCGCATCCCGGTGTCGCTGATCGAATCGGCCAAGCTGGACGGCGCGGGCGAGTGGCAGATCTTCTGGCGCATCTGTCTGCCGCAGTGCCGCGCGGCGCTCTATTCCATCGCCATTCTGGTCTTTATTGACTATTGGAACATGGTCGAGCAGCCGCTCATTCTCCTGCCGGATGCGTCGCAGCAGCCGCTGTCCGTCTATCTGTCGCAGATCAACGCCGGCGAGATCGGCATTGCCTTCGCCGCCGCCGTCGTGTATATGATCCCGGGTCTGCTGCTGTTCCTGCACGGCGAGGCGTATCTCGTCGAGGGCATCGCATATTCCGGTTCTGTCAAGGGTTAACCGCAACGAGAGAGGATATTTACCATGGAAGAAACAAAAGTCAGCAAACGGGAATGGGTCAAGACCGCCGCGATCATCTTTCTGGCGATCCTGCTGGTGCTCACCTTCTTCTCCAACACGATCATGAACGCGACGCTCCCCGAGGTGGCCGCGCAGCAGATCGAGGGCGGCACGATCAACGCCAAGATCCGCGGCTCCGGCACGGTCGGCGCGAACGAGACCTATGACGTGACCATCAACCAGACGCGCAAGATTGCGAGCGTTCTGGTCAAGGTCGGCCAGTCGGTCAACGCGGGCGACACGCTCTTTCTGCTCGAAGCGCAGGAGTCCGACGAGGTCAAGGCCGCGCAGGACGAGCTGGATCAGCTGGAGCTGAGCTATGAAAAGTCCCTCATCGACGCGGGCAATACCTCGGCCAAGGAGAACCACGAGGTGCAGAAGGCCCGCGATGCCTATAACGAAGCGCTGGCAATTTATCATCAGTACAGCACCATGGACGCCACGCGCCTGGCCTCAGAACAGGCCAAGGCCGACGCTGCGCAGAAGGCTGCCCAGGCCAATTATGATTCGCTTCAGGAGCAGTACACCACGGCGTCCAGCGATAAGACGTATACGGATGCGCAGGCCGCCGTTACCGAACAGACGGCGAATGTTAAGACTTTGCAGAACAATATCACGGAATATACGCAAAAGATTCAGGAATTGCAGTTGGGTGCGCCGGCGCGGTCCGTCGATCAGATCAATGCAGATATCAGAACAGAGAATGACAATCTGAATGATTTGCTGAAAAGCAACGCAGAAAACATTGCAAAGTATGAATCGTATTATACGAAGTTATCGGAGTTGGCCGGTGGCCGCGATGAAGTGATGCAGGCTTACTGCGCGATGAGTCCGGAGGAGTTAGCCGCAGCGCTCGGTGGAAAGGCGACGACGGAAGATGCTGAAAATGTGAAGACAGCATATGATAAGCTCAACGCCTACTACAAGGGAAAAGCAAAGGCAGAAGCGAATATTGCAACTTTGCAGGACGAACTGAAGCTTGCGCAGGAATATACAACAACGGCACAGACAATTCAAGAGTATCAGAACAAGCTCAACACCGCGACCTACGATCTCCACAATGCGCAGAACACGCTGAACAATGCCCAGAACATTGTCAACCAGTACGACAACAACCTCAAGGCCCTGAAAGCGTCCGTCGATCAGGCCAAGAGTACCCTGACGGCGGCGCAGGAGGCCGCGACCAAGCTGCAAAACGCGGCCACGGCCGCTGAAACGGTCAAGTCCACAAAATCGGCTCTGGAAGAGCTGCTCTTCACGCAGCAGCTCGGCGACTCGTCCTATCTCGACATGCAGGCCGCGAAGGAGAACATCGAAAAGAAAAAAGAGGCGCTGGCCAAGCTGACGGCCAACGCCGATGAGCTCGAGGTCAAGGCGAAGGTCGGCGGTGTGATCGCTTCGATCGAGGTCACAGCCGGCAATTCCATTGGCCCGGATACTCCGCTGGCCAAGCTGAACGTGGCCGACCGCGGCTACACCATCAAGATTTCCGTCACCGCCGAGCAGGCCAAGCGCGTCAAGGTCGGCGACAAGGCCGACGTCGTCAACTATTGGGGCGGCAATGTCGAGGCCGTGCTCGAAAACATCGCGCGCGACCCGAACACCAGCGGCAACAACCTCCTCGTCTTCAAGCTGACCGGCGATGTCGACCCGAACACGAACCTCACCCTCTCCATCGGCCAGAAGAGCGCAAGCTACGACGCCCTTGTCCCGAACTCTGCCGTCCGTACCGACAACAACGGCACGTTCGTCCTGGCCCTGACGTCGAAGTCCACGCCGCTCTCCACGCGCTATACGGCGACGCGCGTCCCCGTGCAGGTTTTGGCGCAGGACGACACGATGTCCGCCGTCTCCGGCATCGGCGCGGGCGAGTTCGTCATCACCACCTCCACCAAGCCGATCGAAGCGGGCACACAGGTGAAGCTCGCGGATAACGGATGAGCGGCCGGTTTGAAACGGCGCGGAAGGCCAAACCGCCGAAGCCCCCGCGCGAGAAAAAGCCCCGGAAAAAGCTGCAACGCCCCGGCTGGAAGACGCTGCTGCTCCTGATCCTGAACATCACGCTCGCGGCCCTTTCGGTGCTCTGTGCCGCGCGGCTGACCGAGTATCGGAACCTGCTCCGCACGCAGGAGGCGGCAGACCGCTGGCGCGGCCAGAGCGAAGAGCGATTCGCGCAGGTCTCGGTCTTCCTCCCGGTCAACGAGACGCAGGACGTCTCCGCCGTCCGCACCTTCCGGCAGACGCTCGATCAGGCCATGATCGACGCCTCGCTCGAAGCGCCCGAGGGCGGCAGCCTCTATCAGGACGCATGGTCCGGCACGGCGACGTCTGTCGCCGTCTCCGGCCCGGCGGGAAAATCGAACGTCAAGACCTACGGCGTCGGCGGCGATTTCTTCCTGTTCCATCCCTACACGCTCCTCTCCGGCTCGTATATTTCGGAGTCCGACTTCGCGCAGGACCGCGTCGTGCTGGATGAAAACCTTGCGTGGCAGCTCTTCGGCAGCAGCGATGTCGCGGGCATGGAGGTCACGATCGGCGAACGGAATTATCCCGTCGCGGGCGTCGTCCGCCTCGAGGACGACAAGGCCACCAAAAAGGCCCTGACCGACCCGGCGCTGATGTTCATGAGCTTCGATGCGCTGAACGCCATCCAGGAGACGAAGTTCGACACCTATGAGATCGTCATGCCCGACCCCATCTCCGGCTACGCGCTGAGCGTAATGAAAGACAAATTCCCGCTGGGTGACGGCGTCGCCGTTGAAAACTCGAACCGGTACAGCGCGCTCAGCCTCGCGAAGGTCGCGCTGGCCTATGGCGAACGCTCGATGAATACGCATGCCGTCATCTATCCCTATTGGGAGAACGCCGCGCGCCTCACCGAGGACTACGCCGCCCTGTTCCTGCTGCTGATGGTGTTCTTTGCAATCACGCCGGCCGTGTTCGTCCTCGTCTGGCTGATCCGGACGATCAAGCGCCTCATCACCGAGGCCAAGGACAAGACCGTCACTGCCATCGAGGAAAAGATCGAGCAGAAAAAGGAAGAACATTACGTCCGCACCGGCATCTGAACGCCACCCAAAGGCTCCCCTTGATTGCATCAAGGGGCCGCGAAGCGGGGGCGCGGGAGTGAATGACATGCCGGTGGCATGTCAGGCCGCGCCCCGGAACGCCCGCAGGCGTTTGTCTGCGCAAGCGCAGACTGAGGGGATTCAGGCCATTCGGCTTCCACTGCACTTCGCTCGTGTTCGTAGGGGCGGCCATTGGTCGCCCGCTTCCCTTTTAGCGCGGTGCACAATATAAAAAGGGCAGACACCATAAAAAAACACCGCCGCTTCTCTCCGGAAGCGGCGGTATTTTCGTCCTTGCTTTTATTCGGCGAGCAGCTTGCCGAGCGCCTTGCAGGCTTCAATCGCCTCGTCGTCGGGAGCTTCGCAGCAGATGATGCCCTCACGGACGAGCTCGCCGCCCGCGGCCTTGACGTCGTTTTCCCAATCGCGCATCCATTCGCCGTCGCCCCAGCCGTAGGAGCCGAACAGACCCACGGCCTTGCCGGACAGGCTGGCCTTGATGGACTGGTACATCGGGTCAAATTCCTTTGGCGCAGTTAAGGTCGACAATGTTAAGGTCGAAGCCGGTACCGGCTGGAAGCTGACCGCGTTCGGCAGCAAGGACAGCCTTGCCAAGGTCAAGGTGGACAGCAACATGATTGGCTTCAAGCTCGCTCTGGGAGGCGGCACGGAGCAGCTCACCAATGCCGAGAATGCGGCTTCCCAGACCCTCATCGACGGTGCCATCGAAGGCTGCTATATGTCCGGCAACGGCGACCAGAGC
>JABLTO010011421.1_pt1 | contig 11241 bp, 8 predicted proteins | sample 7160091 | NCBI WGS metagenome assembly JABLTO01 (sample SAMN14651225, study PRJNA627086) | human gut metagenome | isolation source: feces | host: Homo sapiens
AATGGAATTCGCGGGTCAAGCTGAGCTGGATCCGGTCGACATAGGAATAGGCGGCGGTAGTCTTCGGCGGCTTGCCGTAGCGCAGGCCCCGCACCGAAGGGTCGGGGTTCATTTTCGCCGAGGGCGACACGCGCGGCTCGGAATAGGGCAGCTTCGGAGGCTTCTGCCCCACAGGGGCAGTCTGCGTCCCGGCCGGAACCGCGGCAGTATCGGATGCTGCGGGTTGCGCAGGCCGCGGCTCGTAGGCGAAGGCGATCGTCCCGTTGGGGCCGGGGTGCAACACCCCGAAGCCGTCGAGCCGGAACTCCTGCCCGTGCTGGGCGGCATGGCGCACCTCGAAGACGAAGCGGTCGATCTCGCCCGCAGCCTCCAGTTCGCCGACGCCCTCCGCACGCAGCAGGCCGCGCAGCACACCGTCGTCGCGTTTGAGCAACTCCGAAAAAACAATGCTTACGCCCGGCTCCTTGACGATGAACGTCCCGAGCTGGGGCACGACGAGCCGCTTGTGCGACCCGAGATATTGCGATATGGTCTGAACCAACACGATTGAAATCCACTTTTGAAATCCGGTTCAAAAATACCCTTTTCCGATGAAAAAAGCAAAATTCGGCACGGATTTTCAAAATAATCGGGCAAACTATTGGTTATACGAAAAATATTCGTTTGATTTGCATCCCGAAATTTCAAAAAATCCGGGCGAGCTACTTTGGCCGAAAATTGCGGATGTAGCGAAGACGGATTGCCGAAACTTACACGAACCAGCCATGAAAGACAAGTACATCGACCTCATCGAACAGACGTTCGACTTCCCGCAGGATGAGTTCTCGGTCGAAGACAACGAGTTGAATTTCCATGACATCCCGCTCATGGAACTGATCAAACAGTACGGTACGCCGCTCAAGATAACGTACCTGCCGAAGATCTCGCAACAGATCAACCGCGCCAAGCGCATGTTCAACGTGGCGATGGCGAAGGTCGACTACAAAGGCTCGTACAACTATTGTTACTGCACCAAGTCGAGCCATTTCTCGTTCGTACTGGAGGAGGCCATGAAGAACGACGTCCACCTGGAAACGTCGTCGGCATACGACATACATATAATCAATGCGCTCTACGACGGCGGCATCATCGACAAAGACCGTTACATCATCTGCAACGGGTTCAAGCGCCCGCAGTACGTAGAGAACATCGCCCAGCTGGTGAACGACGGCTTCGTCAACACGATCCCCGTGCTGGACAACAAGGAGGAGCTCGACCTGTTCGAGGACGCCTTCACCAAGAAATGCAAGGTCGGCATCCGCATCGCCTGCGAGGAGGAACCCAAGTTCGAGTTCTATACCTCGCGGCTGGGTATCCGCTACAACGACATCATCGACTTCTACAAGGCCAAGCTCAAGAACAGCAAGAAGTTCCAGCTCAAGATGCTGCATTTCTTCATCAACACGGGCATCAAGGACACGGCCTACTACTGGAACGAGTTGTCGAAGTGCATGAACGTCTACTGCGAACTCAAAGCCATCTGCCCCGAGCTGGACAGCCTCAACATCGGCGGCGGGTTCCCCATCAAGAACTCGCTCAACTTCGAGTACGACTATGAATACCTGACCGAGGAGATCATCGCCCAGATCAAGAACATCTGCCACCGCAACGACACGGAGGAACCCAACATCTTCACCGAGTTCGGGTCGTTCACCGTAGGCGAAAGCGGCGCGGCGCTCTACTCGATCGTCAACCAGAAACAGCAGAACGACCGCGAGAACTGGTACATGATCGACTCGTCGTTCATCACTACCCTGCCCGACACGTGGGGCATCAACCAGCGTTACATCATGCTGGCGGTGAACAACTGGGACCGCGAATACCAGCGCGTGCTGCTCGGGGGGCTGACCTGCGACAGCGAGGATTTCTACAACGCCGAATCGCACACCAACGCTATCTTCCTGCCCAAGCTCGAACCCGGCAACACGCAATACATCGGGTTCTTCCACACGGGCGCCTACCAGGAGTCGCTGGGCGGTTTCGGCGGCATCCAGCACTGCCTGATCCCGGCACCCAAGCACATCATCATCGACCGCGACAAGAGCGACAACGAATACTATACGAGGCTCTTCGCCAAGGAGCAATCCTACCGCTCGATGCTGAGGATACTCGGCTACTAAGGCTCCGGGAGCCCGGGCCGGAGTGTCGGCACTTCTTGTTGCCGGCACTCCGGCCAAGCGCGTTCCCGCCCATCGCCGGGAACGAGACGGCAGCAGGGAAGCGACGCCCGCCGCGGAGCGCCGAAGTGTAACCGCATAAAAGCGGCGGCGGGAGAAATCACCGCGTGACAGCACTGCGACAGGGAAAAGATTGCGGCAGAAAAAGCGGCGGCCGGGAAGGAGCGGCACAGAAGCGGGATTGCGGCGAATACAGCATAACGGCACAGACATAACGGCAAACCAGACACATAGGAGTGACGGGGTTGCCTTTTTTATGCCGGGACGTGGGGATCGGCCGCCGGCAGGAGGCCCCGGAGGGGGTTGAAATAGATTCCCGAGGCATATCGACGCATTAATCCGCAAAAAAATAGGAATAATCGAATAATTTGATTACCTTTGTCGGCATAAACAAGGGTTTATATTGAATTCTTCTTTCGTGCGTATTTGTTTCCGCGGTACTTTGGCGGACTGTCCCATCTCAGAATAGATCTCATTATCAGCTTCTTTGTTCATAAACGGCCTCTTGCAGGCGACAGGCATCGGAGGTGATGCAAAAGAAAATGATGGTGAATATTTTTACAGACAAGCACGAAATCCATGTCCCATAATTCCGTATACCGGGGAAAGGCCGCCGAATCTGGCACCTTTTCTGCTTTGAACACGGGTATCGGGCAGCGGAAATACAACAAAACCGACGGATACAGTCCCGCGACAGGGGCGATAGCCGCATAACAACATAGAATGGCAAAACGAATAACGACAGGTAAAAGAGACCGGGAAAAGCTCAAGGAGCAAAAACGACAGGAAAAGCAAAAACGCAAGGACGAACGCAAAAGCGGCGGTACGAGTTCTTTCGAGGATATGATAGCCTATGTGGACGAGAACGGCATACTGCACACCACGCCCCAGGATGTCAAACCCAAGACGGAGATAGACGTCTCGCAGATCGAGATTTCGACACCCAAACAGGAGGAAATGGAAATACTGCCCTCCACAGGGCGCGTCGAGTATTTCACCGCCTCGAAAGGCTACGGCTTCATAAAGGATGCCGACAGCGGCGAAAAATACTTTTTCCACATCTCTTCCGCACCTGACACCATTGCCGAAGGAGACAAAGTCACATTTGAAATTGAACGCGGGACGCGCGGATTGGCCGCAGTACGTATATCAATCATAAACAAACAATAATTAAAAAACAAGAACGATGAACATTTATGTTTCACACCTGAGCTGGGGTACGAAAGGCGACAGCTTGCAGAACCTTTTCTCACAGTACGGCGAGGTATCCTCGGCTAACGTAATCACCGACCGCGAAACGGGCCGCTCGCGTGGCTTCGGCTTCGTAGAGATGCCCAACGATGCCGAAGGCCAGGCTGCGATCGACGCGCTCGACGGCACCGACTTCGAAGGCAAGACCATCGGGGTCAATGTCGCAAAACCGAAGGCCGACAGGCCTGCCGGCTTGTTATAAAGCAGATCGAATGTGTTTTTCTGGTAAATGTCGAAGATCATATTGATTCGCCCTTTCAGGAAAGCCAAATCGAATCCGGCATCGTATTGATCGGCCTTTTCCCAACGAAGGTTCCGGTTTCCGAAGTCGGATACCGCGATACCGCTTTGTCCGCCGTAGTTCTTGCCTCCGGACATCTTGGCGTGATAGGCCCAAGGACTGATGCCCTCCTGGTTGCCGGTGCGTCCATAGCTGGCACGGAATTTCAGGTCGATGCCCGAATCCTCCATGAAGGGCTCATTGCCGAGATTCCATCCGAACGAAACGGAGGGGAACCAGCCCCAGCGGTTCTCGGGGGCGAATTTCGACGAACCGTCCGTGCGCAATGTTGCGGTGAGCATGTAGCGGTCTTTGTAGCCTGCGGTGATACGTCCGAAATAGGATTCCATCGCGTATTCGTTGAGCGTTCCGGTGACGTTGTAGAATTCCGCCGCTGCATTGACGATGTTGAACGACGGCGAGGGGAATCCGCGCACGTCGACATAGTTCTGTTTACGGGTTACTTCCTGATAGGAATGACCCAGCATGGCACTGAAATCTACGTCTCCGAACTTGTCGTTATAGTTGGCGTATACCTCGAACGTGGTGTTGGGCACGTGGCGGTAAGCATCCACTAAACGTCCCACGCCCGTACCGTAGGGGTGGTTCTCGTTGTAGTAGGTATAGTCGTAGGTGAAGCTCAGGTCGGCGTTGTAGTTGGCCTGAATTTGCAGTTTGTCGTCGAAAAGATTGAACTTGGTGAAGAAGTTGCCCAAGACGCGGTAATTCTCGATATAGGCGATCTGCTCGTTGAGTATTTGGACAGGATTGTGGAATGTCAATTGATTCGTACCCCCGGTATAATATTTTCCATCCGGGGTGTAGACACGGTCGAAAGGCCGCTGGTGAATCAGACGCTCCAGAATTGATGACCCGACATTGGAGCCGGGAATCTGGTCGTTCTTCATGTAATTGCCAGAAACATTGGCTCCTACTTCCAACCATTTGGCGAATTTGTGAGTCACCTTGGCCTTGAGGTTCGCCTTGCGCATGGCGTTGGTGCGGATGACGCCGGTCTGGTCGTTGTAGCTTCCGCCCACGTAATAGGTGGTCTTGGCATTGCCTCCTGACACGGAGACGTCGACGTTGTAGCTCCGGCCCAGCTGCGTGCCGATCTTCATCCAGTCGGTATCGGGCATCGTGCCGAAGGGATTCTGAATGTGGACTTGGTAGTCCGCATCCCCGACCTGATAACCGTACTGGCGGTTGTAGTTGTCGACACCTTCGTTATAGGCTTCGATATACTGTTTTGAGTTGGCCATCTTCACCCTTCGGAGGTTGGGGAATTGCGAGATGCCAGCCTGGAAATTGAGCCGCAGCGTGGCTTTTCCCTCGCGGCCTGACTTGGTGGTGATAAGCACCACGCCGTTGGAGGCTCGCGATCCGTAGATGGCGGCCGATGCCGCGTCTTTGAGAACCTCGATCGACTCGATGTCGTTGACGGCGATGGTCGCCATGGAACTCATGGTCTCTCCGAAGTTGAAGATATTGGCGTCTTCGTTGGTGATCGGAATGCCGTCGATAACGTAAAGGGGCTCGTTGCCCGCGCTGATCGAGGAGATGCCCCGGATACTCATTCTCTCGCCTGAGCCGAGGTTTCCCGATCCCGTCGTGGAGATAACGCCGGCCACACGGCCTTGTAGCAGCTGGCCGGGACTGGCCACCTGGCGCTGGTTGTTCTCGTCCACCACCATCTTGCTGATGGAGCTCGATACCAGACCGCGGCGCTGGGTTCCGTAACCAACCACCACGATATCGTCCACCAGTTTGGACTCTTCGTTGAGTACGACCGTCAGCCGATCCCTGTTTTGCGGCGTGACGACTACCGTGCGGGATTCGTAGCCGAGGAACGAGATGTTGAGCGTTGCGGGAAGCGTGATGTCGTTCAGTTGGAATCCGCCCTGGGTGCCGCTGGTGATGCCTTTGTTCGTGCCTGCGACGATGACGGTAGCTCCCGAAACGGGGGCGTTGTTCTTGTCCAGTACCCAACCGGTTATGGTCTCGGATTTGGGGCCTGTTGTTTTTTTGGCCGGGGCACGTCGGATGAAGACCTGTTGTCCGTCGATGGTGTAGGTGTTCTCGCTTCCTTCGAAAAGCTTGTCGAGGGTCTGGCGGATAGTAAGGTCGGTGGTTTTGAGGGTCACTTTGCGGGCTGAACTGAACAACCCGTCGTAGTAAAAGAACGAGTAACCGCTGATTCGGCTGATCTCGTCGAGCGTTTCCGACATAGACTTGTTTTCGACCGAGACGGAAAATACTTTTCTTTCGCTCTGGGCTGAAGCAGTCGACGAAAATGCCGGAATGCACAGGAGCGTCAGCAAAAGGGGCCGGAGCATCTTTGTGGCCCAAGTTTTAAAGTCCGGTTTTTTCTTCATATATTTGTAAAGTTATTTGATGGTTTACCTGTTACCGTAATTTCAAATGACGCAGGGCAGGAGGTTTTAGCGGATCGCCTGCCTTGTTTTTTGGGAATCTCTATTGGGTTATCATAGGCAATTCGTTTTTTAGGTTAGACTTAGGTCGGTTATCGGTGTAGCATATAGGTGCGTTTTTCGCTGTCCCACGTGTACTGAATCTGGGCGGTGTTACAGATTACATCTAGTACGCGGGTGAGTTCGTCTTTGAGGATGAGTTCTCCGGAGCAGGTGAGCCCCGACGTCGAGGGATCGGCCACGATGTTGATGTTGTAGTATTTGGAGAGCCGTTTGACAATGGTGGCGATCTTTTCGTTGCGGAACTTGTAGTTGCCGTCCTTCCAGGAGACGTACTCCTCCACGTTGACCGCCGTGATGTAGTCGCGTTCCCCGGACGAGAAATACATCTGGTTCGGGGCGAGTTCCGATTTGCAGCCTTTGGCATTGGTCACAGCAACCTTTCCGCCTACCAGCACCACCGACAGTTCCTCCTCCTTTTCATAAGCGTTGACGTTGAGGGTGGTTCCCAGAACCTCGATGCCGGCGCGTTTGGTCTTTATCACGAACGGCCATGCCGGATTATGGGCGATTTCGCCGTACACCTCTCCGTCTACATAGATTTCCCTCCGGTCGCCGGCGAACTTTTCAGGGTAGATCACTTTCGTTCCGGCATTTATCCACAGCCGGCTACTGTCAGAGAGAATCAGCGTCGAGCGTTTGCCGTAGGGCACGGCCAGCAGGTTGAGCTTTCCCGGCTCTTGTTTTTTTTCGGCTATCTCCTGTTCGTTGATCGTCAGGCCCTCCCGGCTGTAGTCCACTTTGGCTTCGTCCCCCGGCATTTCGACCACCTTTTCGCCCAGAACCAGTTTGATATAATTCGTATCCTCTGTATGGGCCAAGGTACGGATGTCGGTGCCGTTTATAGTTGTCGTCCCGTTGTCCGAGCCGGTCAGAGGGCGCAGTACGATGGCGACGGCGATACAAGCCGCCGATGCTACCAGCGCGGCCGGCCACATCCATCTCTTTGCTGCCGGTCTGCGGTGCGGTGCGGGACGCACGCCGTGTACCGAATCCTCGATGCGTTTCCATAGTTTCTCGATACGTTCTTCGGGAACGTCGGCCCGATGGGGTGCCCTGTTCAGGGAGAGCAGGATATTGCGGGCTTCGCGGAAAACTTCCGGGTCGATATTCCCGTCGGCCAGTCGGCACTCCCAAAATATCTGGGTCTCCTCCGTGGGATTGATGATGGACGAGATGAAAAAATCGTCTTGGAGCAGTTCCTCCGTGCTGATATAGGTATAATCTCTTTTCATGCGTTGTCGCTGTTTCTGGTATAAGGACAGAGTGGAACCGGAAAAGTACTCTTTTTGCTGGCGAAAGCGTTTACAGGGAGTTGAAAAGCAGCAGCAGGAAAGCCCCGGAGAGGTGGGGATAGATCTCGCGGATTTTTTTGATCGACGAATGAACCAGGTTTTTGGCCGACTGGCTGTTGATCTCCATCATCGCACCGATCTCGTTGTAGTGCATCTGCTCCACGAACCGATAGTAGACCGCCTGCTTCTGGCGTGCCGAGAGGTTCTTCTCCATTTCGGCGATGAGTTGTTTGGAACGCTCGCTCTCCTCCTTCCTGACGATTGTCTCTTCTAGATCCGACTGGTCATGGAGTTGGCGGCAGGCCGAAATATCCATCCGAAACCGGAAACTCTTGTTGTTGGCATGGTTGAGCAGGGTGTTTTTTAGCGAAATGAGCAAGTAGAGTTTCACATTTCTCAGTTCGGGCAGCCGTTCCCGGTTGACGTAGATGCGGACGAATATGTCGTGGATGGCATCCTCGATGATCTGCCTGTCATCGCAGAAATGCAGTCCGTAGAGGTACATCGGCCGGACATAGAGTTCATAGAGCCGGGCATAAGCCTCCCGGCTTCCGTTGACGAAAGATTGCCACAAAGGATCCTGTACGATAATCTCCTTCTGGTACATTGAAATTCGCTGTTTCTCGACACAAAGTTAGAAAAAGACGGGGACGATTTATTTCAAGATAATGAAATTTTACGGATATGGAAACGGGATCACTCGGGATCGTGCTTCAGGAGCAATTCCACCGGGATATGGTCGGAGTAGGCGGCCGTGAAGTCATCGGTGATATACCGGCAGCTCACGATCCGATCCTGGAGGTCGGGGGAGACGTAGATGAAGTCGATGCGGCGTTTGAAGCCGTCTTTGCCGTAGTTCTCTTTGTCTGCCCATCCTGCGTCCACGAACCCGAAGTCGAGGATTGCCTGGCTGACGGCGAAGTCGAGTTGTCCGTCCGGGAGGTTGTTGTTGCGGGTGTGCACTTTCTCCTGCTCTTTTTTCCGCTGCAGATATTTGCCGTCGGCATAGACTGCGCTGTCGAGGGGCGAAACCGTGTTGAAGTCGCCCATGATGATCCATTTCTCGAACGATCCGCTCTGTTTTACCGTTTCGAGTACGGTTCGGATCTCCCGGCGGCGGGCTTCGTAGAGGTGGGGGCTCAGGTGCAGGACGATGATGTTGTATCCTTCGGCCTTGCATTTGATGAAGCCGTGCCACATGTTGTCCAGGACTTTCTCCACGTTGACGACGGGCGTTTTGGAGGAGATCGACACCGGGAATTTCGTCCTCGATCCGACCGAACCTGGAATGAGTTTCGGATCCTTGCTGATGACGGCGTAGTCGTGGCCGTATTCGGCGGCGAGCGTTTCGAGCGTGAACTGCGTGAAATCGTTGACTTCCTGCAGGGCCAGGATGTCCGGATTCTGCTGCCGAACCCATTCTGCGAACAGGCGTTTTCCCTGGGTCGTGTCCCTCCGCATCCCGTAAAGGATGTTGTAGCAGATTATTTTCAGGTTTTTCGATTCGCCCTGCGGGGTGCAGGAGACGGATAGGCCAGTGCACGATGTCGTAAGGAGGAGCGCTGCAGTGAGTTTTTGGATGGTTTTCATTGGGTCGGTGGTCTGGGTTGTCTGTAATAAAGAACAATCATCTCCCGGAAAAGTACTTATTTTCCGGGAAAAATTGCTTTGCGAGAAATTTTCCGCTATTTCCCGCTGCGTTCCCGGATCAACGCCTGAAGCAGTTCGGGTTGATCCGTCGTGATGTAATCGACGCCCAGATCGAGGAAATACTCCATCTCTTCCTGCGTGTTCACCGTCCAGACATTGACTTCCAGCCCGAGGGCGTGTGCTTCGGCAACCCAGTGTTCGTTGGCTTTAAGGATGGTGTTGCGGTAATCCATTCCGGCATATCCCCGCTCTTTGAGTTCGGCCGGGGGGAGGTCGCCGTTGAGGTGGAAGACCCGCGTTCCGGGCATTTGCCGGATACACTCCGCCCCCAGTTCGTGGGCGAAGACGATGATCTCGGTGCGGTCGGCGACACCGTATTTTTCGAGCAGCCTTGCAACGAGTCCTACTTCGTAGGGATATTTCGATTTGTCTTTGAGGTTTTTGATTTCCAGAATCAGCCGGGTTCCCGACGTTTTCCGCATGGCGCCGAGTATGGCTTCGAAAGAGGGAATGTACTCTCCGTTGCCGAGCCTGGTCGCAAGGATATCTCCTGAGAGGGAGGTTTCCATGGCAAGGCCTTTGAATATCCGGTCATGGTTGGCGACAAGAACGCTGTCGGCCGTCAGCCACACGTCGAGTTCGGAGCCGTAACTGCCGATGGAGTCGGCTTTCAGGAAAGAGGTCACCGAATTCTGGGCCGATCCTTCGGTTTTCCAGTACCCACGGTGTGAAATAACCTTGGTTTGTACGCCTTTGCCGGCAGTTTGGCTTGTGGCAGGCATTATTGTGCTCAGGAGGAGCGTCAGAAGTAGTGCTCGTATGGTTCCGTTCATTTTTATGGTTTTTAGGTGATTTATTATAAAGACAACGAAATGTGAAAAAAGTACTGATAAAAAATGATTTTTAGCACATTTTTTCTGTTAATTAATTAAAGTACTATAAAATTCGATAATCTTGCATTTGCATTCGGGAAAAGGAAAACTTAATGAAAATGACTGGCATCCATGTTTTGCATTGTCGCAAAGATATTTTCGTTTATTGGAATATCGGTTATTATGGACAGACGCATTGTAGCCACTGTGCAGTCTGCTTTACTATGTTGAGAATCTCGATGCTCAGAGCCCTTAATTCACGTGTCCGCTGCTCTAATGCGGTGATCTGATGCGGAATCGCAACATTGGAAAAGTGGGCGTTGATGGCTTTCGCAATCTGATTGTGTTGGCTGAATATCCTGCGTCTTGTTATATTAAATAGGTTTCCCAATACTCACCTCCGAACTGGACGTACATTTTCCTGTGTATCCGGCTCTCCATCAATACTGTCAATCTACAGGATCCCATGAGGTATCATGATAACTACCGAAGACAGCCATTATCTTTCGATGTCTGGCGATCATCAGCTTTTTCCAATTATCCTTACCTTTCAGTTCACCGAGTTTGCGCATATGGAACATAATCAAAATGTCCGTAGCACCACATACTTCATATTTCTGTGCTTTCAAGCTGTCTATAAGGCTTGTGATGCTAACACCAAGCATAGGGGGGCGGGCTGTGTCAATAGACTGATCACAGGAAAGCCGTTTCGTTTGAACCCTCTATTGTACAGATGAAATCCCTTCACTTTACCGTTCTTCACCATATATCCTACGGTAAAGACTCTGTTGCGTATGTATTTCCAGCAGATGTGGCTTATCGAGATTCGGTATTTTCGCCCTTTGATGAGAGTATCGTTCAGCCAGTTGCGGAAGTGCAAGATCTTAGTTTGTAAGTAAGATGGTTGCATGAGAAAAGATGGAATGCCGATGCCCTCCTCGGCCTGCACAAGCCCATATGGAATTTATCCATTCTTCATTTGCATAGGAAGTCTCAATGCCTCTTTACGGGGCGAACATTTCTTGTTACGAGCGATACCAGCCACAGGAGCACGATCGCACCGATAATCGATGTCAGCAGGCTCCCTATGGATCCCATCGGAACCCAACCGATCAGCCCGACGAGCCATCCGCCCAAGATGCCGCCTACAAGCCCAACCGCCAGATTGACAATGAGACCCGATCC
>JABLTO010041785.1_pt1 | contig 11239 bp, 10 predicted proteins | sample 7160091 | NCBI WGS metagenome assembly JABLTO01 (sample SAMN14651225, study PRJNA627086) | human gut metagenome | isolation source: feces | host: Homo sapiens
ACTGTTTTTGGTTTTTCAAACCGTTCTTAAAAATGTAAAGAATTTTCGAGAATCGTATGTGTTTCACTGTTTAGTTATCAAGGTTGTCTGTCTTGCGACAGCTTTGCTATTTTAACATGTTGTCTTCTGTTTGTCAAGAACTTTTTTAATAAGTTTTTTCAAACTTCTTCAACATTTGTTCTTTTCAACAGCTTTTCGAGTTTATCATAACTCTTTCGCTTTGTCAAGAACTTTTTACTTTCTTTTCTCAAGAAAGAACGGAGAAGGAGGGATTTGAACCCTCGCGCCGCTATTAACGACCTACTCCCTTTCCAGGGGAGCCCCTTCGGCCAGCTTGGGTACTTCTCCAAATTGCCCTAGATTCGTCGTTTCACAGAAACGACTTTCTTCACACTCTCGTGTCTTTATTTAGTTCTCTTCGTTTTCACCGAAGAACCTTGTGCATTATATCGCACTTTTCATTTGTTTGTCAAGTACTTTTTTCAAAACTTTTTAAGTGACTTGGCAAGCGGAGAGAGTGGGATTCGAACCCACGCGCCCTTGCGGACAAACGGTTTTCAAGACCGCCTCGTTATGACCACTTCGATATCTCTCCATATGAAATTTATTGTTTTTGTTTGCGCCACTTGTTCAGCGCAAGATGTATTCTATCATCATTTATTTCATATGTCAACAATAAATTTCATATTTTTTCATGAATTTTTCAAAAACATGTTACTGTTTACAGCAACTTGGTCAAAAACATTTCTGCAATCTCCAAATCTTCAGGAGTTGTGATCTTTATATTCTGGTAACTGCCTTCTGCAAGGCATACTTTTACCCCGGTTTCCTGCTCAACTACCATTGCATCATCTGTAACATTGCTCATATCTCTGGTACGAATGCTTTCATGGGCATTTCTGATCAGTTTATACTGAAAGATTTGCGGAGTCTGAATCAGCCAGACTCTGCTCCTGTCCGGTGTCTCTGCAATAAAGCCGGATTCATCTGCAATTTTGACAGTATCTTTAGATGGCATGCCCACAGCACAGGCACCTGTTTCTTTTGCTCCTTCCAGGCCTCTCTCCAGTATTTCTTCTGTTATAAAAGGACGTGCGCCATCATGTATCAGTACATAGTCGCTGTTTTCGCAGGCAAAAAGTCCCTGATAGACAGAATCATACCGTTCTTTTCCACCTGGTATCACCTTCGCAACCTTGGTAAACCCATATTTTTCCACAATTTCCTTCTGACAATAAAAGACCGAGTCCTCTCCTGTTACGAGAATGATATCCTCTATAAGAGGACTCTCCTGAAAACATCTCAGTGAATAATAAAGGACAGGATACCCCCTGATTTCCAGGAACTGTTTCTGTATTTTTGTATGCATTCGCTTTCCCTGTCCTGCCGCCAGAACGATTGCTGTGTTTTTCATTTGCATTCTTCCTCTCTGACAAAATCCGAATATGGTCGTGCTGTTCAGCGTTCTCCTAAACGAAGATTCGGCACTGCATTCAGATCCCAGCCATGACGGGTGCCTTTTTTGTATTCATAATAAGCAGCAACTCCGATCATTGCCGCATTATCTGTACAGAAAATAGGGGATGGACGGAAGAAGCGACAGCCATGCTCCTGGCAGGCTTTTTCCATTGCTGCACGCAATGTACCATTGGACGCCACTCCGCCTGCAATCGCTACTTTATCCATCTTATAATCTCTGGCAGCCATCATGGTATGTTCCACCAGTACATCTACAACTGCTTTCTGGAAAGAAGCTGCCAGATCTGCCCTGTTCACTTCTTCACCTTTCATCTGGGCCTGATTAATGTAATTCAGTACGGCCGATTTTACTCCACTGAAACTGAAATCATACGGACAGTCTCCGCTTTTGGCACGTGGAAACGTTATTGCCTCCGGATTTACCACTTTTGAAAGCTTATCAATCTTTGGCCCCCCAGGGTATCCCAGCCCGATAGCACGTGCAACTTTGTCAAACGCTTCTCCTGCTGCATCATCTCTGGTTCGTCCGAGGATTTCAAACTCACCATAATCTTTTACTATAACGAGATGGGTATGACCTCCCGATACGATCAGGCACAAGAACGGCGGTTCCAGATCAGGATGTTCTATATAATTAGCTGAAACATGCCCCTCAATATGATGTACTCCGACTAACGGCAGTTTTTTTGCATAGGCAATTGCTTTTGCTTCTGCTACACCTACAAGAAGAGCACCTACAAGTCCCGGACCATACGTCACACCGATCGCATCCAGATCATCAAGTGTTACACCTGCTTCTTCCAGTGCAGCCTCCACTACCTGATTAATTTTCTCAATATGTTTACGGGAGGCAATCTCCGGAACTACACCTCCGTAAAGTTTGTGAAGTTCAATCTGGGAAGAGATCACATTTGAAAGTATGGTTCTTCCGTTTTTGACAACAGAAGCCGCTGTTTCGTCACATGAACTCTCAATTGCCAGAATTAATGTATCTTCCATATTCGACACCTCTAGTCTTCTTCAAAATTCAATTCTATGCTTTTACCATCTTTACCAGGATAAGCCGCCGGAAAAATTCCTCTTACCATATCCATATATTCTTCCGGACGTATCAGAGACGGGCTGTAATGTGTCAGCCAGAGTTCATTGACCTGAGCATCATGTGCCAGTATTGCAGCCTCCCTGAATGTCATATGTTTATATCCCTTGGCTTTTTCAATTTTATCTTCTTCACCGTACATCCCCTCACAGATAAAAAGATCCGAATTCTTTGCATTACGCAGAATAGATTCTGTTGGTCTTGTATCTGTAGTATATGTCAGTTTGATTCCTTTTCTGTCTGGTCCGAGAACCATATCCGGTGTATAAATTTTCCCATCTGCCTCTATGGTCTGCCCTTTCTGAAGAGGATTCCAGTATTTAAGGGGAATTTCCTTTTCTTTAGCCCGTTCAGGAGAAAATTTGCCCTGCCTTAGTATTTCCAGTGTATATCCGTAGCAGATTACATTATGGTTCACTCTGAACGCAGTAATCCTGTATCCATTAAGTTCCAGCACCTCTTCAGGTTTTGTTATCTCTATAAATCTAATTTCAAAAGGCAGTTCCGGCGCAATCACTCTCAGCGCATTAACTACCCGTTCAAGTCCTTTTGGTCCTACAAGAGTCAGCGGTTCTGTTCTGTCCGCATTTCCCATTGTAAGAAGCAGGCCAGGAAGTCCACTGATATGATCTCCATGATAATGTGTAAAACAGATCACATCTATTGGTTTAAAACTCCAGCCTTTTTCTTTTACGGCAACCTGAGTTCCTTCTCCACAGTCAATCAGAAGACTGCTTCCATTGTATCTTGTCATCAATGCAGTCAGCCATCTCTTTGGAAGCGGCATCATCCCTCCGGTTCCCAACAAACAAACATCTAACATTTTTTACCTCATTTTATTATTAATTTCAGCTTTCAGAAAAGTGGTTATTTCCTGCGGGTCATCAGGACAGCATTTTCCAGCGGATCTGTATAATAGTTTTTGCGCAAACCATCTTCTGCAAAACCAAGTCTCTGATAAAGCCTTCTCGCTGTATCATTTCCCTCGCGTACTTCCAGATGGACAGTTCTTATTCCTCTGGCTCCTGCCATCATCAGCATACTGTCTACCAGAAAATATCCGATTCCTTCTTTTTGCCGCTCCCTGCGTACTGCAACATTCAGAATATCGCCTTCATCCAGAACTGTCTGCATACTGCAATAACCCAGGATTTTGCCTTTTTCTTCTACGACAAAGAACATATTTTCTTCTTTTATAAGGAATGTAAAAAAGCCTTCTTTTGTCCATGGTACCGAAAAAAGACTGTTTTCTATTTCAACGACCTGATCCAGATCCTCAACCAGCATTTCTCTGAATGTCATAAATTTTCACCGTTCACTTTTTTTAATTTTTCGGCACGTTCCCTTTCTGCCTGGGATACTCGCAGATAATCCGGAATATGTTCCATGGCCGTCTGTGTCTTACCTTCACGATAATATTCCAGTCCAAGTGCTGCAACTGCCGCTGCACGCTGTTTATTTACATGAGCAGGTGCAAAAACAAACGGAACAGCAAGTTCCTGCCTGATCATTTCCCTGAATACCGGCACACCGTCTCCAAGAAATGTAACCGGCTGACCAAGTTTATTCAGTTTGCTGATCAGTTCTTCCATCGGAACTGCCATCTGATCTTCCAGTACTCTGAGTCTGTGATCTTCAAAGCAGTAAATTCCTGTATAAACCTGTTTTCTCCTTGCATCCATGATCGGGCATATAATTCCCTGAGTATCATAGAGATTATACGCAAGCCCTTCCACTGTCGGTATTGCAACAAGCGGTTTTTTTAATGCCAGGCCAAGGCCTTTTGCAGTAGCTGATCCTATACGAAGGCCGGTAAAAGATCCCGGTCCTGCTGCAACTGCTATAGCATCTACGGAATTCAGATCCAGCTCTGTCATTTTTACAATCTCATCCAGCATCGGAAGTAATGTCTGGGAATGAGTTTTTTTGTAGTTCACTGTGTATTCCGCAATCAGAACATCATCTTCCACAACCGCAACTGATGCAACAATTCCGGAACTGTCCAGTCCTAATATCTTCATTTATTCTTCTCCTCTATTGTAATCTGTCGGTAGTCAAAACCTTTTTCCAGATTTTTTTGTATTGTAATAGAAATCCTGTCTTCAGGCAGAATTTCTTCAATCAGCTCTGCCCACTCAATCAGACAGATTCCATTTCCAAAGAAATAATCATCATACCCGATTTCTTCCATTTCCTCTATATCTCCAATGCGATACACATCGAAATGATAAAATGGCAGTCTTCCTTCTTCGTAAACCTGCACGATCGTAAATGTAGGACTGTTTACAGGCTCTGTTATCCCAAGACCCGCAGCAACGCCCTGGGTAAATACTGTTTTTCCTGTTCCAAGGTCTCCTGTCAGTGTGTAAACCTGACCAGCTTTTGCCCGGCTGCCTATTTTTTTCCCAAGCTCAAATGTCTCTTCAGGGCTTCCTGTTTCAATTACCATCTCTGCCCTCACCTTCCTTTTTCCTTGCAAAAATGTTCTCTGCATATTATAATAGAGCCCACAAAGAAAAACAATACCTTTTATAAAAGGAGGAAATTATGGCAAATCCAATCATAACCATTACTATGGAAAATGGTGATGTAATGAAAGCAGAACTGTATCCGGAAATTGCACCGAATACTGTAAACAATTTTATCAGTCTTGTAAAAAAAGGATTCTATGACGGACTTATTTTCCATCGTGTTATCAACGGTTTCATGATCCAGGGCGGCTGCCCGGACGGAACAGGCATGGGCGGACCAGGATACAGTATCAGGGGTGAATTTGCCCAGAACGGCTTCGCAAACGATCTTGCACATACAGAAGGAGTTCTTTCCATGGCAAGAGCCATGCATCCTGATTCAGCAGGAAGCCAGTTCTTCATTATGCATAAAAATGCACCGCATCTGGATGGCGCTTATGCAGCATTTGGAAAAATCATTGAAGGAATGGATATCGTAAATAAGATCGCTGAAACTGAAACTGATTTCAGAGACAGACCACTGGATGAACAGCAGATCAAATCCATGACTGTTGATACACAGGGGGTTGATTATCCAGAACCGGAAAAATGCTGATTATTTTCCCAAATAAAAAGAGAAGGCTGTGATAACCCATAGCACTTCTCTTTTTTTCATTCTGTTCAGTTTTTAAATGTATATACCTGTCCTTCCAAAACAGCAAAATATAATTCGGACTCCTTTTCCATCGCTGCTCTGCCGTTTGTTCCTTCCGTTATGGCTTTCTGTAATTCTTCCGCTTCCCCCGATTCAACCAGCAGTTTCAAAACCACCCTGTCTGTATATTCACTGTCAACAACTGGTACATTACGTTCTCCCGCTATGTACTGAATTTTACCTATTCCTGTATAATCTGTAGTCACTTTTAAAGTAATACCGCGTTTTTTCTCTATGATCCGGCTTCCGGCCAGTCCTTCCTGAACTGCCTTTGAATAGGCCCTTACAAGCCCTCCTGTTCCCAGAAGAACCCCTCCGAAATATCTGGTAACCACAACTGCAACATTATAAATTTCTTCTCCCAGAAGCACATCCAGCATTGGTCTCCCAGCTGTTCCTGAAGGTTCCCCATCATCACTGCATCTGGTAAATTCACGATTAAGTCCTATGGAATAAGCGTAACAGTTATGTCTTGCATCCCAGTATTTCTTCTTCATTTCTTCCAGAAATGCCAGTGCTTCCTCTTCTGTGGAAACAGGCCTTACAGTTGCTATAAACCGGGATTTCTTTTCCGTTATTTCTCCTGTTCCGCCCTCCATTATTGTTTTGTATTGTTCTAACATACGCTCTCCTGTCTCTGTCATCAGCCAGTTATTTTTGCTTTTATAAACACAGGCCATAACTGCTTCACGCAGCTACAGCCTGTATCTTAAATCTGATGTTTACGCTACAGCGTCTCCGCCGCCATCGCCTCCGGTGTTATCTCCTCCACCATTGTCACCTCCGGTGTTGTCTCCTCCGGTGTTGTCTCCTCCGGTATTGTCTCCTACGCCATTGTCGCCTCCGGTGTTGTCTCCTCCGGTGTTGTCTCCTCCACCATTGTCGCCTCCGGTGTTGTCTCCTCCACCATTGTCACCTCCGGTGTTATCTCCTTCGGTATTTGCTCCATCAGTGTTGCCAGGCTCCGGTGTTGGACTTACCTCAAATGTTTCTTCAGTAACATTATATTCAGGAATTGATTCTTCCTCATAGAAATGCTGATCACAATAGTCTGTAGGCACATCTCCAATATCAAAGTACTCTGTAATGACCGGACAGCCGGCTCTTGGAAGCAGTCCTGTCTCTGAACAGATGCTGATTTCTTCGACGCTTGCCGGCATATCGAAATCTTTATCCGGCAGTCCCTCATGAATCCTGGTCATGACTTTTTTCCATAGATTCTTATGGAAGTTCCTTGCATCTTCCGGAAGTTTCTCATTATTATCATATCCGGACCATACCGCACAGGTATAATACGGCGTATATCCCACAAACCAGAGGTCATTATACGCATCTGTTGTACCGGTTTTTCCTGCTACCGTCATGTTTTCCAGCTGGCAGGCTGTACCTGTACCCTGTTTGACAACATCTTCCATTGCACTTGTCAGAAGCCATGCTGTACTTTCTTTGATAACAGAACGTTCTGCTGAAGTTTTTTCAACAAGGACATTTCCGTTATGATCAAGAATCTTTGTATAATAAATAGGTTCAATATAATTTCCACTGTTGGCAATTGACGCATATGCAGCACAGAGCTCTACATTTGTAACACCGTTTGTAAGACCACCCAGTGCCAGAGGCAGATTGGCATCTGTCCATATGGTGCCATTGGCATCTTTGTCTGCTTCTGTTCCGTGTGCCAGTGTCGTAAATCCGAAATTATCAAGATACTGCAGGCCAAGTGAAGGTGTTACTTCTTCAAGGCACTTGACAGCTACTACGTTGATAGAATTCTGAATAGCAGTACGGATTGTTGTTGTTCCTCCATAACTCTTACTTGCATTATTGACAGGAGATCCATCCGGATAGTTATATGGTTCATCTTCAAATGTAGTTGCAAGAGTCATGCCTTTTTCATTTAATGCAGGTGCATAAGTAGACAGAATCTTAAACGTAGAACCTGGCTGTCTTGTAGTATCTGTTGCTCTGTTCAGTGTAAGACTGGCTGTTTTTTCACCACGTCCGCCTACGATTGCCTTAACATAACCTGTATGCTGATCGATCACACTCATGGAAGACTGCGGCTGCGGAGCAAAACTTACTCTTTCTGCAACTACCGTACTTCCGTCAGCAAGTATATGCTCTTTATAACGGTCAACATAACTCTGTCCTTCTTCCTGTGAGTCAAAAAGGAGATCAAACTCAGGGTCTTCGTTCTGGAAATACAGTTTGAGCATTTCTTTGCTGTAGTTTACTTCCTCACCCTGCGGGTTCTTGACTGTCAGTGCATAATCAAGCGCATACTGGACGTAATCCGGATAATTGGACGGATCAGAATATTCTTCATCCAGAATGTTCTGGATCTTCGGATCCTGAGTTGTATAAATGCTCAGGCCACCACTGTAAACAAGGTTCTGTGCCTGTGTTCTGGTATATCCCTTGATTTTCATAAGGTCATTGATCACCTGATCAATAAGCTCATCTTCGAAATATGAATATACTGTATTTTCACTGTCTGACTGTTCAAGCTGGGCTGCCTGTATACGTGAATATACATCATCATTACTAACTTCATCATACTGCGCCTGGGTAATATATCCCTGAGTCAGCATATGATCCAGAACTTCTTTACGTCTCTTGGCGTTTGCTTCCGGATGCTCAATAGGGTTGAACTGAGTCGGGTTCTGAGTAATCCCTGCAAGTGTGGCACATTCAGAAAGATTCAGGTCCCATACGTCCTTATTAAAATACTGTCTGGCTGCAGCCTGCACTCCATAAGCACCTGCGCCAAGGTTGATGGTATTCAGATAATTCTCCAGGATCACATTCTTGTCATTGATTTTTTTCTCAACTTCTACAGCAAGATACTGTTCCTGAATTTTTCGTGTAAATCGTTCAAGCCAGCTGGACTCCTGCGTCCAGTTGGTAAATACATTATTTTTCAGCAGCTGCTGGGTAATAGTACTGGCACCTTCTGAAAGATTTCCCGTAGTGATATTTCTTACAAAAGCACGGAGAATACCTCTTACGTCAATTCCGTTATGTTCATAAAAACGTTCGTCCTCGATGGCAACAACTGCGTGCTGCAGATCCACCGGAATCTGTTCAATTGATACCGGAAGTCGGTTTGAACTTGGAGCTGTAAGTTTTCTCAGCTGATTTCCATCACCATCATACAGGAAAGTTGCATAACCCAGAGGTGATATATCAACATCATTTACATCTGGGGCATTATCTATGATTCCCCGAAATGCTCCGATTCCCACACAGCCGATTACCACGCAGACTGTGATCAGAGCAACAAACAGGACTCTGATAAGCGAAACATGTGCTCTTTTTCCCATCATGGAGGTACGGGAAATCAACGAATTTCGCTTTTTTGAGACTGATTTTTTTCCGTAATTCATGGTTTTCCTCCTTTATAGTCCGTTCTATTATAACAAATAAGAATTCGTAAATAAAGCCCTAAAAAAAAACTTCACATTTATTATTTTCCTATTATCTCCCGATCATCAATGATTATGTCCCCGGATATTTACCTGTGAGCAATATCATGATTATATCAGACTCCACAAAATCACCTGTAATCGCAGAATCTTCTCATAAAAAAAGAGCCTCCGCAAAAAGAAGCTCTTTTATAAAATCTGTAAATAACCGGTATCTGTCTCAGAGTACCATTTTAGCTGCACCATAAATACCTGCATCATTACCAAGTGTGGCAATCAGCATTCTGGTATTTTTGCAGGAAGGGAACGCATACTCTCTGTAATATTTCTGAATGCAGTCGATCAGCGGCTGTCCGGCTTTTGATACGCCTCCGCCGATAACGATTGCCTCCGGATCCACAACTGCTGCAAATCCTGAAAGAGCACCGCCAAGGAGATCTCCCACATATTCCATTATGTCTATTGCAACTTTGTCACCTGCTTTGAATGCATCCAGAACATCCTTTGCGGTAATATTGCTGAGACTTCTGAGCACACTGTCTTCATCTGTCTCGGCAAGTTTTCTTCCTGCCACACGTACGATTCCTGTTGCAGAAGCATACTGTTCCAGACATCCGTGGTTACCGCAGTTACATTTTTCCTTTTCACCGCGAAGGACCATTGCATGTCCAATCTCACCACCGGCACCATGCTCACCTGCCACGATCTTTCCGTCAACAATAATACCGCCGCCAACACCAGTTCCGAGTGTTACAAGAATTACATTCTGTGCTCCCGCAGCCGCACCTTTCCATGCTTCTCCAAGTGCTGCAACATTGGCATCATTACCGGCTTTTGCCGGAAGTCCTGTGTATTCTTCTATTTCTTTTGATACGGCTTTAAAGCCCCAGTAAAGGTTGACTGCACGTTCCACTTCGCCTTTGCCGTTAACAGGCCCAGGGATTCCGATTCCCACACCTGCAATATCTTTTTTGTCCAGATTACGTTCTTTGATCTTGTTGTTGATAGTATCTCCGACATCCGGAAGAATTTTATCACCGTTATTTTCTCTTCGTGTAGGGATTTCCCATTTTTCTACCAGCGTACCATCTGTTTTAAAAAGACCACACTTAACAGAAGTACCTCCTACATCAATACCAAAACAATATGAACTCATTTTATTTCCGCCTTTCCCTCTGGATCTTCTGCTCCAGTATTATTTTATTTTATTTTAACTCTGCATTCTTTTCTGCAATCAATTACCCTTCACGTTTACGTGCAATATTTGCCTGAACACGTTTGTACAGCTCTTCTGCAGCATTATAACCCATCTTTTTCTGTCTGTGATTGACAGCGGCCGCTTCTACGATAACTGCCAGATTTCTGCCTGGCCGGATCGGCAGTGAATGACACACGATCTTGTTTCCAAGATATTCTGTATATTCCTCATGAAGTCCAAGACGGTCATATTCTTTGTCTCTGTCCCACTCTTCAAGTTTAATGACCAGGTCTACAGACTGTGTATCTTTTACACTTTCAACACCAAACAGTGTTTTGACATCAATAATTCCGATACCACGGAGTTCAATAAAATGTCTTGTAATATCCGGTGCCGAACCTACCAGTGTAACATCACTTACTTTGCGAAGTTCTACTACATCATCACTTACAAGACGATGTCCTCTTTTAATCAGTTCCAGTGCAGCTTCACTTTTTCCAATGCCGCTCTCTCCTGTAATAAGGATTCCCTCGCCATAAACATCAACAAGAACACCATGAATGGAAATACAGGGTGCCAGCTGAACACCAAGCCAGCGGATAATCTCTGCCATAAGGCTGGAAGTTGTTCTCTCTGTAACAAACGTCGGCACCTTATATTTTCTTGCAAGATCAAGCATATCCTGTGATGGTTTTGTCATGGTACTGAAAATAACACACGGAATCCTGCTGGAAATAAAACGCTCGTATTTCATCATGCGTTTTTCGTCACTGAGCTGCATCAGATAAGTATACTCTACATATCCGATAATCTGGACACGTTCATTGGCAAAGTGCTCCAGATATCCCGTAAGCTGAAGTGCCGGTCGGTTAA
>JABLTO010204785.1_pt1 | contig 11229 bp, 7 predicted proteins | sample 7160091 | NCBI WGS metagenome assembly JABLTO01 (sample SAMN14651225, study PRJNA627086) | human gut metagenome | isolation source: feces | host: Homo sapiens
TTTAATTATATTTATACTATATAGTTAAGGATAAAATGTGCTAGAATATATATGCATAATTTTAAGGTATAGAGAAAGAGGGAGAAAAATGAATTTAGCAGAAAGAAAGAAGAAAGTTATATTTATCGGAGTAATTAGTATTTTAATTATTATTGGATTAGTATTCTTTCTTCTAAATAAAAAAGAAGATGCAGGCGCGTTAGTCGAAGACTATTATGCATATTTAGCCATAAAAGATTATAAAAAAATGTATGCAATGTTAACAAAAGGTTCTTTGTCACAAACCTCACAAGATGTATTTGAAAGTCGATATGAAAACATCTATGACGGTATCGAAGCTAAAAATATTAAAGTTAAAATTAATGAAGTTGAAGATGGGAAAGTTAATTATACTTTATCAATGGATACTGTTGCAGGAAAAGTAAGCTATGATAATAAAACTACAGTGCAAGATGGTGAAATTGTCTTTAATGAAAAAATGTTATTTGATGGAATTGAAGGAGAAAATAAAGTTAGAGTTTTAACTGATGAAGCGAGTCGTGGGAAAATCTTGGATCGTAATGATAAAGAACTAGCAACTATTGGTGAAGCATATTCTGTAGGTTTAGTACCGGGTAAATTAAATGGTGAAAGTGATTATCAGGCCATAGGGAATCTTTTAAATATGTCAGTAGATAGTATTCAAAAAATTATGAGCGCTTCATGGATCAAAGATGATTCTTTTGTACCATTAAAAGAAATAGCTAAAGATGATGCCGGAAGAGCTTTAGCTAATCAGTTATTAACAATAAAAGGAGTAAAACTTAATACGGCTTATGTACGTTATTATCCTTATGGAGAAATTACTTCTCATTTGACTGGTTATTTACAACAAGTTAATGCTGATGATCTAGAGAAGCATGAAGGTGAAGGATATAGTGAAACTTCATTAATTGGACGAAGTGGAATTGAAGCTGCTTATGAAAGTGATTTAAAAGGTAGTGATGGTAAAAAAATCGTTATTGTTGATAAAGATGGTAAAGAAATAAAAACTATTGCAAGTAAGGAAGTTAAAAATGGAAAAGATATCAAATTAACAATTGATGTTGATTTACAAAAGGATCTATATAATGAATATCAAAATGATAAAAGTGCTTCAGTAGCAATGAATCCTGAAACTGGTGAAATCTTAGCTCTAGTTTCAACCCCATCATTTTCAAGCAATGATTTTATTTTAGGATTTAGTAGTGATGAATGGGATGCTTTAAATAATGATGTAAATAAACCTCTAACGAATCGGTTTCGAACAACTTATGTACCTGGTTCAAGTATGAAACCAATTACTGGAGCTATTGGTTTAGATGCTGAAGCAATTGATCCTGATAAAGATTTAGGGGCTAAAGATAAATGGCAAAAAGATTCTAGCTGGGGTAATTATTATGTAACTACTTTACATGCGCCAACTCCTAATAATTTAAAGAATGCAATTATTTATTCTGATAATGTTTATTTTGCGAGAACTGCAGTTGAAATTGGTAAAGATAAATTAATTGCAGGGTATGATAAATTAAAAATAGGTGATAAAATTCCTTTTGAATTAGCATTAAATAAATCACAGTATCAAAATAAAGATAGTGAGTTTAATGATCAGCAGTTAGCTGACAGTGGCTATGGACAAGGTGAATTATTAATGAATCCTGTTCAATTAGCATCAATTTATAGTGCTTTTATTAATGAAGGAACAATTAATCAGCCATATTTAATTATGGATGAAAAGCCAGAAAAACCATGGATCGAATCTGCATTTACAAAAGCAACAGCTAATACGATCAAAGATGCTTTAATTGGGGTCATCAGCGATCCTAATGGAACTGGGCATGCTATTTATCATGAAAATATTGAATTAGCAGGGAAAACAGGGACAGCAGAAATCAAGGCATCGCAAAGTGATACAACAGGAACAGAGTTAGGATGGTTTACGATTACTACAACTAATAGCGATAATCCTATTTTAATAACAACAATGGTTGAAGATGTAAAAAATCGTGGTGGCAGTGGTTATGTCGTTGAACACATGAAAACACCATTAGGAAATTATTTAGTAAAATAGCCGGTCATAAGACTGGTTAATGGAGTCAATATAAGAGATACTGCTTATGCTGACTCTTTTTATTTTTTGTGAAATATCTATTATGAAATATACAGATAATTTAGTATTTCTAGTAATCAAAAATGCAAAATATCTTATCTTATTTTTACGTTTTTCTATGAAATTGTAATATAATAAATATATATTCACACAGTCATAAGCATGGATTTATATCGTTTGAATTATTGCGTTCATCAAGTCTAAAACGGTAACTTGGCGGTGTTATTAAGATGCGTTACCATCGTTGATAGTGTCTGTTTGGGCGAACAGGCACTTTTGTTTTGTCTATTAACTTCTTTATACTGACTATTTTCTTTTTTAACTTTTTTTGCCATGGATCATTTCATACAGTTGTATTATGTTGATAACATACTTTTTATCTATCTTTCTATTATTTAATAGGTCATCTCTTTTTTATGATTCCTAAAATATTATGAAACAAGACTTTTGCATATATATCGTTTTGAGCAACATTGCTATTTTCACTTATATGTTTTTCTATTTTTCAGATTGTTTTTAAAGTTTTGTAGGACACCTTATTGTCCTAGCGTATAACATATAGTGCGATGACTTCTGAAGCGATGAATTCTTTATCATCAAGATTAGTAAAATTTCCATATGTTATTTTCCCTTACTGTCAGGATACTCAATTTTTTGATAATCCTGATTTTTAATAGTGGATCACTCTTTCTTGATTCTATAGTCTCAGGAGAAAATCTAAATCTTTTCGCCATTTTTGATCTCTTTCTACTTCTGTCCATTCATCATCAGATTTCATAAATGAAATCTGTTACTTATAAAAATTGGATTTCTCTATATAGTCTTTTGACAACATCATAAAGTCTACCAGTTTTAGCCTATACTTTTTTAACATCAAACATATTATTAGTAACAAAATCATTCATACGATAAACATTATGAGAAATTTCCATATAGCTTCCATTTTCAGCAATTAAAAATCTAGAAAATAAGATATCAAAGAAGATACATAATAAAAAAGAGCCAACCTCTTAAGTTGACTCCATTGGTCAGTCCTATGACTGGCTATTTAATGATATCGATAATTTCATTGATATCTTTTTTACCAAAATAAACATCTTTATCATTTATAATCATACAAGGAACAGACATAACATTATACTGTTCTTTTAATTTTGGATAATGAGCTAAATCATACATTGAAGCTGTAATATTTTTGTTTTGACTGGCGATTCTTTGAGTTGCCATAACTACATCAGGACACATTGTACAAGATAGGGAAACAAGTACTTTAATATCAATTTTGTTATTAATGTTATTGATCGTATCAATGAGTTCTTTATCTAAAGGCTGTTTAGGACCAGCTGTGTTATAAATTGCAATAATGAATGAATTAAATTCATGACCACCAGGAACTGCATGGAAAGAAACATTTAGATAGTTATCATCTTCATCATAAAAGTCCATTGCTGGTTCACCCTCTAATAATTGGTAAGATATGCGATCGCTTAAAGATGAGAATTCTTCTATAAATAATTTTATTTCATCACTAAATGCAGAGTTATCAAGAGAACATTTTATTACTAAATTTCTTTCTAATTTGCTAAAAATTTGTGTTAACTGCTGTTTTATTTCCTCGGAAATAAAACCATCACTATTTTCTACAGACGTTTCTTCAACATGAGCTGTTTGCTTTTTAGTTTTTAAACCATGTTTAGAAATAATTTTAGGAATATATTTTTCTAAAGCTGTAGCACTAGTAGCTCCATCACTTACAGCAGTAACAACTTGACGCAATTCTTTGACACATACATCACCAGCTCCATAAACTCCATCAAGATTAGTTTTTTGATTTTGATCAACAACCAAATTATTTGTTTCATTTAATTTAACCTGATCTTTGAATAAAGCAGTTGCTGGTTCATAACCGGCAAAAACAAAGATTCCAAAAGTATCATCAGTTTCATAAGTCCATGTTTCATTAGTCTTATTATTTTTAAAAATAGCTTTTTTTAAACTAACATCACCACTAGCTTCAACAATTTCTGTATTGTAGTGGATATCAATGTTTGGATGATCCTTAGCTTTTTGGGCAACTCCTTTAGCACAAGTAAAATCATCTTCACGAACGATGATTGTTACTTTGCGACCATACTTAGTTAAAAAGACAGCTTCTTCAGCGGCAGCAAAACCACCACCGATTACAAAAATGTCTTTTCCGCTGAAAAATTCACCATCACAAGTTGCGCAGTATGCAACACCTCGGCCCTGGTATTCTTTTTCACCAGTAAAACCTAATTTACGAGGATGGCTACCCGTCGCTAGAATGACACCAACACTTTTAAAAGTTCCTTTATCACAAATAATTTCTTTAATATCATTTTCCAATTTAACTTGTTTGACATTTGCAATCATAAATTCAGCACCAAAACTTTGGGCCTGCTTTTTCATGTTATCTGTTAATTCTTGACCACTGGTTTTAAATACACCAGGATAATTTACTACTTCTGAAGTAATTGTAATTTGTCCACCAATTTTTTCTTTTTCAATGACTAAAACTGAAAATTTTGCTCTAGCTAGATATATTGCTGCTGACAGTCCCGCAGGACCGCCACCAACAATAATAGCATCATAAAAATTATTCATTAAATTAATCCCACTAAATCTAATGATGGTTTAAGTGTAGCTTCACCAGGTTTCCATTTAGCTGGACAAACTTCATCACCATGTTCATAAACAAATTGAGAAGCTTGAACGCGTCTAAATAACTCTTCTGCATTTCTACCTACATTACCAGCAATCACTTCATACATAACAATTTTACCTTCAGGATTGATAATGAAACTTCCACGTTCTGCTAAACCATCAGCTTCGATATATACATCTAGATCTTTAGCTAATTTAGCAGTTGGATCAGCTAACATTGGATAATTAATTTTTTTGATTGTTTTTGAAGTATCATGCCATGCTTTATGAACAAAGTGTGTATCACATGATACTGAATAAATTTCACAATTAATTTTTTTAAATTCTTCATATTTGTTTGCTAAATCCTCAAGTTCAGTAGGACAAACAAAAGTAAAATCTGCAGGATAGAAAAATAGAACATTCCATTTTCCTAATAAATCTTCTTTTTTAATTGTTTTAAATTCACCTTCATGAAAGGCTTGAGCTTCAAATTCTGTAATTTCTTTTCCGATTAATGACATATAATTTCTCCTTTTCTACATAAATATTTTTAACCTGTTATTAAATTATTATTACTTTTATTTAATAAATTTTTTAGTTAGTTACAACTAACTAATTGCATACTAACATAGAAAAAAAATAAAAACAAATAATATGCTCACAAGAAAATAAAAAAAGAATCACTGTAATGATTCTTTTAAATAATAGTCATATTTTAACTATTTTTATTAATAATAAAATCAATAATAACATTTAATAATTCAATATCTTCACTATTTTTTTGTGCTAAGATAGCAAGATTCTTGTTTATTTTATCGATAGAATGTTTAGATACTTTTTGAAATTCATGAGATAAGATATCATCAGAAGTTATACCTAAGGCATTTGCAATTTTTATAAGTACTTCTAAACTTAACTTACTTTGTGCTCTTTCAATCTTACCTAAATAATTAGGTGTAATGTCAGCTTTGTAAGCTAGTTCTTCAATTGTTAGATTTTGTTTTAATCTTTCTTTTCTAATATTATTTCCAAGTTTAGTATAGTCCATTTAATCATCTCCAAATTATATACATAATACCTAGAAAATTATTAAATATAAAGTTACTATAAATTAATGGTTAGTTAAGGAATTTATAATTGAGTATCATATGAAAATAGATGTTACAATATCAAATAAAATTGTTTACTGCCTTAAAAATATATAGTAGCAAATGTTAATTTAGTAGATTAAATAATTAAATATTTGTTTCATGAAAGATAAGCGTTTTATGTGATAGTAGGTTTGCGAACGAATAAGAACATCATTTGAGAAAACTGTAAATGTAAAAAGTAGACTAATGATAGTGATAGATTTGTGATCAATCTATAACTTTATCAATGGCATGAACATACTAGAATCTCCTAGTATGTTTTTTCAAATAAAAAAATCGATTTTTAATCGACTTCTTTACAAGATTCTCTTTCAATTAAAACACAAGGTAAAGTTATTTGCACTGGTGTAGGTGAAGAATATTTACTTAAAAGATTATATACAATGTTAGCGCCATATTCTCCCATTAAATCAGCTGGTGCAAAAACTGTAGTTAAAGGTGGTGTTGTAAAGCTGGCAGCTTTAATATCATCAAAACCAATTAATGAAATATCTTCAGGAACTCTAATGTTGCGTTCTTGTAAAGCTCTTAAGGCACCAATTGCAATGGGATCACTGGCACAAAATATTGCAGTCGGTAAATCACCTTGATTAATCATATCGATCATCATCGTATAACCAGACTCATTAGAAAATTCTCCTTCCAATAGATATGGTTCGTAAATGATGTTGTTTTGATTACAAAAATCAATGAATACTTCTTTGCGATTATCATGATATAAGACACTGTCATCTACATATTCTTTTCCACCCAAAAAACCTATTTTCTTATGATTTAAAGCTTTTAAATATTTTAAAGCATCGGTTACCGCTTTATTAAAATCTAAAGTAATTGTACTGTCTTCATGATTTGGACTTATCATATCCAAAAAAATAATTTTGTTTGAAATTTTTTTAAATTGAACGATTTCACGATCATTAAACTTACCAATACAAATTAAACCGTTAACATTTTTTAGAGCTTCAAGATAATTTTGATCAGATCTAAAAGTACGGATTACACTAATTTGATTTTGTAAACAAAAATTTTCAATTCCTTGTCTGATTTGTAAATAATATGGATCATCAATTTCTTGTTGCAATGAATACCATTGAACAATTCCCAAGGTAAAATCATTTTTAGTAGCTTTTCTTTTTTTTGTATAATTTAATTCTTTGGCCGCATTAAAAACAGCGCGTCTTGTTTCCTCAGGAACTGATAATGTTTTATCGTTGTTAAGAATTCGTGAAACAGTAGCACTAGAAACATTTGCAAGATTGGCAATATCTTTAATTGTAGCCATGCTTTTCCTCCTTATCTATTTTGTAATATTATACCCTATTTTTTGTTAATATAAAAGTTCCAGTAGAGAAATTATTTTTATAATATATGGCAATTTAGGATATCTAGTATGTAAATTTTATCATCGTTGCAGCAATAGCTATAATGATTATTTATTATAGTTATATTATAATTACTAAGTAAAATTTAGTCAACTAATAGGTAAAAATTTACTTATATTTTAGTGAAAATAATTGACAATTTACTATATAAACGATAAAATAAAACTGTCTATAAGAGAGGAGAAAATATATGAATCATGAAATAAATCAATTGATCCAGTTTGCTTTGGATAAAGGAATGATAACAGAAGATGAATGTGATTATTCAGTAAATTTATTGTTAGATTTATTAAAGGAAGATAATTTTGAGTATGAAGGAATCAACGAACATTTTCCATTAGCTACGCCAATTTTAGAAAAATTATTAGATAAAGCAGTAGTAAAAGGATTAATTGAAAATGATGTTACAAGTCGAGATTTATTTGATACTAAAATAATGAACTGTATCATGCCACGACCTCATACAGTCATTGAAACATTTAAACAAAAATATAAAATCAATCCGCAATTAGCTACTGATTATTATTATCGACTATCAATTGCCTCAAACTATATCAGAAAAAGTAGAACAGATAAAAATATTCGCTGGAAAAAATATATTAAATATGGAAATATTGAAATCTCAATTAATTTATCTAAGCCGGAAAAAGACCCTAAAGAAATCGCAAAAGCTAAATTAGTTAAATCAAGTGGTTATCCTAAGTGTTTACTATGTAAAGAGAATGTTGGATTTAAAGGAGATTTAAATCGTGCGGCTAGACAAACGCATCGAATCATTCCCTTAAAATTAGAAACCGGGAATTATTATTTACAATATTCACCATACGTATATTATGATGAACACTGTATAGTTTTTAATGAAGAACATAAACCGATGGTAATCAATGAAAATACTTTTAAAAATTTATTTTCATTTTTAGATATTTTCCCTCATTATATGATTGGTTCAAATGCGGATTTACCAATTGTCGGAGGATCTATTTTATCTCATGATCATTATCAAGGGGGTAAATACGAATTCCCGATTCAAAGTGCTGAGGTATTGAAAACATTAAAGTGTGATAAATTTCCTCATACACTCATTGAGATCGTAAAATGGCCTTTATCAACAATTAGACTAACTTCAGAAAATAAAGAAGAATTGATTCAATTATCAAATGATATTTTAAATTACTGGCGTGAATATAGTGAACCGATCTTAGATATTATTTCTTATAGTGATGATATCCCACATAATACGATCACTCCGATCGCAAGGATGAAAGGTGATAAATACCAAATTGATTTAGTATTAAGAAATAATCGTACTAGCGAAAAATATCCTGATGGTATTTTTCATCCGCATCAAGAATCTCATCATATTAAAAAAGAAAATATTGGTTTGATAGAAGTAATGGGGTTAGCTATTTTACCAGCACGATTAAAAGATGAATTAAAATTATTAGGTGATTGTTTACTCAACAAAGCGAATATTAATGATTATCCAGAATTAGAAAAGCACCGCGACTGGTACCAAGATTTAATTAATAACTATGATTTTAGTGAAGAAAATGTTGAAGAAATCTTAAAAGAGGCAGTAACAAGCAAGTTTGTCACGGTTTTAGAGGATGCGGGGGTATTTAAAATGGATGATCAAGGAATTGATGGTTTGACTAATTTTGTTAATTTAGTATTGGAAGGAGAATAAGATGATTCAAGTAATAAAAAAAATTGACGAGCAAATTGATTTGATAGAAATGAAAAATGATGAATTAACAGTGGTCGTTTCTAATTATGGCTGTACGATTATAAAAGTATTAATGAAGGATAAAAATGGCAATATTGATGATGTTGTCTTAGGGTATGATGATTTTAGTGATTATCAGACTAAAGATGCCTATTTAGGGGCTTTAGTAGGAAGAACTGCTAATCGTATTGGTAAAGGTAAGTTTACTTTAAATGATAAAACATATACATTACCAATTAATAATGGTCCAAATTCTTTACATGGAGGAATCAAAGGTTTTTCTTATCAAGTTTTTGACTATAAATTTGAAGGAGATAGTATTGAATTCAGTTATTTATCTAAAGATGGTGAAGAAGGATATCCTGGTAATTTAAATTTTAAAGCAATTTATACTTTGGATAAAAATACTTTAATAATTAGATATCTAGCTACTAGTGATGAAGATACGATTATCAATATTACTAATCACTCATATTTTAATTTATCTGGTGCTAAAGAAGATATCTATGATCATCAATTATTAGTTCATAGTGATAAATATGCATGTATCGATCCTGATGGTTTGCCAACTGGTGAATTTGCTAAAGTAAAAGGAACACCATTTGATTTTAATACAATGACTAGAATTGGTGATGTTATCGATAGTGATGATGAACAGATCAGATTAGGAGCTGGATTTGATCATCCGTTCATTTTTAATCAAGATAAAAATCAAGCTGAATTATATCATCCAGCAACAGGTCGAAAATTGACTGTAAATACAACTCTTCCTGGAGCACAAATATATACAGCTAATTATTTAGATGGTCGAATTGGTAAATATGGTATTAGTTATCCACGGCGCTATGCAGTATGTATTGAAACGCAGAATTTACCAGATGCAATAAATATTGAAAAAGAACCAACAACAATTTTAAAGAAAGGTGAAACATATGATGAAACTACATCATATAAATTTGAGGTGATTGAATAATGATTAAAGCAACAATTGTAAAAGAAGATTTAAAAAATAATAAATATAACGATTTATTAAATGACATTTATGTTGATGAAAGTTTATTAGATTATCATCAAGCTCGTTATATCAAAGCAATCGAAAAATATATTGATCTATATGGAGATGAAGAAATAGAAATTTATAGTGCTCCTGGACGCAGTGAAGTTGGTGGAAATCATACTGATCACCAGCATGGATGTGTTTTGGCGGCAGCTGTCAATCTTGATGCGATTGCTGTAGTGGGAAAGGTAGAAAATACGATTAAAGTGCTATCAGATGATTTTGATATCGCACCAATTGATTTAAATGATTTAGAAAAAAAGGAAAGTGAAGTAGGGACATCAGAAGCCTTGATCAGAGGGGTATGTGCGCGTTTAAAAGAATTAGGATATGAAGTAGGGGGATTTAATGCATTTATTACTAGTGATGTTTTAATGGGAGCTGGATTATCATCATCAGCGGCATTTGAAACGATCATAGGAACGATTATTTCTGGATTATATAATGATATGAAAATTGATCCAGTATTGATTGCTCAAGTAGGGCAGTATGCTGAAAATGTTTATTTTAATAAACCATGCGGTCTCATGGATCAATGTGCCAGCTCGGTTGGAAGTTTGATCAATATTGATTTTAAAGATGTTGAAAAACCGGTTGTTGTTAAAGTTGATGTTGATTTTTCTAAGTTTGGACATAGTTTATGTATCGTAGATACAAAAGGTTCTCATGCTGATTTGACAGATGAATATGCAGCAATCCCTAGTGAAATGAAAAAAGTGGCTAATTATTTTGGTAAAGAATTTTTACGTGAAGTTGATGAAGAAGCATTTTTTAATGATATTGCGGGAGCAAGAGCTGCTTGTCAAGATCGCGCAGTGTTAAGGGCGATTCATCTATTTGCAGAAAATAAAAGGGTTGCAAAACAAGTTGAAGCATTAAATACAGGAGATTTTGAAGAATTTAAAAAATTGGTCAAAGCTTCTGGTGACAGCTCTTATAAGTTTTTACAAAATGTTTATGCAAACTGTGATGTGCAAAATCAAAGTGTTTCTATTGGTTTAGCGATGTCAGAAAAAATTATCGGTGATAATGGTGTTTGTCGAGTTCATGGCGGTGGATTTGCGGGAACGATTCAGGCGTTTGTTAAAGATGAATTTGTACCTGTTTATAAAGAGAAA
>JABLTO010070422.1_pt1 | contig 11227 bp, 10 predicted proteins | sample 7160091 | NCBI WGS metagenome assembly JABLTO01 (sample SAMN14651225, study PRJNA627086) | human gut metagenome | isolation source: feces | host: Homo sapiens
GGCTGCGCCGAGACCTCTTATGCCCGCCTGATCACCCAGCTGTTCGGCGAGAAGATGTTCATCTCCAACGCCACCGGCTGCTCCTCTATCTGGGGTGGTACCGCTTCTATCAGCCCGTACACCACCAACAAAGAGTCCGGTCACGGCCCCGCCTGGATCAACTCTCTGTTCGAGGATAACGCTGAGCACGGCCTGGGCATGCAGATCGGTTACGAGACCGTCCGCGCCAACCTGATCACCAAGGTTGAGGCCCTGAAGGGTAAGAACGCTGAGCTGGATGCTGTCATCGACAAGTTCCTGGAGACCAAGAACAACACCAAGGCCAACGACGAGCCCGCAAAGGCCCTGATCGCTGCCCTGGAGGCTTGTGGCTGCGACGAGTCCAAGGAGATCCTGAAGGACAAGCAGTACCTGGCCAAGAAGAGCTTCTGGATCTTCGGCGGCGACGGCTGGGCTTATGACATCGGTTACGGCGGCCTGGATCACGTCCTGGCTTCCGGCCACGACGTCAATGTTATGGTCTTCGACACCGAGATGTACTCCAACACCGGCGGACAGGCTTCCAAGGCCTCCAACATCGGTGAGGTCTGCCAGTTCGCTGCTGCTGGTAAGGAAATCAGCAAGAAGTCTCTGGCTGAGATCTGCATGACCTACGGCTACATCTATGTTGCCCAGATCGCTCTGGGTGCCAACATGGCTCAGGCTGTTAAGGCTATTGCCGAGGCCGAGGCTTATCCCGGCCCGTCCATCATCATCGGCTACGCTCCCTGCGAGCTGCACGGTGTTAAGGGCGGCATGACCAACTGCCAGAACGAGATGAAGAAGGCTGTTGAGGCTGGTTACTGGAACCTGTTCACCTTCAACCCGGCTAACAAGGCTGAGGGTAAGAACCCGTTCACCCTGACCTCCAAGGCTGGCAACATGGACAAGTACCAGGACTTCCTGGCCAACGAGACCCGTTACAGCCGTCTGGCTCGCGCCTTCCCGGATCGCGCCAAGGAGCTGTTCGAGAAGAACCAGGCTGCTGCCGATGCCCGTTACACTCACCTGACCAAGCTGGTTGACCTGTACAAGTAATCTTGCATAGGCACCGTTTAACGGCATAAAACAGGCCCCACCTGCGTAAGCAGGTGGGGCCTGTTTGTTGTGATGCGCCGTGAGGATCCCTGTCCTTTTCTTATAAGAAAAGGACCAAAAGAATTTTTAATTAAAAATGGGTGGTATGGCCGCAGGCCATACCACCCATTTTTGTTTAGAATTTCTTTGGTTCTTTCTTTGTAAAGAAAGAACAGAACCCCCTCGTCATGTCACGCCAGAACGAAGGTTTGCAGTGCCCAGATACCCAGGACAAGGATGCCGAGGGCGATGCGGTACCAGCCGAATGCGGTGAAGGTGTGTTTCTTGACGTAGTTCATCAGGAAACGGATCGCCAGCATCGACACCACGAAAGCCACAATGCAGCCCACCAGCAGGGCCGAAATCTCAGCCAGGGTGAACACACCTCCTTTGGCCAGGAACTTGACCAGCTTCAGACCCGAGGCACCCGCCATAACGGGAATTGCCAGGAAGAAGGTAAACTGCGACGCTGCCGGGCGGCTCATACCGCAGAGCAGGCCGCCAATGATAGTAGAACCGCTGCGGGATGTGCCAGGAATCAGCGCCAGCACCTGCCAGGCACCCACAATCAGCGCCTGTTTGTAGGTGATGCGGCTCAGCTTCGTGGTGGTCGGTACGCGGGGACGGCGCTCAATCATGATAAATGCAATACCATAGATAATCAACATCAGGGCCACGGTAATGCTGTTGTACAGGTGCGCGTCCAGCCAGTCATCCAGCAGCAGGCCCAGTACCGCTGCCGGTACACAGGCTACAATGATCTTGCACCACAGGCGCACCACCGGCCAACGGAAATGCCGGGAAAACCCGGAATCCCGCCCGTTGTCCGCACAGAACGGCCAGAGTTTTTTAAAGTACAACACTACGACTGCCAGAATCGCACCCAGCTGAATGACCACGCGGAACATCTCCATAAACTCAGTGCTGAAACTGAATTTAAGCACCTGTTCCGCCAAAATCATGTGGCCGGTACTGGAAATAGGCAGCCATTCGGTAATGCCCTCAATAACGCCGTACGCTACTGAGCGCAGAATATCCAAGAAAAATTCCATTGGGGTAAAGCCTCCTTTATAATAAGTATATCATACCATAAAATGTCGAATGTGACACACGTTTTCAAGAATTTTACAAGGAATTTCCGGGTTTGCAGTTCTTTTGGACAAATTCGCCTTGCTGTTTTTGGCAAATGCAACTATAATAAGGAAGAACCTGAAAATTCGAGGTGAAGGAAATGTATAAAACCGTCCTGTTTGATTTGGATGGCACTTTGCTGAATACGATCGACGACCTGGCGGATTCTGCCAACCGCGTGTGTAAGGCCCACGGCTGGCCCGAACACGAAACTGCGAAATACCGCTATTTTGTCGGCAACGGCATCCCGAAGCTGGTCGAGCGCTTCAGCCCCGAGGACCAGCGTGACCCTGAAACACTGCAAAAAACACTGGCCGAGTTTGATACAGTATATGGCGCGCACATGCACGACAAAACCGCCCCGTATCCCGGTATGGCGGAACTGCTGGCACGTTTGCAAGCCAATGGCGTGCGGATGGCTGTGTTCTCCAATAAAGCTGATGAATTTGCCCGCGCTGTCGTGGCACGGTACTTTGACAGCAGCCTGTTTGAGATCGTGCGCGGTGCGCTGCCTGATGTGCCCACCAAACCCGCCCCGCAGGGTACCCGCGCCTTGATGCAAAAGCTGGGTGTGACCGCCGAAAGCGGGGATGTGCTGTACGTAGGTGACAGCAACGTGGACGTTGAGACCGCGCACAATGTCGGGCTGCCCTGCTGCGGCGTGCTGTGGGGCTTCCGCACGCGGGAAGAATTGCAGCAGGCCGGGGCTGAATACCTGGCTGGCACGATGCAGGACCTGGGAAAAGTGGTTTTGGAATAAGCGCGAAAAATCAGACTTCGCAGGAACCACGGATTTTCGCAAAGGAGTGTTGTTATTATGATCGCACAGCATTACAAAGACATGCTGGGGGCAAAATCGGTCATCCGCCAGATCTCCGAATGGAGCACCGCCCGCGGCGCTGAGATCGGGTACGAGAACGTGTTTGACTACTCGCTGGGCAACCCCTCGGTGCCCGCGCCGCAGAAATTTACCGACGTCTGCCTTGATTTGCTTGAGCATGTCGACCCGGTCACGCTGCACGGCTACACACCCACGCTGACCCTGCCCGATGTGCGCGCCAAGGTGGCCGAAAGCCTGAACCGCCGCTTTGGAATGGACTACACCGGCGACCATATCTTTATGACGACCGGTGCCGCCGGTGCGTTGGCCCACGCTGTGCGCTGCATCGCTGTGCCGGGGCAAAACATTGTCACCTTTGCGCCGTTTTTCCCTGAGTACAAGCCCTATGTTGAGGGCGTGGGCCTGACCCTGCGCGTTGCCCCGCCCCGGTGCGAGGATTTTCAGATCAATTTTGCTGCACTGGACGGCCTGATGGATGAGAACACAGCCGCCGTGCTCATCAACTCACCCAACAACCCCAGCGGCACGGCCTACAGTGCCGAAACGCTGACACAGTTGGCCGATTACCTGAAAAAGAAGAGCACCGAATACGGCCACCATATCTTCCTGATTTCGGACGAGCCGTACCGCGAGATTGCATTCGGCGGCAAAACGATTCCGTACCCTGCAAAATTCTACGATGATACGCTTACATGCTACTCGTTCTCCAAGAGCTTGAGCGTACCCGGCGAGCGTATCGGCTATGTTGCGGCCAACCCTCGCTGCGAGGATGCTGCCTACATCGTGCCAATGTGCGGGCAGATCTCCCGCGGGACCGGCCACAACTGCCCGTCCGGCCTGTTCCAGCGTGCTGTGGCCGAATGCCTGGAGGAGACCAGTGACCTGTCTGTCTACGAGACAAACATGGAGTTGATCTACGACGAGTTGAAAGCACTGGGCTTTACCGTCTGTAAGCCGGACGGCACGTTCTACATCTTCCCGAAAGCACTGGAGGAGGACGCCAAAAGCTTCTGCCAAAAGGCTATGAAGTACGACCTGGCCCTTGTGCCGGGCGACAGCTTCGGTTGCCCGGGCTATTTCCGCATGGCTTACTGCATCGAGACCGAGAAAGTCCGCCGCAGCTTTGTTGCCCTTGAAAAATTCGTAAGCACCGAGTACGGTGCGACCAAACAACACTAAGGAGTATCTATGACGATCGTACGCCGTATTTTGCCAGTTCTGCTGGCGGTTTTGCTGCTTTGTGCCTGCGGGCAGGGGGCAGACAAAGATGTGGTATCGGAAGTGGAGCAGGAGGTCGAACAGGAAGTGGAGACCGTGGTCGAGGAAATCGAACCGACCCCGGAACCCACCCAGACCCCCGAGGAAGCCAAGGCAATGGCTTCGACAGCCAGCAATGCCACCAAGGATGCCCCGCAGATTACCGACCCATCGACCTGGAACGAATCCGGCAAGACGATCATGGAAGCGCTGGAAACCAAGTATGCCCCCTACGGCATGACCTTGCAGGCCAAAGAGGGCAAGCCCTACTTCCTGGCAGTGAACCGCGATGCCAACGTGGTGACGGTCTACACCGCCGATGAGGATGGCCGTTACACCGTGCCCTTTATGGCGATGGTGTGCAGCGGCGGCGTCGATACCCCGCTTGGCTACTTTGCCACGCCGGTCGACTACCAGTGGCGGCTGCTGATGGGCCCGAGCTACGGCCAGTATGCCACCCGTATTTTTGACTCGTACCTCTTCCACAGCGTACCGTACTACAGCCAGCATAAGGACGATATCGAGTACGACGAGTATAACCTTCTGGGCACTTCTGCCAGCCTGGGCTGCATCCGGCTTGAGGTGGTCGATGTCAAGTGGATCTACGATAACTGCCCGCTGGGCACGCCGGTGTTGATCTATGCAGATTCCGAGACCCCCGGCCCCATGGGCAAGCCCGGCACGATCTACACCGACCCCACCGACACCGAAAAGCGCGGCTGGGATCCCACCGACCCCGACCCGGCCAACCCCTGGGATGATGCTTTTGAAACGGGCACGACCATCCGCAGCCAGGCTGCCTGGGACCAGTGGGAAGCCGAGCACGAAAACTGGCAGTCCAGCCTGACCCCCACCAACTTGCAGGGTTGGAGCACCGATTCCAGCATCGCGGGCACCCGCGGCTAATGGCATAAAGCAAAAGAGCCTGTCCCTTTCCGGGGCAGGCTCTTTTATGTTACAGTTTGGATAAGGATCACAGATCCGCGTTTTCTTCGGTGTCGTGGACAAAGCGCCAAAGCTCGCCAACCGTGAAGTCAACGCTCAAATCGCTTTCGTCAATCTCCACGCCCAGTGCTTCGCCCAGGCCCCAGGCCAGCTCAACCATATCCTCATGGTCAGCGCCCAGATCGGCCAGCGCAACACCGCGTTCCAGCTCGGACGTGTCGCAGCTGAACTGCTCTGCCAACAGCTCTTGCAATTCTTCAAAAGTCACTCCGTATTGCCCCCTCTCACTGGCAGGTTTTCTTTAATGATACAGGGCACAGCGGCGTTCGTCAAGAGAAAATTGAACAAAAAGCATCCAAAATTACAGGCTGTTGTTTGTAGAATCTGCCGGGGCAGCCGCAGGCAATTGCGGCTGTGCGTTCAAAATACGCATAAACTCCTCGCCGGAGATCGTCTCTTTTTCGTACAGGTACTGGGCAATCTCGTCCAGCTTGCGGCGGTTGTCTGCCAACAGCTTGTAGGCTTTCTTGTGCTGCTCCTGCACAATCTCCACTACCTTGGCATCCACGCGGCTGGCGGTCTGCTCGCTGCATGCCAAGCTGGCGTCGCCGCCCAGGTAGGCGTTGTTCACGGTTTCCAGAGCCACCATGTCAAAGTCCTCGGTCATGCCGTAGCGGGTGACAAGGGCGCGGGCCAGTTTTGTAGCCTGCTCAATATCGTTGGATGCACCCGTCGTGATGGAATGGAAGATCAGTTCCTCAGCCGCGCGGCCGCCGGTGAAGGTGGCGATTTTGTCGAGAATTTCTTCCTTGGTCATCAGGGTATGGTCGCCGTCCTCCACCTGCATGGTGAAGCCCAGTGCGCCCGAAGTGCGCGGCACGATGGTGATTTTCTGCACCGGCGCACTGTGGGATTGCAGCGCTGCCACCAACGCATGACCGACCTCGTGGTAGGCGACGATGCACTTTTCCTTGTCGTTCAAGATCTTGTTCTTCTTCTGTGCACCGGCCAGGATGGTGTCCACGGCCTCCTGCAAATCGAACTGCGTTACAGACTTGCGGTGGTGGCGCACAGCGCACAGTGCAGCCTCGTTGATGATGTTGGCCAACTCAGCGCCCGAAGCACCAGGTGTCATACGGGCCACAACGGGGAAATCGCAATCCGGGCCGACCTTGACCTTTTTGGCGTGCAGGCGCAGGATGCTCTCACGGCCCTTCAGGTCGGGCAGTTCCACGGGTACGCGGCGGTCAAAACGGCCGGGGCGGGTCAACGCCGGGTCCAGCGATTCGGGCCGGTTGGTAGCAGCCAGAATCACAACACCCTTGGTGGCGTCAAAGCCGTCCATCTCGGTCAGCAGCTGGTTCAGCGTCTGCTCGCGCTCATCGTTGCCACCCAGGCCACTGGCCCCGTCACGCTTTTTGCCGATGGTATCAATCTCATCAATAAATACGATGCAGGGCGCTTTTTCTCCTGCCTGCTTGAACAGGTCGCGCACTTTGGAAGCACCCATGCCGACGAACATCTCCACAAACTCACTGCCTGCGATGGAGAAGAACGGCACGCCAGCCTCACCGGCCACAGCGCGGGCCAGCAGCGTTTTGCCGGTGCCCGGGGGACCTACGAGCAACACGCCCTTGGGCATTTTGGCACCGATTTCCTCGTATTTCTGGGGGTTGTTCAAGAAGTCAACAATCTCCTGCAAGCTCTCCTTGGCTTCGTCCTCACCGGCAACATCATGGAATTTGATGCCGGTCTTGTCGTCCACCACATACTGCTTGGCACCGAATTTTCCGCCGCCGAACAGCATCGAGTTTGCGCCGCCCATATTCTGCATCTTTTTGCCGATGTAGCGGTTCAGCCACCAGAACAACAAAATCATCGGCAGCAGAGAGATGGTAAGGTTCAGCAGGCTGTCCCAGATGGTGGGGCTTTGATAGACGGTGCCGAACTCGACCCCGGCATCCTCCAGCCGGGTTACAAGGTTGTTATCCTGCGCGATGGCGTTGGTTTTGTACGAGTTTTTCTCGTTATCCACGAAGAAAATCTGCTGATCTTCGATCTGTACGGTCGACAGCTGCTTGTTCTCCAGCATTTGCAGGAAAGTGCTGTAGTTCACGCTTTTGACCTTGGCCTGCATCATGGCCGGGAACAGGAACAGATTGCAGGCAAACAAGATCGCAATGACAATGCTGTAACCGATCCAAAGTTTCTTTTTGGGATCCTTTGGCGGTGTGGTTTCTTTCATGGGGATTCCTCCTTTTCTTGTACATCTTATAGCATGGACCATAATTTTGAACGGCGTATGAATGGACTTTGAACGATTGGAAAAAAGTGCAGTTTTGCCCGTACTTATAAGGAAAACGACGCGTTGAACACAATGTCGAAAACCGTCACAATTTATTTACAACTAAGAGTTTTAAACAGTTTCGACAGGGTTTTCAACAAGAATCCATTCTTTTGCACCGTGGAAATGTGGAAAACTGTGTTGAAAGTGTTGAAAACCCGGTTGAATCCCGTGGAAACAACAAATTTCAAACGATAAAGTGCGACTTTCTATTTGTGGAAAACCGGGCAAAACCTGTAAGGATGCCCACAGGCGGCAAGGGAAAAGTCCATCCAGCCTGTGGAAAACGCGGTAGTGATTTCAACAGGAAAAAGGTGTATTTTTGTACTTTTTACGATACAGTGCAAAATGTGAGTTTTCAACACGACTGGGGAAAACTATGTTGAAAAGTGTAGGAAACCCTGGGGAAAAGCTCTCAATAATCCACAATAGACAGGGGAAAACGAAAAAAATTGGCTGGAATTGTAACAATTCCGAAACATCTGTCGTTATAGTATATAGAGAACAACCCCATATGGTTGCTTTTATACAACGAAAGGAACAAGCTATGACGAAGGATATGATCGTAAAAGCTGCCCAGGCGGCTGTGGCCCGGCGCAACGAAGTATTTGCCCTGAACGATGTGCAGGTGGACCTGACCGCGCATTGCGTGCGGAAAAACGGCCAAATCATCCGCCTGACCCCGCGGGAGTATGCCTTGCTGGAAATGTTGATCGACAAGCGTGACAGGGCCCTGACCCGCCACGAACTGCTGACGACGGCCTGGGGGTACGAGTACGTGGGTGCCAGCCGCACTGTGGATGTACATATCAACCGTCTGCGTACAAAATTGGGGCTGGACAAAGAGATCCAGACTGTGTTCAAGGTCGGTTATCGGCTGAATACGCAGTGATTTACCAGGATTGTGCCAGGCTTTCCCGCTCGGCTGCGGCCAGGGCGGGATAAGCTGTGTTGTTGAAAAGGAAATCGTAACGGTACAGCCCGCAGCTGGCGATACCCAGTGTGTTCAGTGCGGCCAGTTGGTCGGCCAGCGCGTGACCAGTCGCCCATTCACCGGGCGTGTCGCTGCCGTCACCGTCCCCGATGCGGTAGGCCCCCAGCCCGATCGCTAGTGTAACACCATCGGCCCGGGGCAGCGCTGCCCAGCGCGCCGCCAGCTGGCCCAGGCTTTGCGCTGTGCTGCCGTTTTTGGTGTACGCCTGCCCCCAGTAAAGCTGCGGCATTAAATAGTCCACATAGCTGCCCTGCGCCAGCCACAGGGCGGCATCGCTGTATTGCTCGGCATAGCTGCGGTCGGGGTCGCCGACAGGGGCTGCGCCAAACCGCACGCCGTACTGGTGAGCCGTTTGGTAACACAGGGTCATCAGGGCGTTGACATTTTCCCGCCGCCAATCCGCCAGCGAAAGGCTCGTGCCTGCGGCGGCGTAGTCGTCATCGTCAAAGGCGGTGTCGGTGGTGGGATAAAAGTAGTCGTCAAAATGGATACCGTCGAGGGGATAATTGCGGCAAAGCTCCGCGACCGCATCGGCAATAAAGGCGCGCACCTCGGCGTTGGCAGGATCCAGATAAAGGCCGTTGGCGGTGGTTTTGGTCCATTCCGGGTGGGTCAGCGCCAGACTTTGCGTACACAGCAGCGGAAAATTGCCGCTTTGCAGCCGGTAGGGGTTGATCCAGGCTTCCAGCTGCAAGTCGCGCGCGTGGGCCGCCTGCATCAGCAGCGCCAGCGGATCAAAGCCCGGGTCCTGCCCCTGCACGCCGGTGCACAGGTGGCTGAAAGGATAATAATTACTGGGATAGAGTGCATCACCAAAGGGCCGTACCTGCGCCAGCACCACAGTGGCACCCAGAGCGGCAATGTTGTCCAGCATGGTGGAGATGTCTGCGGTAAAGCTTTGCGCCGAGGAGAAATCGACCTGCTGCCATTCCAGATAACTGACCCAGACAGCACGGTAGGGCTGGCTTTCCGGCACAGCGGTAGGCGAGGGCGCAGGCGTGGAGGTTGCCCCGGCAGATGATGTTAGAGTACTGCGCTGCCACCCTAAAAGCGGCGCGGTAAAGTAGACAATAAGCAAAAAAAACGACAGCACCCAACCCGTGCGCCGCATGGCAAACACCCCTTTCCTACTGCATTGTATGCAAAGAAAAGGGGACATACCCCTTGGCAACGAGGGGAAATTCTGCTATAATATAAGTTACAACTGTGCGGGCCATTAGCTCAGTTGGTTAGAGCTGGCGGCTCATAACCGCTTGGTCGGGGGTTCGAGTCCCTCATGGCCCATATTTGTAAAGCCCCCAGCCGTGTCCCGGCTGGGGGCTTTACAAATATGTTGGCCATGAGAGGACTCGAACAGGGCGACGGCGGCTACCGCTGCCATTTTGTAGGGGCCGATGCTTGCATCGGCCCGCGGGCGCACAATGTTCGCCCCTACACCCCTCTGCACGGCATTTTATAACATACAGATAAAACTCCACGGGCTGATATGGAATCCGCCTCTACGGGATGAAACATTGACAAAACAACGAAAATACGTTTTAATGATAATACAAACAACCCGGAAAGGGGGATACCTATGAAACACGCAAAACATAATCGCACACCCTGGGTCGTGCTGGGGGGGCTGGCGGCAGTGATCCTGTGCGCGGTGGTGATTTTTGCCCTGCGGGGATCCGGCGCAAAGGCAAAAGATGTTGAGATACCAGGTACGCGCGGTACGATCGCGGCTACCGTGCAGCTGCCTGCCAGGTCGGCACGCGGGGATGAACTGCCGCTGGTCGTGCTTTGCCATGGCTTTACTGGCAACCGGCAGGGGGACGGCCACTTTGCGCCCCTGGCCGATGACCTGGCTGCGCAGGGCATTGCTACCGTGCGGCTGGACTTTGCCGGCTGCGGCGACAGCACCGAGCCCTACACCGCCTACACGCTGGCTAATATGGCGGCGGACGTGGACAGCGTGATCGCTTACATGCAGGCCACCTACGGCACCGGCAAAACGGCGCTGGTGGGCCACAGCATGGGCGGGCGGCTGGCCAGCCTGTACCCGCAGTTGGGCCAGTACCCGGTCACGGCGCTGGCGCTCTGGAGCCCTGCCAACGGCACGGGCCTGCACGGGCTGGAGTTTTTGAATAGTAACGATTTTGCCGCTGTAGAAGAACTGGCCGCCCGCGCAGATGCCGAGGGCAGCGTCGCGGCCTGGGGTGTGACGCTGAGCGCCGACTACATCGACGGCATGCGCGACAGCGACCCCAACGCCGTATTGCGTGCAAGCGGCCTGCCGGTGTTGCTGACCTACAGCGGCAACGAACGCATTTTGAGCGATACTACTCAAAGCGAGACTCAAGCGGCTGTCGAAAGCCTGCTGGGCGGACAGATAGTACTAGACTCCTTTGTGAACGGTGACCATAACTATACCAGCGAAGACCCCGATACCAACGCCCGGCTGGATGCTGACCTGCGCCAGATCACGGTTACTTTTTTAACGTCCCACCTGCAATAAAAATCGCCCCCGTTCGGTTGCGGCTCCGAACGGGGGCATAAGGGGTATCGATTGGTGTGAGGAGGAATCATGTTCCAGAATTACGGTTGCGGCTCCGTA
>JABLTO010147100.1_pt1 | contig 11226 bp, 6 predicted proteins | sample 7160091 | NCBI WGS metagenome assembly JABLTO01 (sample SAMN14651225, study PRJNA627086) | human gut metagenome | isolation source: feces | host: Homo sapiens
GATGATGGTGTTCATGAGCCAGAACGGCATTTTCAACCAGGTGTTAGGCAAGGTAGGCGCACAGCCGGGCATCACTTCTTTTGTAGTTATATACATATTTGCCCCTGACTTTATCCGCAACCGTTGTGATAAAGAAGCCTACATACATATTCAAAAACGGGGCATAGCCTAAAGTAATATCGGCGGTTGATATGAAGTCTTCTTGTTTGTAAACGGCGTACCCCATAGAACCTTCACCGTTACGAATAAAGGCAATACAGTTTCCCTTTTGAACCATCCCTTCAACTGGTTCAACAAAGTCAAGCACAGCGTTGTTTCTATTCGTAGCGCCAAGGTACGATATGCCGCCCTGTTTTGCCGTTTTCAAATGGTTTGCGCCTTTGCCTTTGCCGGGTATCAGAGTAAACAAATCGCCGAGAACAAAGCAGCGCCAGTCCTTTTCATGTAGTGGCGTTATACCCCCCTAATTGTTACGGAAGTATTACGAACATGGGCAATATACTTTTGAATAAGCTGTTGTTCTCGCTCTTTGATGTATTCTTCCATGAAAGCATAATCCGGTTGCCCATTATCATCGACAGGCAACATCATACGGAAAACAGCTAATCGTGCGTTATTCAATGAATAGCCATGTCCGAACTTTTCCCGTTGAACAGTTATGCAGGCAGCAATGAAACGCATGATTTCCGCCGTCATAGGAACACGGGGATAGAGCGCCGTAACGTGGGTGTCTAACAGCATATCAGCCGGTTGATAATAAGCCATACCCGCCCCGCCGTCACCGTCGTTATTGATAGTCAAACAATGCCCCTTGAAAATAGGTTTGCTGTTTGCAGCAAAGAAGCCTTTGCAACCGTTATCTATCTTTTTTGCAGATATAAGCGGCATAGCCCCTATCTGCAATTCCGCCATATTATTCTGATTTCCTTTTGCAATCTCAAAATAGTCTGTTAGCAGGAAGTCCGCCCATTCTCTTTCATTTAGCTGCAACATGGAAATCACCCTTCTTTCTGCTCAAACAGGTATCCTCTGCCGTGCGTGACCATATTAAACTCAAATGTCAGATAGTCCGCAATCGTTGTCAAGAAATCCTGTTCCGTGGGCATTTCATCGTTGTAGTAGTAGAATGAATGCAACCATTCGTCTGCTGCTTCAACGGTTGATTCAACCATGAAGCTTGACGGGAAATCGGCGGCGCGTCCGTGCCAACAATCAAGCAGATATTGCCGCCTGTCCTTTGCGCGTTCCGTTTCCACCAATCCGAGGTGCATTTTTACTTCAAACCCATCATCTTCAAAGTTGATGAATTTTGCCTTTTTGTCTGCCGGATGCGGTTCACCTGCCGTAAACACGGCAATACAGGGATTCGTGCCAACCCCGTAGAACGTCTGTTTATTCAGAGTGATAACACCTTCAAGCGTATGATGCTTGTATATATCCTCTTTGACTTCCTTATCATCCTTCGTCTTTCCAATCATTGCAGAAACGGGGACGATCACGGCAACTTTACCGCCTTCACAGACGCTGGAAAGCAAGTGACGGATAAAGGACAGTTCGGACAGATGCGCCGTTTCTTTTGTTTTCGCTTGCGAATAGGGGGGATTCATAAACCCGACTGTTACGCCTTTAAGCTGAATGTCGCCCGGATTCTGTGCAAGAAAATCAGTACAAACAAGATTGCTTTGCCCGTCGCCGCGCAGAATCATGTTTGTTGTGGCGATAGAAAACATATCATCCCTGATTTCTATGCCGTGTATCTGCTTGCTTTTAATATCCTTGCGCTGCTGTTCGCTGCTGGCAGCGCGTAGCATTCTGTGCATTCCAGAAATTAAGAATCCGCCTGTGCCGCAGCAAGGGTCAAACAGAACGTCCGTGGGCTTTAAGTCCACCAAATCACAGAATAGTTCTGTTATGTGGCGGGGCGTTAATACGACACCGAGGGCTTGCCCGTCACCGCCGGAATAGGAAACAAATTCGCCGTAGAACCTGCCTAAATAATCTTCAGGGGAGTTTGAAATCAATGCCTGAAAGATATTTTTGTTGATGTATTCAGCAAAGAATTTCAGCGGCGATTTCTGCAAATCTTCCCTTATCGTATTCAGTTGCGGCCTGTCCTTTATCAAGGTGAACTGATTCAAAACACGTTCTTTCTTTACATCTGGTGAAACCTTTGCCCGTTTCAGATTGTTTTCAAGGTATCTGTACAGGAGTTCACCGTCTGTATTGCCCTGCACGGTATCACCGACCAGCATATCAAGCCGGAACCCGTATTTCTGTTCACGCAGGGCAAGCAGAATTGCAGACACAACAAGGGGCTTTTCATCTTCACCAAGCCCGCCATAGTTGCGCAGATATTCGTGCAATTCCTTTGCCTTTTTGAGTATATCGGCAAGTTCTATATCTTCCGGGGGAACCTGCCCCAGCACAATACGTTGATAGTATTCCTGTATATGGCTATCAGAGAAGTTTTCAAACGTCTGTACATCGGGCAGGACTTTATAGCCCTGTTCGTCTACAAAGACAGGGCGCAGAATGTGGTGCTTTTTATCGCCTGCATTGCCAAAGGCAAACACCTTTTTGAAATCTGTATGTTCTATGATATGTTGTGCATAGAACAACGCGCCATTGACGGCATAATCCCGTGTTGCCGTTATGGTTTGTGAAATCTGTTTATCTTCCATCAAGCACAGATTCGCCCTGTCCGCCTTATCTTCCATCACAAGAACAAAATCCCGAACAACGGCGACATATTCCGGGTACCCTGTATTGCCCGTCTGATGCTTTGAAGCGGTTTTCAAGGCATTGTTGATTTCAAATACGTTACTTCCTTGCGTGTCTGCCTGTATTCCTGCTTCAACAAGCAAATCGTGGATGTACAAATCAAAGTTTGCTTCCTTCTTTGCCATGTGCCGATACCCCTATCTAATTCGGATTACAGCATAGATTGCCATGCTTATCCGTATAAGCAGGCATAAAAATCCTTATAAATTTTACCATAGGCAACCGCAAAAAGCAATTATGGAACTGTTGAATATTGACACTTATTGTGCGCCTTTTCGTATCGAACAGCATTGATTTAAGCGACAGATAAGCGACAAAACACATATAAAGCAAGCCGAAAGTCCTGATATATCAAGGTTTTCGGCTGTTCAGATATAGTCTAGCACAAATGCCGCCGAATGTGCAAGCATAAAACCCCATGGCTGCTGCACATGGGGCGAAAATGAGGTTTTTGCGATGCGAACCGATCCCAACACGGCGACACGGCAGTTAAATCCGCTCAAGGAAATAAGCTTCGCACCGGTCGTAAATGGTAAAGAGCGTATCGTCACACACATCGGGGTATGCCTGCTTCAGCATTTGTGCGAATGCTTTTACCAGCTGTTCCGAACTATACTGCTTTTCCTGACGATCATGGCAATACTCGCGAATCTGTTTTTCTGTCACTGCGTGCAGCTGGTGCGCCGCCGCGTTGCGCTGCCATCTGTTCAGTTCACAGCATCCGTCCAGCACATTCAGCAGCGCTGGCGTCAGCCCTCGCAAAGCCCACAGCAGCGGAATGCCCAGATACAGGCTAAAATCCTTTGTCCAGTCGATTCTAGTGTTCCATCCCCGGGCCGCCATTTCCTTTAGAAACTCCTTTTTGACCTCCGGGGCATACCGTTCCATGCCTTCCTCGCTCAGGTAAGTGTGGTTGTTGCGCTCCTCCAGGATGTCCTTCGATGGGCAAGGCAGTTTCCGCGCAATGAGCCGCAGGAGCAGCTGCGTCAGAAACGGGTTCATCCGCAGGACGAACTCCGTGTACCGCTGGGTGCGCTGCAGATTGCGCAACAGAAGATAGTATTCGCTCAGCAACTTGTATTGCTCATCAGTGGCCTTTAGGGCCGGATATAGCTTAAAAGGAAGGGACAGGCCTCGTGCGAGCTTGGCAGCCTCCTTCTGTTGCAGGTCATTGCGCGCTGCCAGATGGCGAGCCAGCTGCGCCAGATCTGAGGGAAGCTCCTGATCCATGGCGGCCAACGCGCCGTAATCCCGCCGGGCAAGCAGGCTGCGAATCTGCGCCCGCTGCCTATCCCGTTGCATGGCCAGCAGTTTGGGTTCCAGGCAACGGTTGGGTGCGTTCGGCTCGTCATCCTCGTTGAGTTCCAGTTCATATTCCACGTCGTAGTCCTTGTCTGTCGTTCGTTTGCTGCTGCCCGATCTCTGATCCGGGTTCAGCACCTGCACGCCAAGGACGGAATATTGCAGACTCAGCGCCAACTGCGAAAGAATGATTTTCATTTGGGGCGAACCGGAACTGAGGTTGATGAGGATGCGGCAGTCAGGGTTTTCCTCCGCCGCACGATGGAAAAAAGCATACAACGGTTCGCTCACCGCGTCCAGGTCCGCCACATTGACAAGCTCCGTCTGCTCCACGCACCAGGTGAATGAATAGTTCCATTTTTCTCCAGCATAGCGGAACATCTTTTCAAACCGCTGGTCTTTTTGCTCATAGGCAGCTATCTCTGCCGATAGAAACAGGTAAACTTTCTGCGGCCTGTAATGCCGCATGATGTGCAGTATGCCGCCGTCGTGCCCACCGCGCACAGGGTCGGTGGTTCCGGCGCAGGTGAAAAAAATGTCTGGCATTTCTCAACGCCTCCTGTATGCTTTGCTTTCCTTTGCAATATAGCTGGAGTAAAAGAGATTGTGCTTCGTGTTGTATTATAGCCGATAAACAGTGCTTCGTCAAAGAAGGATGCGGACATATTTTATGGTGAATGGAAAATGACCGAAAAAAACCGCTTTGCGTTGCCTATGTTTGGGGCTATTTGCAGGAGACGCTAATGAAAAGCTACGACCTATTCAATACAGCAGTCAAAGGGGAAACTGTCCTTTTGGATAAAATGTAGCCTGAAGGACAGTCTGGCGAACAGGAGCGTCAGGATGGCTTAGACGATAAAGCATCTGCTGACCGGCTGCCTTGCCAAGAAGTGTAGTATTGTACGACGCCCCATCCATTCTCCTCACCTTACAGGTCAAAGCCAAAATCGTCCGCAAACGCAATGTCGATGTGGAACTCGATCTCTTCCACGTCAATCTCGTTTGCGATCACCAGACGGTAGACTTTCTTCTTATCATATGTTCCGGCTTTCAGATTGAACCGGACACGGAACACGCGATCTGCCGCATTGTCGCTGGTCTTATCCGCGATGACTGTCTGCCGGTCACTGATCACTACACCCTCATCATCTGTCATATAGATGGAATAGGTGCAGGGCTGGATTTTATCGCCCACGGGCTGACGCTGGTGGAACTCCAACGAGAAGATCAGGTTGGAAACCTTGCGGCTTTCACTCAGGAGCTTCAGCTCCGCGTTCTTTACCTCAACGTAATTTTTGTTGCTCGTGCGGAGATTCTTGAAGGCAATCACAGGCACGACAAGCTCCTGCAAGCTGATGCCGCCGTGGACATAGTTCTCTCCGCCGCCCTGAATCTTCATGCGGATGGTGTCCTGTGGGGCGTAACCCTTGATGGGCGTTCCATCCAGCTCCCGTTCCAGATTGACGGGAAGAAGGAAATCAGCGGTTGTGTCAGGAGCAGTCAGCGCATAACGCCGTCCAAGCTCAAGCACGTTGCCGGAGAAGGCCTTCCAATCCATCTTGTCGCTCTCATTCAGCGGCTTATAGGTGTAGAGGAAGCCGTAATCCGCCGTGATGAAGATATTCGTTCCGCTCAGTTCGTTCACGATGATGCGCAGGATGCCGGAAAGCTCCTGAATTGCCGTCTCACAGGCGTCAAAGGCTTTGGACTCCGTAGGGGCTTTGTCTCCGATGGCGTCGATAGCGTTGTGGTAGATGTAGATCACATCTTTACCGGCAACCAGCTCCCGCCGCTCATCCTTCTTCATGTTTAGAAGATTATTGTACTGAATGGCAACGCTGTCTTTCGGCGTCGCGTTTAGGATCGCGTTTCGCTCCACGGTGGAGCGGGTGGGGTTTCCGTCAACGAGAACATCCATACTGTCGTTCACAGAAATGCCCTTTCCCGGAAGCAGGGCTGCCATACCAAACTTTGTGATGGACGGGAAGATCGCCTGCATCGACTCCAATTCGGCAGTTCCCTTTGTGGTGCGGACGATGCGCTCGGAAAGCTCCGAGGCAACCTCATAGCGAAGCGCGTCCGAAATAATCACAAATGCGCGGGTGTTCTTGCTGCTTGCAGGAACAACATATCTCTTATAGAAATCCCGCTGCCTCTCAATCTCCGAGACATAGCCAAGCGTTGCGAGGTCATCCGCCGCCGCGTTCGTCCAGCAAGCGGTCAGTTCACGCAGGAACCAGTTCTGATATAGTGCCTCGACAAACTCCGTCGAGTGCTTCAAGCCGTCTTCCAGAACATCATTTGCGTTCTTGAGCGAGTTGCCGAAGGCATAGTGGAAGTGGCGATAATAGGCGTCCATACGGTAAAAATCACTTGTATAGAGCTTCCAGATTTTCTTCGGCTCGACGATATGGAATCCTCCCCCGTGTTCCTGATAGAAGCTCTGCATCTTGCCGACAAAGAAGAGGCAGTCAAAATAATTTGAAAACCGCTCGTACCAGCCGGCCGTCCGTCTGTTTTCACAGACCCTCATGATGAGATCAATCTTTACAATATGGTCGCTGATCTCCGCGTAGAGCTGCTTCAGAATGCTCTCGTTGATGCACGGGAATACGTCTCCCGTGATCAGCGTTTCGGGTTCAAACTTATCAAAGCGCGTCGGGAGCTGCAATTCATTCTCCACGGTGCGGCACAGCGCGTACAAGTCCTCGTTATCCTCGCGGGAGCGCCATTCATGGACAATGCTGTAACAGTACGCCTTGTTGGTCTCGGACACAAAACGCTCCAAGCCTTTCAGGACGGAGACGTTCATCGTCTGAGACAAAGCAGTAAGCAAAATATGCGCCGCAAAGCTGCCAAGGGGCTTGTCTTCTTCCTCGATGTAGCCGGTGTACTTCCGCGCAAGCTGCCAGAAGGCTTCAATGCTGCCAAACTTGCGGATGTTCTGCAAAACGCTGTTCTTCTCCTCATCAAGACCTGCGGCAAGGACGGCGATGATAACGTCCTGCGCAGAGCCTTCGCTCAGACCGGCGAGAACCGCCATAATGTCGATATGGAGCTGGATCGGCGTCTGATATTCCCGTCCGATCTTGCGCAGCTTTTGAATACGCTCCTTGCTGTCGAAGAACTTGGCATACAGCTTGACCGTCTTCCGCATGGCGGTAGACGGTGCGATATTCAGCTCATCCATCTGCATCGAGATAAAATCTGCGCGGAAGGTCTCGCTGTAATATTCAATGTCCTGAAGCCAGTTATCTTCGTCGCTGGCGTAGGCAATCGGGCAGTAGACAAGATAATCGCTCTCTAAATCGTCGTGGAGCAGCAGCTTCTTGACGGCAAAGTTATTCGTGCCGGTCAGCTTGATGATCTTAACGTCCCCCAAGTTCAGCTCGTCAACGTCCTTCTCAAACTCCCGCTCCTCGTCCTTCCAGAAGATGATCCTGCGGTGATGGAACTCCGGCAAGGGGGCTGCAAAGCGCTCCGTCAGATTAAATTGTACGCGCTCGTTCGGCATAGCGTATATCTCCCTCACTTTATCTTCGCCAGCACGTCGGCAAACAGCTCGTAGTTATGCTTCACGCCGTCATCCAGGTCAATCTCAATGTTCTGGTCGGCAAGATGGTGAACCTTTTCCTCGTATTTTTGCAGCTCCGCCGCTTGCTCTTGGAACTTCTTCTGCTGCTTGGTCAGCCTCACGCGCTCGGATGCGCTGGCGTGGTCGATGGCGTCGCCGAGCTGGGTAAGCTAGGTGCGGTAACGCTCCTGCTGCTCATGCACATAGTCGGTGCGCAGACGGGCGAGAAGATCGCGCTGATAGCGGTGCATATAGCACAGCGCCTTGAAGCCGTTCTTCTTGCCGCTGTCAAAGAGCCAGTAGATGGGGCGCTTCTGATAGGTTTTCAGGTGGTCGGCGTAAAAGTCATTCAAGAAGTAGCTGCGGATCACCTCGCGGGGCGTACCCTTGCCGCCCAGCGCGTCGGCAACAAACTTGAGGTTTTCTTCCAGCGTATCATCGCCATAGACCTTGCGGACAAACGCCACGAAGCGCCCGGTCATATCATCGTCAAAATACTCGTCATCGCAGATGGGGATGATGTTGTCGCTGTCCGGGATGATGGTCTTGTACTTGCTGTCATCCCATTCGCCGCCCGCGTAGGCAAGCCCCTCCACGTCCAGAGAATAGCGCCCGAACATACAGCCCACGGCATAGGAAATGAGGGAGACGATCTCGTCGCGCATGGTGCGGACGTAGTTGCTGCCCTTCATAGATTCCGGCACATCATCTTTGCTGTCAAACACGCGATGCACGGTAATATCCTTGTCCGCAACCTCCGGCGTCAGCTCGTCCTGCAAGCCGTAAATGTCAATGAAAATGCGGTTGAGTTCTTCTTCGTTCTTTTTGAGCTGCTGGAAGCGCTGCTCGCACTCCTGCTTCCATGCGGCGTATTGATCGGCAATCAGTCGGCCCATTTGATTAGCTCCTCCTTAATTCTTTGGTCAATGAAGGTACATAGGCTCCCCTGAAAGGGGAGCTGTCACCGACAGGTGACTGAGGGGTTATATTATCTTTTCGTTAGCTTTTTTGCTAATAATTTCTTTAGCACTTTCACTTTTTCATCTATTTGATTAGAAAGTACTGATATTGTATTTTCGATTTCCCTATAGTCATACTGTTCAAGCTCTCCACATAGTCCAACGTTATCCAAAAAGTCAGTTGCTTCTTTTAGCTCTTGATCTGTAGCGTATTCATTATTTTCTGTCATAATTGCTTCACGTATTTTTGCATACTCATCAGGCTGCGTATGTTCTTCTATGCTTAGCAATTCATACATGCTGCTATCTGCTGCATTAGCTCTATCGCATAGTTCGAGAATGTTACATAGCTGATTGTACACTTTTTTACCGAAGTATCTGCGCACTTTCATCTTTATTTCATCTGCTGAGGTATCTTTATAATAACCGCTATATGTGGCAATCCCAATTACTTTTTCAAGGCTAGAGCTATATCCCATGTTGCGATTCAGCAAATTTATTATATCACTATATAGTGCTTCCTGCTGAGGGTGACAATGGATAACGTTTGCTCGATGAGTGGCATATATTGAAAATACAGTCGCAATTACAGAAACGACTAAGGAAACGATAGCTAACCAATCTCCCAATGTTCTCACTCCTTACTTTGAAAATATAACCCCTTCCGGCGCTGCGCGCCACCTAAAGGCTCCCCTGAAAGGGGAGCTGTCACCGGCAGGTGACTGAGGGGTTACACCAGCGGATTCCGCTTGAAATCCCATGAGGTTTCACAAGAATCCCAATCTTGTTTTGATAACTTAATATTTGATATTGTTTTCTGGATAATCTTATTTTTGTTCTCTATGAGAATTGGAAATTCTGCTACACGACCAACTTCGAAATGAATAGTCGGACATGTTATCGTAAAAATCAACTCTGCTACCTTTGAATTGCAAAGCCCCAAAACATAAAAGAGGATATCACCATCTCCGTAAACGCTGGGACCGGAAGCATTAGAAATTGAGTTTCCATCAATATAGCGAAACCCTGTCTTATATATTGAGATATCGTTCCACGATATGCACTTTCTGAAATAGAACTCTTCGTTCCGTATAACCGAACCTGAAAATGTCTTTAATTCGTATCCATTGTTATACCAATTAACAACATTCTCATCGTTTCCATACCATCTCCTAAATTCTCCACCTTTATGGGTTTTGAACCATTTATAATTGAGACTATCTCTGCTTACTTCATACCAGAAGCGCAGGAAGCGGTTATTATCCGACGTTGTCATTCCCTTTTTTACTGGCAAATAGTTTTCAAGTGGTTTTCCTGTTTTGAAAGCTTCGAATACCGCTTCCCCCACCCAATACGCCACCGGGCTGCCCGGAATTTTGGAGAAGTTGGACTGATCCGCAACAAAACGTCCTTTTCCTTCGAGAAACCACTTTTCTTTTGTTTCAACCGAATCAACAGCACCTTGCTTCTCAAACAATCTACAATATGTTCCCTTATATCCGTGGATATTACTTTTTGCAATTACAAATGCTGTTGTTCCAAAATCTGATCCAAAAACGCCCCGTCCGAAATGAACCATATTTGCGAAAGTGTCCTGCGCGATCAGGCTTTCACGCAGCTTTTCATAGCTCGATAAGAACATCCAAACAGGAATGTTAATCATGCTCATATAGCCTGTTTTTTTGCACATTTTCACTGTTTTCTCCATGAAAACAGTACTCATATCGCTCTTTGTGTTCGGGTAATTCGACTTTACATACTCCGCAAGCCGCGCGTTCATCCCGGAGCCGCCCATATACGGCGGATTCGTCACCACCACGTCATACTTCTGCACCAGCGCCTGCGCTGTCTGCACCAACGGCAGTAATCCCCTCAGCGCCGCTTCACGTGAGATATGAATATCTTCCTTGATTTCCGCAAAGCGGGCATACAGCGCAGACCAATCCTGCGGCGTTACGGTCAGAATCGAGCCGTATTCCTTTGCATCATGCAGCTCGCTGATGATGGTATCCATCGCCTTTTTCAGCTTGGCGTCCCCATTACAGAAATACGCAAGGGTATATTCATCATAATTTTTGTGCCTTTTCCCATCTTTATCAGTATGTCCGCTCTCCGTAATGGCGTACACATGGGGCTGAATGCCATGGTTTAAGAAGCGGCGGTCATACTGCCTTGCCTTCATCATGACCGCGAAATAGGCAAGCTGCGCCGCGCGGTCGTCAATGTCGAGGCCGTAGAGGTTATTCTTGAGGATGCTCTGCGCCGCCTCGCGCTGATTCCAACCGGCAGAGGTATAAATCTGCATCAGCACATCGAAGGCATAGACAAGGATATGACCGCTGCCCATGCAGGGGTCAATGACCTTGATCTCTTCCGGCTTGATGGTCTTGTATTCCTCCCGGAGCTTCGCAAGCTGGGCCTCCACCGACCGCTCCTGCTCGGCTTCGTCCAGATAATATTTCCAGCCGCCGTGCAATGCGGCGTTGGGGCGACCTTCCAGCCAAAGTCTGCCGAGGGAGTTTTCCACCATATAGCGGACGATCCAGTCCGGGGTGAAAAGCTGCGTTGCGGCAGGAATGCGCTCCTTCGTGATCTTGACGTTCTTCTTGA
>JABLTO010160771.1_pt1 | contig 11210 bp, 10 predicted proteins | sample 7160091 | NCBI WGS metagenome assembly JABLTO01 (sample SAMN14651225, study PRJNA627086) | human gut metagenome | isolation source: feces | host: Homo sapiens
CAGTTTCTAAGTTATCGTTCATCAATAAGTCCTCCATTTTATGTAGTTCCGAATTTCGGTACTTATCTGATGTATTTTGTGCTATCTGGCTTTTTCTTTTGTACCTTAAAGTATTCCTTTCTATTATGAGAATATCACGAGGGTGATATTTTTGCAAGCGTTTGTCAATAAAAAAATAGAAACATATAGGTTGCATTAAATCCGCAATTTTTCAGCAGGAGTTTCTAGGAATTAAGGAGTCAAAAAGATCCATTGCCCCTGTCCCTCCTGGCTTAAGTGAGAAAAAAAGTCCAATAAGACAGCGTGTGTATTCTTGACAATATCAATAGATAAATTTAATATAACAGTGTGATATAACACTGTTATATTTTTCGACGGTATTGGAGGATGGAATCATATGTCAGTAAAGGCAGAGAAAACCAAGGAAAAAATATTGGACACAGCACTCAGACATTTTTTAAAAGATGGATTCAGTGGAGCATCTTTGAGGAATATTGTGAAAGATGCCGGACTCACAACAGGAGCATTTTATAAGTACTATCCGACAAAGGAAATGCTTTTTGATGCACTGACAGATCCTTATGTGGAGCATATTTACGAAATATATGATGGAATCTTAGCTGAATTTGAAGAGCTTTCTGCTGATGAGCAGACAAGGAATATGTCTGGAACTTCAAGCGATGGAATGGATCAGATGATCGATTATATTTATGATCACTACGATAATTTTAGATTGCTTTTAAAATGTGGAGACAGCGGAAAGTTCGAGGATTTTATCCATAACATGGTAGAGCGGGAGGTGGAAGCAAGTCAGAAATATATGAAAACAATGTGTGATGCAGGAATAGAGTTCCCAACTGTTAGTGAAAGTCTTATGCATATGATTTATACAGGATTTTTCTCATCAGTACTGCAGATTATTGAACATGACATGGATAGGGAAACGGCAAAGAAAAATGTATACCAGTTAAGGGAATTTCAAACTGGTGGCTGGGAGCGATTGTGGAATATCAAATTCCCGGCTGAAGATAAATAAGCTTTTCAGAATAATAAAATAAGGTGGCTTATGCCGGTGAGCCATCTTATTTGTTATAGATAGGTTAGCTAAAACTAATTTAGATTGCCTGGGTAAAATTATAGTAAGGGAGTGTGTTTGCATGAAAGAAAAGAAGAAGTCTGCTGCCAGCTGGATACTGGAGTGGGCGGGACAAAAAAGAAGTGCTTATGTATGGAGTGTAGTGCTTGCGGTAGGAAATGTTATTTTCAAAATAATTCCATATTTTATTATCGCAAATGTCGTAACAATGTTTTTGGATGGCAGTAAGGAATTTAAAGAATATCTGATTATGGCAATATGGATTGCGCTGTCGTTTATTATAGCAGAGCTTTTTCATTCACTTTCTACATCGCTCTCTCATAAAGCAACGTTTACTGTACTTGCAAATATACGAAAATCTTGCTGCGAAAAGCTGGCGAGGGTGCCGCTTGGATATGTGAAGGATACACCATCAGGAACATTTAAAAATATCATGGTGGAAAGAATTGACAGCATTGAGACAACACTGGCACATATTGTACCGGAATTTACTTCTAATCTGCTGGCGCCGGTCATTATCCTAATTTATTTCTTCATGACAGACTGGAGACTGGCATTATTGTCATTAGTGCCGGTGGTGGTTGGATTTCTTTCTTATTTTGGCATGATGATTGATTATAAACCGAGTTTTGAAAGAACGGTTAAGACAACAAAGGAACTGAATGATGCAGCAGTGGAATATATTGATGGAATTGAAGTCATCAAAGCATTTGGAAAAACGGAAAGCTCTTATGCCAAATTTACAAAGGCAGCTATGGAATATGCAGATTCCTTTATTTCGTGGATGAAACGCTGCTCGATCTTTCATGCACTGCTGATGGTTGTGACACCGTATACATTATTGACAGTTCTTCCATTTGGAGCACATTATGTGGAAAATGGAACACTGACGATTTCAAGTTTTGTTATGTGTATCATTCTGTCACTTGGAATTGTAGGACCGATTATTACAGTAGGTTCTTATACTGATGATCTGGGTAAAATCAGTGTGATTGTTGATGAGGTGGTTGGAATTCTAAAACAGCCAGAGCTTAAAAGACCTGAAAAGAGTACCGCAGCTCCAAAGGATAATTCCATCACACTTACCGATGTCAAGTTTGGTTATCATGAAAGGGAAATCCTGCACGGAGTGAATATGAAGCTGGAGGCTGGTACGGTCAATGCAATTGTGGGACCATCAGGAAGCGGTAAATCAACGATTGCAAAGCTGATCGCTTCTCTTTGGGACGTAAACAGCGGAAGTATCAAGATCGGCGGCGTGGATGTAAAACAGATGTCATTTACTGATTTTAATCAGAAAATTGCATATGTGGCGCAGGATAATTATCTTTTCAACGAGTCGGTTCGCGAAAACATCAGACAGGGTAATCAAAATGCCACTGATGAGCAGATCATTGAAGTAACAAAAAAGAGTGGCTGCTATGATTTTATCATGCAACTTGAAAATGGATTTGATACAATTGTCGGAGGAGCCGGAGGACATCTTTCCGGAGGTGAGAGACAGCGTATTTCGATTGCAAGAGCTATGCTTAAAGATGCACCAATTGTTATCCTTGACGAGGCAACTGCATACACAGATCCTGAGAATGAAGCTATTTTGCAAAATTCTATAGCAAGACTTGTCGCAGGAAAGACTCTCATTGTTATCGCACACAGACTTTCTACAGTTAAAGACAGCGATCAGATATTTGTTGTGAATGACGGAAATATAGCAGCACATGGCATACATAATGAGCTTCTTGCATCATGCCCTCTTTATAAAGAAATGTGGAATGCACATATATCTTCCAAAGATACCGTAAAGGAGGAAAACTAATATGTTTGAGATTCTGGCAAAGTTCTTTAAGTTTTCTGGAAAAGAAAATGAAAATAAATTCAAACTGTCCATAGTGATTGGTCTTGTAGAAGCCCTTGCTTCTGCGATGAAAATACCGGCTATCATGTATGTACTGATAGGATTGATGAGTAAAGAATCCATGGGAAAATATATCATTGGTTCAATTGCTATTATGGGAATTGCCGTTGCAGTCGATATTATCTGCAAGAGATTTTCAACTGTGCTCCAGACAGAAGGCGGGTATAATGCAAGTGCTTTTATGAGGATAAAGATAGCAGAACATCTTCGTTATCTTCCGATGGGATATTTTAATTCAAACAGCATCGGCGAGATTTCTTCTGTTACAACGAATACTATGGAAGTGCTTGGTGATATTGCAGCTAGAGTTGTGATGCTGACGACACAGGGTATTCTGGAAACAACTATGATTGTTCTTATGATTTTCATTTTTGATTGGAGAATTGGTATGATATCAGCAGCTGGTGTATTCATTTTCTTTGTAATCAACTCAATCATGCAAAAGGCTGGAAAGAGTGATTCAGAGAAAAAAGTTCAGTGCGATACTGAATTGATAAGTCAGATCATGGAATACATCCAGGGAATATCAGAAGTAAAATCATACAATCTCCTTGGAAAACAGGCGAAAAGACTAAATGATGCAAATGAAGCATGTGCGAAGATAAACACGAAGATGGAGCTTTTGTTTGTGCCATATCATTTTCTTCAGGGAGTAGTTACGAAGATTACAGGAGCAATCATTGTGATCGGCAGCGCGGCATTTTATATAAACGGAACAATGAGTGCTGTTTATGCAATCGGTATGACGATATCAGCATTCATGCTGTATTCAAGCCTTGAGTGTGCCGGAAACTACTCATCACTTTTGCATGTGGTAAGCGTGTGCGTAGATAAGGCAAATGCAATTCTTGAGCTTGATACGATGGACATTGACGGAAAAGAAATCAAGCCGCAAAATTGTGATATTAAACTTGACCACATTTCGTTTTCCTACGACAAGAGAAAAATCATTGACGATGTATCGCTTTCAATTCCAGAAAAGACAACAACAGCAATCGTTGGTCCATCTGGTGGTGGTAAATCTACATTGTGTAATCTGATCGCAAGATTCTGGGACGTAGATGAAGGCAAAGTGACACTTGGTGGTGTAAATGTGAAGGATTACAGCATGAACAATCTGATGAACAATTTTTCCTTTGTATTTCAGACTGTATATTTGTTTGCCGATACGATTGAAAATAATATCAAATTTGGTCGTCAGGATGCAACACACGAGGAAGTTGTAGCAGCTGCAAAGAAAGCATGCTGTCATGAATTTATAAGTCAACTTCCGAATGGTTATGATACAGTGATTGGAGAGGGTGGTTCATCGCTTTCAGGAGGCCAGAAGCAGCGCATTTCTATAGCACGTGCTATTATGAAGGATGCGCCAGTCGTCATATTAGACGAGGCAACAGCCAACGTTGATCCAGAGAATGAAAAGGATTTGATGGATGCCATAGAAGCACTTACAAAAGAAAAGACAATTATTATGATTGCACACAGATTAAAGACTGTTCGTTATGCAGATCAGATAGTAGTAGTTGATAAAGGACGAATTGCACAGCAGGGAACACATGAGCAGCTGATGACGCAGGACGGTATATATAAGAGATTCGTAGATGCCAGAGAACAGGCAGTAAGCTGGAAACTGGCTCCTTGTCCCTTGGCTCAAAAATAAATTGGATTCTTCCAATTGAATAAATATTGTTATGCAGGGCGCATCCGAAAGGGTGCGCCCTATTTTCACCACCTAAAAAGATCTATTGCCCCTGTACCCCGGTTTCAAAATGTGTTGCATTTTATTGAAAATAATGATAATATGAAAGCGAAGTTAAAAAACGTGAGTAATTAAAAAAAGAAAGGAGAATTATGAAGATGAAGAAAAGTCTTGTATTTGGAATATTATTATCTATATGTATGACAATTCCAACCATGGCGGATACTTCAAATAGTGGTATAGTTATTGAACCAATATCGTCATTGCAGGAACAATTAGAAGAAATGACAGAAGAACAGAAAGTAATTGCAATTGAAAAATATTACAGTGTGGAAGATGAAAAGATCGTTGAAACTAGAGCGTCATGGTATCAGTTGGGGGGATTTTATATGCCTCAACAGTCTGCACAAAATAATTGTGTGGCAGCATGTTGTTATGCGACAATGCGGTGGTTGACTGGAATAGAAGTACCGATGGGAGCTTTGTTTGGGGGTGGAGCAGCGTCATTATCACAGGCACAGTCATATTTAAATAGTGCGCAAAGTGCTAATGTATATGTGGCAATGTCATCAACTGTTTCGCTAGATGCGATGAAAGCTAATTTTTATACCGCAATAGCAGGACATAATGCACCACCTATAATTAGTGCAACTATGTCGACAGCAGATGGATGGCCGTATGCGCTTAATGCACATGCAATGTGCATTACAGGGATTACAAGTGACCGTGGAATGGTAATGGTAGCGGATTCATACATTCCATGGGTAAATGGAAGTGCAAGCACTCAGTATGTAATGCCGTCAACTAGTGTAAAAAGTGCAATTGCAAGACGTGGAATAGGATACATATTTTAAAAGTTAATAAAAGAGGGCATATTAAATTAAATATGCCTTTTTTTCTTCTTAATAATACAGAAAGCGTGATATTATGATAAGAAAAATAATGTGGATTTTAATTTTAATAGTTAACGTTGTAGTACAAAATGATATAAATTATGTTGAGAGGCAATCTTATTTGCCCAATATAGAAATATCAGATGTGGCAGAGGAAAGTAAAAATGTAGATGGAAATGAGACATTTTTATTATATGAAGATCAATGTATACAGGATGCAAATCCGTGGAATGAAGAAAGCAAAGTGAAAGAACTTCCAGTATATTATAATGCATCATGTTATGGGGAAGATGAAAAAGTAGATAATTTTAATGAAGATGAGTTAAAAGAACAACTAAAAGATATGGCAGAAAAATTCGGAATTAAATATGAAGATAGTAAAGTGAAAAAACAAGGGGGATTAGATCAGGAAATTTTGGAATGGATTCAAGAAAAAGAGGGAGGCATAGCAAACGAGTATTTATATTTTAATGAGTGTTCGATATCAGAGAAAGGTATTCAGGTAATTGTAAAAGATAATAAAGATACTGTAATCATTTTTTCACCATCCTTAGTATTGGAAAAATGTCAAAAAGAAAACGAGTATGACCAAATAGTTTTGATTGCAAAGCAGTTACAAGAGATGTTTCCGAAAATTTGTGGAGTGGATAAATATCAGTATGATATAAATGGTGGGGATTATACTATAGACGGAAGGCAAAAATGGAGAATTGCTTTCGTGTTAAAAAAAGAGTCAGTGGAAGAAAAGAACATAATTAATTATAATTTTCATCGTATAGAGGTTTCTTTAGATGAGAATTATAACGTGTATTCTATAACTATTCATAATGAAAATTTAAATAATAAAATAGGCGATTATCCCATAATAACAGTTGAGGAAGCGAAAAATCGACTTTTGGAACAACGGTATTGGACGAGTGCTACATACCCACCAAATCAGGATAATATTTCTAAGATAGAGCTTATTTATAAAACAAGCAATTATCACAAATATTTTGCCCCATATTATTGTTTTTGGGTTTCTAATGGTGAAAAAATGCAAAATGGTCTAGAAATATATTCAGCGTTTTATATATCGGCAATCGAAGAAAAATATTTAAAATAAATAGTATTGAATATATTGAAAAAAACACTTGATTATATGGAGAGTAGAGAAAAACGATGAATAGAAAAAATATTGTAGCACTTTTTCTGATAGTATGTATAGTATTTATTAATATAGAAATTAAGGTGCAGGCAGAAGTAATAGATGGAAAAATTGATTGGGAATCGGCTACGATTTTAACAATATATGATGAAAAGATATTTTTTTCTATATATGATAAAATTACAGATAGGACGGTATATTTTCAATATAATGTAGAATCGGATAAATGCAATAAGATTGGGGAAATAGATAATCAGGAGATTTCATCTGGCGACATTGCATATAACAATGATGCAATATTTTTTTGGATTAGTAAGAAAAAAGAGAGGAATATATATAATGCTATTTTATATAGCCTTGATTTGAAAAGATCAGAGTTAAAGCCTATCACAGCTATAGAAGTAAATCAACCTTTAATTTATGTGGAATATTTGGATGGCGTAATATCGTACATTGGAAAAATTTATGGGAAATATGGAAAAGGAATTTTATATCGTGAAAATGAAAAAAGACAAGCAAATATAGTTAAAAATTATAATAATAAGAATAATAAAGGGGAGTTTATTGAACAATTTACAGTTGATCAGGAGTTAATATATGTATATGTAACAAATTATGATTATGGACAGAAACAGTCATACATAGAAGTATACAATAAAGAATTAAAAAAAATAAAACAAATAATGCTGGCAATAAATGAAAAAGATAGTATGATATTATCTATGAAAATCTATGAAAAGTATATATATATGAAATATTGGGACAACTCAGGTTTTTTGGCAAGGATAGAAGATAAAGGTATTACTGTGCTACTTGAATGGGATGCATATTTAGCACTTGATATTTGTGAAACATTGAATGAGAGTAATAAATTTTTTTTATATTCAAGAAATACTGGAAAGGTGTGGTTAGTAGATAGTAAAAGGGAAGTAATTGATGAACTAGATCTGAGATGCAGTAATTTACGACATATGCTAGTAGATAATAAAAATGAAAATATTTTATATGAGTTGTATCAACAGAATGGAAGTTGCAAGGTGTATTATCAGCCGATAGGAGAAATTGATATTTTATCAAGTTATTCATTACTGAATATTCTCGTGCGGCAGAGCCGCCAGTCCAGTGTGGTGTGAGCCACCTGTCCAGACGGACTGAGCCACATTGTTTATAAATTATTCTCGTAGTGTTTTATCCAAACCATATACTTCGCGCATTGATTTGTCATGAGCAGTATCGATGCTAGTGATGTTAATGCGATAACTATCATGAGCAATACGATCAATGATTGCATCAGCAAGGGGACTTGCTTCACCGCCAAGTTGATCGTACCATTCTTCAAAGCAATACTGAGAACAAAAGATTGTAGATGACTTCTTACGTCTTCGATGAAGAAGTTCAAAAATATCTTTCTGTTCCGCATCTGTTGGCTTCAAGAGCATCCATTCGTCAAGAATGAGAAGCATTGGATTCGAATACTTAGCCATTACTTTGCGATAGTTTCCTTCTGCACGTGCAATCTCCAGATCCATAAGCAAATCTAGCATACGAACATACTTGGTACTGTAATACTGCATACATGCTTCCATGCCAAAGGCACAAGCCATGTAAGTCTTACCACAACCGGTTGCACCCGTAATAAATAGATTACGATGTTCTGATATATATTCGCAGGTTGCAAGTCTATTGATAAGCTCCCTGTTTAGCTTACGACCAGAAGTGTAGTTGATATCCATGATGTTTGCTTCTGGCTGATCGAATCCAGCATTATGAATAAGGCGCTTTTGACGATTATCTTGCGATTGCTATATTCGATATCGACTAACATTCCGAAGCGATCTTCAAACGGGACATCTTTAAACTTGGGATCATTCAGTTGGTTACGAAATGCATCTGCCATAGCTGTAAGGCGCATTTCAATTAATTTATCTATTGTACTCTGATTTGTCATGTGTATTTACCTCCGATAATAATCAGCACCTCTTGTGATGCCGTGTGCCTTATGTGTGGTCTTGGATTTTTGTGTTTCCGAATCTACTTTTACAGATCCTGTTACAAGGATGTTTTTAATACTTTTGTAACTGGGTGAAGAAGTATAAGACAAAGCCTTTTCACAAGCGGCTTCAAGAAGTGAATCTGAGTATTTCTCAGTCAGTTTCAAAAGCCCCATACAACTTCGATAAGCCTGTTGTTCCACACGTTTGGAGGTTAATATTGCATTGATCACAGTGTACGTATTTATGCCGATTCCCTCAGCCCATTTGCGAAAACGGTCACCGTTCCACTCCAGATATTTCTGATGATCTTCCGGCATATGTTCGATAATGGTGCTATACTGTCCAGATCGTCCTTTCAAGCGACGATGGGAGGCAATGCGGTTGTGGTTATAAAAAATTTCAATGGTAGTGTCGGTTATCTTTACATCAACTTTCTTTTTGATGTACTCATAAGGTACGGAGTATAGCATTCCGTCCACAGATATGTGATAGTTGAACTGAACTGTAGCAGTCTTCCAGTCACTCAGTTCAAAGCGGTTAGTTGGTAATGGCAGCAGAACTGGTTTTTCTTCTTCAAGAAATAAGCTTTGTCGACTACCTTCTTTCTTTTGAAAGAGCTTTTGATTGAATTGTTCAAGTTTACCTCGGATTGCACAGTTTAACTCTGCCAGAGAGAAGAACTGTTCATCTCGAATTGCAGCAGTTATCCAGGTGGATATATTTCCTACCGTTCCTTCTGCATTTGGCTTATCTTTGGGAGTTCTGACGCGAGCTGGAATGATAGCCGTGCCATAGTGTTCAGCCAGTTCTTGATAAGTTTCATTCAACTGCTGATCTTTCCAACCACCATTGTGAATAACTGCAGTTTTACAGTTATCCGGCACAAGGATACGAGCAACACCACCAAAGTACTCATACATATGAACATGAGCAATAATCCATGATTTCTGCTTCATATCCAGAAAGGCTTCTACATATGCATACTGGCTATACGTCATTACACCAACAAAGATGTATGCTTTTAAGATTTCACCGGTATCAGGATCAATGATAGTTGCCGGGTCACCAGCCCAGTCCACCTCAACCTGTTCGCCAGGTTTGCGGTTGATATGCATGGTAGCACGATGTTTTTGTTCATCCTGTTGGATGTGATAGCAGAACTGTGAATACATGAGTGGTTCGTCTCCGTTAGCACGGCAATCCTCCATATATTCTGTCCACAGGAGTTTCTTACTTACTCCATTGCGTAGCAGCTCTTTGCGGATGTAATCATAATCAGGCTCACGTTTCTGAGGACGATTATTTAATTGTGGATAAAACAATTTTTCAAGAACTTCATCAGTTTGATTGTCTTGTAAAGGCCAGCACAGTTTTAATTCCTGTGCCATTTTCAAGACTTTCGCAACCGTGTTCCTTGAGCACGGAACACTTAATGCAATGCTTCGATTACTAAAGCCCAAGCTTGCCAGACGCAAAATTTCGCGATATTTGGTCATGATAATGACCCCCTTCATAATAGATTTACACAATGATTGTGTATAAATCTATTATAACGCAATATGGCTCAATGCTACCGGAATAGTGGCTCACTCAAGAACGGAATGGCGGCTCAAGCACACCGGACAAGTGGCTCATTTGCCCCAAGATTATTCAATTACGATAATTGAGCTATGGGTACATCGCAAAAGACTGGAGTGATAGGGACGGCAAAGCAGTAAAAAAAGAGTATACGAAATAAACGGATTAAAAGAATAAAAATAGTCCGTAACATAGAAAGCCATCCAGTGCCTGTCCGCGCGTCTAGCAAAGGGTGTACAATCCGACAGGTTAATGAAAATCGAAAAAACACAAGTCACAGAAAGGCAAGGCTGAAAGTAGAAAAGTAAACTGTAGGGGCGGAGTCATCCGTAGTAGTGACGAAGTAACTGTAATGGTGATGGAGCGAAGGGATGACATCATTACACTTGAAATCAGAGAACAACTGGGAAAAACATGAGGATTTGATGAAAGAAAGCAAACAATACTATATATCGCAGTACATGTTATGTGCAGGGATGGAAAATAAGGTTGAACTTTATAGCATTAGTCAGTAAAAATGTTAGCAAAGTCCTTTCGGAATAAGATTAAAAAGCTAGAAATACATAAGAAAACTGGCAAGTATTTAAGAAGAGAGCGTTATGCAGGATCATGCCAGAGAAGCTTCTATGTTGGTAAGGATATCACCGAAGAAGATATTAAGGCACAGTTCCAGCATGGTATGCTGACACTGTTTGTTCCGAAGAAAGAAGCAAAGCCAGTTGTAGAAGAGAAGAAAAACATTACAATTGAATAAATATTGTTATACAGGGCGCATCCGAAAGGGTGCGCCCTATTTTTACAAAAGTCGGGCGGGAAAGCCAAGAAACTTTTTGCAATTATCGGACAATGATGTCGAATTTTGTCGAAATGTTGTACAGGCAACTGCTC
>JABLTO010193687.1_pt1 | contig 11210 bp, 4 predicted proteins | sample 7160091 | NCBI WGS metagenome assembly JABLTO01 (sample SAMN14651225, study PRJNA627086) | human gut metagenome | isolation source: feces | host: Homo sapiens
ATCCTATATTTTACAACTTCAATTAGTGGGACCGCCAAGCAGAGTAATGAGATGGTGCTGCACAATATTTAAAACCGGTGCGATACAAAGAAAGATAAAGACTTTATTTAGAAATAAAAACAAAATAATAACATTTTATGGAATAAGACGAAGCGAGTCTGCCAGTAGAAGTAAATACGAAAGAGAAACAGAAGGTTCTAAAATTACAAAGCAAATAACAATATCCCCAATTATAGACTGGATGGATTTTGATGTCTGGTTGTATATGCTTACAACAAAAATAGATTTTAATTATGCGTACAGATTGGGATATGCAAGAGTAGGATGCTGGTGCTGTCCAAATAACAGTGGGTGGTCAGAATTTTTGTCAAAAATTCATATGTCACAACAGTCGGAAAGGTTTAGGCAGATGCTAATTGATTTTGCAAAACAGATTGGAAAACCGGACCCTGAAGTATATGTAGATGATGGCAAATGGAAAGCACGTCAGGGTGGAAATGGCGTAGATTATGCAAAAAAGACAGCAGTTTCTTTTGAACCATGTGCATTGGAAGAAAATGCATTTAATTATGAACTGCAAAGACCGATTTCAGAACAATTGTATGAATTGTTTAAACCATTTGGATATCTAAATTTTGAATTTGGAAATAAACGACTTGGAGAAGTTTATGTTACGAGAAAAGATGGAAGACTAGTGCTTAAACTTCAGGGAAGAATTGGAAGTACAACGTTAAAAGTAACGATAATCGATTACAAAATAGATGGAGCTGCAAGTGTTAAGGCAGCAGAAGACAAAGTTAAATGTCAGATTACTAAATATCAAATGTGTATGGGATGCAGGGCGTGTGAGAGTATATGCAAGCATAATGCAATTGTTATTAAAGAAGATAAGGAAGGTAATCTTGATTATAAGATTCTGGATGATAAATGCGTAAGATGTGCAGAATGCGTTAATCATTACACGGCAGGATGTTATATGCGAAAAGTATTAGCAACGAAAAAAGGATAAAAATATGGCAATAAAACTTAAGGGACATGAAACATTTACAATACGTGAAGGTTGGCTTGATAAAGGGTTAAAAGCGGTAAGTGACAATGGAAAAGTTTTTTCTGAAAACTATGGAGCAGATGCTTTAGGCGTTGGAAGCAATATGGCGAAAGCTATCAGATACTGGCTTAAAGCGGGGAAATTTATCGAGGAATCGCCTAAAAACGGAGCAAAGTTAACTGATATTGCAAAGATAATAAAAAATAATGACGAATATTTAGAGGATAGTTTTGCATTGTGGATTTACCATATAAATCTTGTATTTAATAAGGATATGGCAACAACATGGTATTTATTTTTTAATGAGACGAATATGGATGAATTCACTAAAGAGGAAATTGAGTATATTATTCTTGGAAAAATGCAAATATTAGCTGAAGGAAAGAAAATATCAGAGCGTTCATTAAGAGATGATATTTCGGTTCTTTTAAATATGTATGTGAAAGAAAGAATAGAAGATTATGATCCGGAAGAAAAGAAAATATCTCCATTTGCAAAATTAGGATTAATAAAGAAGGATAGGGATAGATATTTTAAAACACAGCCTGATAGAGAAGTTTTGATAAATGAAGTATTTTTATATGCATTGATGAAATATTTTGAAGAAAAATCCAAAGATTCTGTTGGAATAGATGAATTGTTAAATGCACCATTGTCCCCGGGCAGGGTTTTGAATTTGAAAAGAATTGCATTAAATGAGTATTTAGATAATCTTGCGGCTTTAAATTACATAACAGTAAATAGAACGGCAGGACTTGATATGGTTTATTTGAAGAAAAATATTCCATTAAATGAAATAGTAGAAAAATATTACGAGAAAAATTAAAGATAAACTGTGAAGGAGCATAATATGAGCCAATTAAAGGATTTTATTGAAATAGACAAGAAATTTCAGAATTCAATAAACTTACAACTGGATATAGACAATAGAAAAAAACTCAACAGTTATATACCTACACGTTCATCAATAAATATATTAAATGGATTTCTTGAGAACGTTATTAATAATAAAGAAAAGGCAAATATCCTTATTGGACCATATGGAAAAGGCAAATCACATTTATTGTTGGTTTTATTGGCTATTCTTAAAGAATCAGAAGATAAAACAACAGAAAAACTTTTAAATAAAATAGAAAAAATATCAGATGTGACAGCCAATAACGCAAGACTTATTCATAAAGAATATAAGCCATTTTTGCCAATTATTATTTCAGGAACGGACAGGGATTTAAATCATGGGTTTGTACTTGGCTTAATGGAGGCTTTAAAGAAAAATGATTTGATGGACATTGCTCCTGATAGTGATTACAGCAAAGCTGTTGAAGTGATTGAAAATTGGAAAAATAAATATAAAAAAGTATATAAGGAATTTGAGAATATTTTAACAGGTTATGAAACTAACGTTAAGGAATTAGAAAAAAGCCTTAAGTCAATGAATCGTAATGGGTTAGAAATTTTTAAGAAAGTATACCCTGAATTGACGGCAGGAAGTGAATTCAGACCGATGGTTCAGGACAATGCAATGACACTGTATAGAGAAATAAGCATTGCACTTAAAGAGCATGGATATGGTGGCATTTATATTATTTTTGATGAATTCAGCAAATATATAGAAGGACATGAAAGGGAAACATTTGCCTATGATATGAAGATACTTCAGGATATGTGTGAATTGGCAAATAATTCAAAAGAACAACAGATACATATTACATTTGTTGCCCATAAAAGTATAAAAGAGTATGGAAATGCATTGCCTCAGGATATGATTAATGCATTTAAAGGTGTAGAAGGAAGATTAAAGGAAATAAGATTTATTGTATCAGCTCAGAATAATTATGAACTTTTGCAACATGTAATTAAGAAAAAAGGAACAGAATATAAAGCATGGCTAAAAGAGGAAAATAATAGTGAAATTATTAAAGAATCTTATAAAATACCATGTTTTCAAAGTATGTTTAAATTTAGCGATTATCAGCAGATAGTTGTAAAGGGAGCATTCCCAATGTTGCCTTTAACAGCGTATGCGTTACTTAATATAAGTGAAAAAGTAGCACAAAACGAGCGAAGCATTTTTACTTTTTTGGCAAATGACGAAAAGGGAAGCCTTGTCAATTTAATTGAAAACGGAGCAGATGAATTGCTTTCAGTAGATGTAATTTATGATTATTTTAAAAATTTATTTAAGGAAAGTATTTCACTTACAAATATTCACAATGAGTGGCTAAAGGCAGATTATGCTTTGACTAAGGCAGAATCTTTAGGTGAGGAAAAAGTAATTAAGGCTATAGCCATACTTCATATGATTAATAAAAATGAAGAGGTACCGGTAAAAAAAGAAGAAATTCGTCTGGCTACAGGACTTAGTAAAGAGGATTTTACAGGATATTTGCAGAAATTAGAAAACAAGGAAATTGTAAAATACCGTAATAAACTTGGAATATATACTTTCAAAAATAATATTGGAATTAATTTGGATAAGTATATGAACCAGATGATTGAAAAGCAGTCATTAAGCTTAAATTGGGCAGAAGAGTTTGCAAATATTTCTGAATTAGAATATGTACTTCCTAAAAAATATAACAGGGAATACACTATGACACGTTTCTTTAAATATGTGTATATGACACAGGAACAGTTTCTTAGTGTAAAGAATTCAAACTATTTGTTTGATACATATAAAGCTGATGGATTAATTGTATGCATTGTAATGTTAAAAGAAAATGATGCGAATGAAGTAAAGGTGCATACAGATAAGCTTAAGGATGAAAGAATAGTAGTAATTTATCCTAAAAAAGCATTTGGACAGCAGCAAAGCATCAGAAAATTAAAAGCCGTAAAGGCATTGCTTAAAGATAAGAATTTTATAGATGAAAATAAAGTTTTACAACAGGAACTCGAATTATATAGAGATGATTTAATTTTTGAAATTAATGGAGAACTTGAAAGTCTTTATATGCCTGAAAATGGAAATGATATTTGCTTTTACAGTGGACGTGATAGTGAAAAATTAAAATTTGAATCAGAAAAAAATTTTAACAGATTTTTAAGCGATATATGTTCTTCGTATTACGAAAATGCTCCTAAAATTAATAACGAGCTGATAAACAGACAGAATGTTTCAGCGCAGATTAAAAAAGCAAGAAATCAGATAATTGATGCTATTCTTGGAGAAGAAGACTTATCGGGATTTGAAAAAGGGACAAGTTCAGAATCAACTATTTTCAGGGCAACATTAGTTCATACAGGGATAATGGACAATAATGAATATGAGGCAGGATGCGAGAAAATTTTAAAAGAGATAAGAGATTTTATAGGTAAATGTGCCGGTAAAAAAACATCTTTTGATGAGTTGTATTCAAAAATAATGGGAGAAAAATTTGGTGTAAGAAAGGGAGTAATACCTATTTTTCTTGCAAATGAAATTGTAGGTTTGCAGGACACACCAATTATTTATCTTCGAGATAAAGAAGTTGATATATCAAGCGAAATACTAAATAACATAAATGAAAAGCCGGAAGGCGCCACAAATACTACATTATATTTAGGCGATGAACTCTCAGAAGGACTTACTTTAGATTTAAATTCTATTGTAGTTAAAGGTGAAAATGGAGAAAATTCAAAAACTTTAACAAGTGGTAATCAGTACACAATAAAAGAAGAGGGTCAGAAATTTTATGTAGATTTAAACTACGGAAAAATTAAAACGTATACAACTGTGACAGTAGAATACAAAGCAACATTAAATGAAAAAGCTAAAGTCGGAACAGCAGTTGGAAATGAAAATATTGTAGAGTACGTTTACAAAAATTCTCCATTTGATGGAACAACATATAATTCTGAAGATTCTGACAGACCAACACCGGACACCCCGGGATTTGGAGATGATGATGACAAAGAAATTGTTTATACATTTGGCGTAGCCATCGAAAAGATTGATAAAGATAATAATGCAGTAAAACTAAAAAATGCAAAATTTAAATTATATGACAATAAAGAATGCACAGGTAATGCAATAAAAGAAGTGACGACAAATGAAAGCGGAATTGCTTCATTTGAAGGATTAAAAGCCGGAAAATATTATTTGGTAGAAACTATGGCTCCAACAGGTTACAAAAAATTATTAGAGCCAATCGAAATTGTAGTAAATGCTGCCAGCGGGATTTACACAATTACAGCAGATAAAACAGAAATTACAACTGATGTAGAAAAAGAAAATGGATACAAAAAAGTTACAGTTGAAAATAAAAAAGGAGCAACACTTCCAACAGCAGGTGGAATGGGAACAGCATTATTTGTAGCAGGTGGATTAATAATTATGTTAGGTGCTGCGACAGGTGTTTATGTAATTAGAAGAAAAACTGTAAAAGAAAGATAATAAACTGTTTCCCAAAATATATTTTTTAAATTTCATATGAAAAATTTTGAACTATAGAATATTAAAAATGAACCTAAGACAAATGCTGGGGCAAAGGTTAAAGCTAACTCTTTCATATGAAGATTATAGGCTTGTATCGGTTCGAATCCTCTATAAGCTTAACTATAAAGCTAATCTTGCATATGAAGATTAAAGCCTTTAACTTTTGACTCCCAAATAAACTAAAAATGGCAATAGGGAGATAGTTATGAAAAGAAAAACGACAACGATAGTATTAGTTATAATTTTTTTGATAGGTTTCTCCGTGTTACTATATCCGGTAGTTAGTAGTTATGTAAACCAAATGGACGCAACAAAAGCGACTGAACAATATGATGAACTAATGAAAAAAATGGAGAATAAAAAGTCAGAAAGTATATTAAATGAGGCTAATTTATATAATGAAAATCTGACAAAAGATAATGTGGAATATAAAAACCAAGAAGAAAATAAATATGCCGACATTTTAAATGTAGACGATTCAGGAAGCATGGGTTATATTTCCATACCAAAGATTAAGGTGAAAATTCCAATAAAACATGGGACTACAGATGAAGTACTAAGTAAATATGTAGGGCATTTGGAAAGTTCATCTTTACCTGTAGGAGGAGAAAGTACACACGCCGTACTTGTAGCTCACAGAGGGTTGCCAAATGCAAAATTATTTACTGATTTGGATAAAATGGAAATTGGTGACAAATTTCAAATTACAGTATTAAATAAAAAATTATTTTATCAGGTGGAAGAAATTTCAGTAGTAAAACCTGAAGACATTTCAAAATTAAGTATTGAAAAAGATAAAGATTATGTGACTCTGGTTACATGTACGCCATATGCTGTTAATACACACAGACTATTGGTAAAAGGGATACGAATAGACGAAGATAAAGCAGAAAAATCAGACAATGAACAAAAAGTAAATCCGTGGAAAGTAGTAATAATAGCACTGGCTTTGGTGTTGATTATAATGACATTATTTGTAATAACATTTGCAGTGTGCGTAAATAAAGGAAAGAGGGTGTATGAATATGAGAGAGAAAGCAATAAAAAACACAATAATTTGTGCGTATAAAAATTTAAAATCTAAAGCATATAAGAAAATTGTAATGGCATTAATGATATTTATGGCTGTTATACAGGTTGGAATTATATCAAATAATAAAATAAAAGCAGCTCAGACTGAAAACAATCAGTATGAAATAAACATTGCTCTTAAAAATGAAAATGTCATATTTGCAGATAGAGAAGTTAGAATTTATAAAATTGCAGAAAAAAATGAAAATAATAAATATATTCTTTCAGGGACATTTGCAAAATATCCGATTGAAGTAAATGACATAAAAAATAATTCCGACCTGAGCAAAATTGCAAATACGATTTCGGGATATATTAGTTTAGATGGAATAACGGCAGATTATGTAGGAACAACAAATGAACAGGGAAAAATGAAATATGAAAAAGCAAAAGATGGTATGTATTTAATGCTTATTGATGCTTGTGTGGAACAGGATAAAATGTATGAATTTGTTCCGCAGATAATTGCAATTCCATATATAAATGACAATAATGAATTACAACAAAGCATAGATGTGGAACCTAAAAGCATATCAAAAAACATAGAAAGCAAAGAACAGGAAAGTAAAAAAGATGAGCGTAAAAGAAAAAACAAAGGAAATACATCTGAAAAGCAAAGCAAAGAAAATGATCAAACAACAACAGCTAAATATGACAACAAACTTCCACAAACAGGTCAGGACAGAGCTATAGCAGTCATATTGGCAACAGTTGGGTTGGTAATGATTGCAGGGGGAGTGGTGGTTATTAAAAGGAATAGGTGAAATTTGTGCACGGTCGAAAAAGGTCGAAAACTTTCACTTTACATTTTGCGACAAATAAGATAAAATCGTTTCAAAACAAAATGTAATGGGTGAGAAAAACTGAATGTATTAGGGAAAATTTGAATAATAATGTATGGTTTAGCATCACTTTTTACAAAGTGGTGCTTTTTTTATTCGATTAACCGATATGATAAATTTTATTCATTCTACATTTAAAATCAAACAAAAGGAGAAGGACATGAAAAAAATAACACAAAAATTAATTGCAATAATGCTGGTAATGACAATTGTTGCGGGAGGAATAAGTAAAGAGGCATTTGCAGATACAGGAGTAATCAGGTGCAATGATAAGTATTTTGATACTTTAAAAGAAGCTGTAAATGAGGCTTTAAGTACAAATGATGGTGACGGTGTAGTAACTATATTACAGGACATTGAAGCAAATGAATTTATACAGATAAATGAAAATCAAAAATTAACAATTGAAGGACAGGAACATGTAACAATAAATGTTAAGGAAACATCTAGATTTATAGATATAAAAAAAGGTGGAGTGTTAAACTTAAAAAATATAGATATTGACGGAACAGATATAAAAGCTGAATATGGTAAAACACCTTTTTATGTAAGAGGGGAAATAAACCTCAATAATGCAACAATTAAAAATTTTAGTTCAAACAGCTCGACAATAATTCTTAATTCGGCAAAGCTAAACATGGATAATGCATCCGAAATTTCAGAAAACAGCAACATAACATGGGGAGGATATGGAGGTGCTATAAGCATTGAGGGATCATCACATGTAAAAGGCGGAGTAGTAAGAAACAACTGGGGAAGTTATTATGGAGGAGGACTGTATGCATCAGGAATGGCATACATAGAAGGAACAACTTTCATAAACAATGGCTGTAAATGGTACGGTGGAGCTGTTGCCTGTGGTTTAGTTGGTGGAGGCATAGTCTATATGAAAGACTGTCTGTTTGACGGAAATTATGCAAATTGGAATGGAAATGCTATTTATTTAAATAATTCAGGTAACTGTTCAATTTATAACACGGAAGTCAAAAATGTAAGTAAAAACGTAAGTGGTGCGATTACTATTACGGGTAAAGGAAAAACAATTATAGCAGGATTAAATGTAAATAATAACTCGGTAAATAATGGAAATGTATATATTGCCGGAAACAATGTCAGTTTCTTAAAGCCCGGAACATATAATACTGAATTTGGGAAAATAGAAACAAATAAAAATATAATAGAAAACAATAAGGCAAACAGAGGCGGAGGAATTTATGTACAGGGAAATTCTAACGTAAATATTGAGCAATGTGAAATAAAAAATAATACATCCAATAGAGGTGGGGCAATCTATAATGATGGAAATATTGTTATGGATGATGTAGAAATTAGTGGAAATGTTGTAAATGATAAAAATGGTAAAATAAATATGGGAAATGCCATTTTACAAAATGGTACATTGGAATTAAAGGAAAATGTTCAGATAAATGGAAATATACATTTAATTAAGGATAAATATATAACTATTGATAAAGAATTACTTTATCACATGGATAAACAAAGTGCGTTAAACATAACAACAGATGAAAAAAATGAAAATGAATTTAGAAAAGTAGCTGAATTTACAAATGTATTGGGCGAAAGTCTGGCATATAAGCTTGTTTCCGATGAGGGAATAAAACTGGAAAACACAAGTAACTTAGTTGCTGATTCTAAGTTGGTAGCTATAAATAATGAAATAGGAATAGCAACAAAAGTATATAAAAAGGAAGTAGTATGTAAAGACGAAAAGGGAGAAAACATACAGGGAATGGAACTTGCCCTATATAAAGATGATGATAGTAATAAATATTTAGGAACTACAGAAGCAAGTGACGAAAACGGAAAAATCGTTATAGACAATCTTGTTGCAGGAAAATATAAATTAAAACAGAAAACAGTTCCAGACAAATATGAGCAGGATAACTCAAAAACAGTAAATTTTGAAGTGGGAGAAGAAAACGTAGAGCAGATAGAATTTTCTGCTAATTATAAAGATGAAGCACCTACTGCAGTAATTACATTTGAACATAAAAAGATTCATATAGCACAAAAATATACATTTAGTGCCGATAAGTCTATGGATGATAGGGGAATTGTAAAATATTCATGGGATTTTGGAGATGGAACACAAAAAACGGGGAAAACAGTAAAGCATGAATATCTTCAGCCAGGTGATTACATAGTATTGTTGACAGTAACCGATACAAAAGGACAGACTAATACAAAAAAATTAAAAATAACAGCGGATGGAACGGCAGAGGGAATGTATCAGTTAGGATTAACTGTTACGGATACAAATACAGAAGCACCTATAGGTAATGCTGAGGTTTATATTGTAAATAGTAAAAACGAAATAATCAGTTCAGGAAAAACAGCTAATAATGGAAAGTATAATTACTATTTAAAAGGAAATGAGAGTTATTCAATTGTTGCTTATGCAAACGGATATTATAGCAGGGCGACAAGCCTTAATATGGGTGAAACATCAAAGAAAATAAATCTGTATTTAAGTTCTAAAGACACAATACAGGCAGATGTAAGCTATAAAGAAATGTCGTATAGTGAAATAGTAGAAGCAGGAATTGATACAGATAGTGATGAAAACAAAAAAATATTTAAATATTCAACTAAATTGGTATTTAACAAAATGACTTTTCCTGTTAATTTCTATGTAAATGAAAAAGGAGATATTGTTAAAAATGAAAATAAAGGTGGAGGTGAAGCTGCTTCATCAAGAGAAGACAATTTTTATATAGAACCAATAAAGGCAGACGGAAATGGTACAGTATATTATTTAGTTGTAGATGGAACGACTAAGTGGTTGAAGGATATGTTTGACGTTCAGGTACTGGTTGTTAATAATTCTAAATGTGAATATGTAGATAATTGCAATGCGAAAATTAATTTGCCGGAAGGACTTTCATTAGCAGCAATGGCTGCAGGTGAAGATAATAGCGAAAAGAAAGAGATTGGAAAAATTGAAAGTGGAGAAAACAAAGCTGTAAACTGGTATGTACGAGGGGACAAAGACGGAGAATACAAAATAAGTGTAACAGTTGAAGGTGAAATGAAAGATGATAAAGGAGAAGTAGAACCATATCAATTTAGATATGATTATGCCTGTAGGGAAAGTTTGTGGGTAATAGCAGGAAGCTCATTAAAGCTTGATGTGTATGTAAATAAATATACATATACAGGAGATTTGTACACAATAACATATACATATACAAATACATCTAACAAAACAATTAACGGAATGCAGTTATATTTTGACAGCGAAAAGCAGTATTCAAATGATGGGAGAGTGTTTGTCGATTGTGCAAAAAATACCTATAAGAAGGTAGATGAGTTAGCACCGGGTGAAAAAATTACAATAAAATATACAACTCAGATACAGTTTAAGGACAAAAATGGAGATGAAGCATATTACGAACTTATAAGCATGATTATGAAAACTTTGCCGGGAAGTAATGCATCAATACCATATGAAGTGCATGTGAAACTAAATCCAATTCAATTAAAAGGATATGTTGATAAAACAAATGGTGTTAATGCAAATGATGGAGATCCTGTAGATTTGCTTACAGGAGAGTTTAATTACACATACACTGATTTAGAGAGTGTTGCAAAGTATAGCATTCCGGTAAAAAGATATTATAACTCAGGAAATTTTAATACAAATACAGGTTTTGGAAATGGCTGGAGTAACGAATATGATTACAGGGCAGTGTATGAAGATAACTGCGTAATTATTTATATACCTACAGGCGGACAAATTGTATTTAAGGATGATGGAACAGGTGAGTATACATGCCAGACAGATAATCAGAAGGAACTTATAAAAAATGAA
>JABLTO010025580.1_pt1 | contig 11203 bp, 7 predicted proteins | sample 7160091 | NCBI WGS metagenome assembly JABLTO01 (sample SAMN14651225, study PRJNA627086) | human gut metagenome | isolation source: feces | host: Homo sapiens
CGCACGGAAAACCTGGTGCTGACCGTGAAGGACGGTGAAGGCATGTTCGGAAATTGAAGTTTCCGCTTTTTCTTTATTTAGTTGTAACACATGTATTGTAATCCTACAGAAGCAGAAAAGTGAGCAACTATCCTTACACGGAGTGTCCTGCCGCTCGCAGATGACTGCGCTACGCTAAACCGCTATTGTGTTAATGCTATAAATTTCATTCCCTACAGCAGCCTGTCGTCGTAGATATTTTCCAGCCCAAAGCGACGGATCCTCTGTCTGATCTCATCCGGATCCGTGGAATAAAACCCTTTATCTTTCATCCTTTGAAAATACTCTGCCCCGGAGAATGTGTAACGCGTCATAAGCCCGTCTTCCGACTCAAGACTCTTGTTGGCATATGCGATCAGATCCCCGATGGCGATCCCTGCAGGCAGCTCCAGCGGCCGCATTCCCTTCAAGTAGCGAACAGCATTGTGCCCTGCCAGACTCCCTGTAGAAATCGCCTCCGTATGCCCGACGAACAAACCGGATTTTTCCCCGCCGCAAAACAAGTTCCTGATCTTCATGACCCGCATAGTATTGTCCCGCTCCGCAACCGATAGATATCGGATGGAATTTCCCTTGCCACCCGCATACGGATCTGCATATCGAGCATTTTCAAATCCCGGGATCTGCCGCAAAGTTTCCAGATCAAAAAACGGTGTCATGATCTTAGCGTATCCCGTGTCCAGCAAAACGATATTTTCCGCGAATTCCTGCAAAGCGTACTGCTTGCAGACTTTCATATCCAGCTTTTCTTTTTTTACGGCTGCATGCGGAAGCGGGATCACCGCTACGCCTTCCTCGTTCAGCTTCTTTTGGATCTCGGCAGAAAGGGATCCTTTTTCCAGTTTTCCACTGCCGCTGAACGCCCCGAAGGATCCGTCCCGCCGGCGGCCCATGATATCGCTGCCGCCGGCTCTTGCACTGATACTGACCCGAGGACCAAATGCCGGGCATCTGAGGACACACATGCAACACCCGTTACCGTATGTAAGGCAGTTACCCATCGGGCCCGTAGAACCAGTGGTTTCAACGAAGACGTCTCCTTCGATGGTTTGTTCCGAATCACCGCCGATACCCGCCGGATTTCCCGCCAGGATCAGTTTTTCGATGACAGCATCCTGCATATCTCCATTGTCAAAAGGCTCTGTATTGCTGCGGCGTGTTTTGCCGGGATGCCCGATGCCGCTGATCCGGCGATCACGATCGCCGCTACCGCATGCCCCGCGCCCGGATTTTTGCAGCACCACGTCTACTGCCCGCGCCATCAGCCGCACGTCCACGCCCTTCTCCCGCAGAAGCCTTCGGACATTTGGCTCCACTTTCATCACATCGTAAAGACTGGCATGTTTATGTCCCGGAAAATCAATATTGACATGCCGAGAGCACCGATCAGTAATGTCAAAAAGTTCCCGTGCTCCCAGTGCGATATTTTCCTCGGCTGCTGTGAATCTGCCGTTGTTTCTCATGATGCCGCCTACATTCCCAAGCCCAAGCAGCATGTCGGTCTTTTCCAGCAAGGTCACCTCTGCCCCTGCTTTTCGTGCCGCCAGCGCAGCAGCACATCCGGACCAGCCACCGCCTATGATCACCACTTTATACAAAAAAATCCCTCCTTCGCTCTATCCTGTTTAGGATATGCGAGGGAGGGTAGTTTGGTGTCTGTTTGGTGTCGGCGCACGCAGACCGCACGATCAGCCTACAGCACGTCCCGGATCTCCTTATGGCTTGCCTTTTTTCCATAGTTGTCGATGGCGCGTTTATCAGCATTTCCGTGACTCAGGCAGGCGGCTCCGCCAATGCAGCCGTCGGTGCAGACCATGCCCTCGATGAAATTGTTTGGCAGCAAGCCTTTGCTGGCACGCAGGAGGGCAGTTTTGCAGCTGTCGATACCGTCGCAGACGATCGGGTCGAACACGAACGGCTTACTGTCGGCGCTGTCTCCATCACCGGTCGCCGGGTTGCCGGAAGCGCCGGATGCCACAGCCCCGCTAGCACCTGCACCGTCTGGGGCATCAGCCTTTGCAGCTTCTGCCGCAGCCTTCTGTTCGCGCACCGCCTCGGTGACCGCTTCACTTAGACCGCCTGTGCGGGCAAAGACTCTTCCGTAATATGTAGCAGTATCGAGCTCTGTTTCCGGCAGCTGATCCACGGCGATATCTTTGCTGTCGATCATAGCCTGCAGCTCCTCGAAAGTCATGACGTAGTCCACATACTGGTGGACCTCCGGCTTGCGGACTTCGCCCTTTTTCGCCGTGCAAGGTCCGATGAAGACGATCTTTGCATCGGGATCCTGCTCCTTGATCAGCTTGCCTGTCTCTGCCATAGGCGAAAGATTATGAGAAATATGCTCCGCCAGCTGCGGGAATTTCATCTTGATATATTTGACAAAAGCCGGGCAGCAGGAGGACGTCAAAAATCCTTTTTCCTGCAGTTCCTGTGCCTCCTTGTACGCTACGATGTCTGCTCCCAGAGCCACCTCTTCCACTGCGTAGAATCCCAGCTCACGGATCGCCGAGATGATCTGTCCTGCCTTAGCGTACTGGAACTGGCCTGCGATAGCCGGTGCCACGATGGCATGCACGTGATAATTTTTATTATCGTCGCTGTCCACGATGGTCTTGATGATGTCGGTGATACTGGACACGTCCAAAGTCGCACCGAAAGGACACTTATACACGCATGCTCCGCACTCGATGCACTTCTCGCTGTCGATCTGAGCTACGCCGTCCGGCGCCATGGAAATGGCGTCCACTTTGCAGGCTCTCTCACACGGTCTCTTGAAGTTAGCGATGGCACTGTACGGACAGCTCTTGGCGCATTTGCCGCATTCCACGCACTTAGATTTGTCGATTTCCGCTTTTTGATGGGAGTCAACGGTGATAGCACCCAGTTTGCACGCATCCACACAGGCGTGAGCCACGCACCCTCTGCAAAGATCCGTCACCACATGTCCTGCCACCGGGCATTCATCACATGCAATGTCGATGACCTGGATCACATTATGATCCTCTTTCTTGCCGCCCAGCGCGATACGGATCCTCTCCGCCACGATAGCTCTGTCCTTGTAAATGCAGCAGCTCATGGTCGGCTCGCCCTTCTTGACCACCTGGTTTGCGATATCATTGAACACCGAAAACGCATCATTTCCCACCCAGGTCTGGCGCGCCAGCTCAGTCAGGACCTTGTACTTTAATTTCTGCACGTATGTGTCGAAAATCCTCATATGTTCATCTCCATTAATACTCCATAGAAGTCATTTATCCTTGTAATCTTTATGATAATGCACCGTTGTTAAAATGTAAACAACTATCGGAGCATCCGAAATTATTGGTAAGATTCAGACATTTGTACAGCAAAGAAAAGAGGTGGCGGCTTGCTGGGTTTGTTGGTGTGCGTGCTGGGTTTGATGGTGTGCTTACGGGCTAGGCATTATTCATGCTGGATTTTCGGTGTGCTTACGGGCTAGGCATTATTCATGCTAGGTTTTCGGTATGCGTCGATTCCGGCAAGATTTTCTACGATATGCATCCCTTGATGCTGCAAAAACAGAAACTCTTTCTGCAAAAGAAACGGGATCCGCGTTTTTTTATGAATAGAGCGGATCCCTTCCTCTCTAAATCGCCGCTGAAGAAGGCAGGCATGATCGGCATGTATATTTGATTGCGAACATGCATTGTTTATGCATGATTTCCAGTCGAAGCTGCCCCGACTGCCTTGCACTGAACGGCATTTTCTGTTTTTGATTTTAAAAATGCCGGATTCTGCACATTTGTCCTGGCAGCCCAGCCGCCCAGCATCCAGGCAACCGAGCGCACCACGCAAAAACCGGCGATCGCCTGACCGCCGGTTTTTTGTTATGGATTTCAATGTTTTGTGATGTGTAGTTCTTATTTTCTGGATGCCAGGAAATCATCCAGGTTCTTCTGCCATGTGTCCACGTCCATATTTTCCGGGGCACGCTTACCGATCGGATTTTCCATAACATCTTTGATGTTTTCATCGTATTCTGCCACGTTTCTCGGGCCTTCGCCGATTTCCTTGTAAAGCGGAGCCTTCTTGAAGTCATCCGCATAAGGCATCGGGAAGTTGTATTCGAACAGGTGGCGCAGGTAATGATCCTGGAAATTCGTTCCGTACTTTCTGCATCTTGCTACCAGATCCAGATCCAGAGTCATGGTGCAGATAGCCGGAGTTTCTCCAGCTTCCCAGATGCAATGTCCTTCCGGAGAGATTATCTGAGAATGGCCATACAAATGATGACTTCCAAAGAACCCTGTTCCGTTGGTGCAAACCAGATACGCCTGGTTTTCCAACGCACGAACGTAGTGATAATGCTCGTTGAGCTTGTACAGTTCCTGCGGGTCCATAGTCAGCTTCACCAGAACTTCTGCTCCCATCAGAGTTTCATTTCTGGAGATTTCCGGGAAGTTCAGGTCGTAGCAGATCTGAACGCCGACCTTGGTCTTCTTCTCAGGAATGTCGAATACCATATATTCTTTTCCCGGTTCTGCCAGGTCCTCACCCGGCTGCCATGGAGCCATTTTACGGTATTTACCGATCAGCTCGCCGTTCGGATCAAAGATCGGAGCCGTGTTGTAAAAACGACCCTCCGGCAGCTTTGGATCGATCTCATACATAGTCCCCGGAATGAAATAAATATGATGTTTTTTCGCGATGGATGCGAAGAAATCCGTCATAGCGCCAGGAATCGTATCCGGCGTAAACGCCTCCATGCATTCCACGCCCACAACCAGATCCGGCTTGTGTGGATCCTGCATCAGCATATCAGTCTTCTCTTCGATCCATTTTAAGTTCACTGCAGTATCTTCACTGCACGGCATCTGAATGACGCCGACATTTAAAAATCTTCCCATCTCTTATAACCTCACTTTACAGTAATTCTTTAAATCCGTCTGTGGAGTATTCTTTTCCTTCTCTCTTCAGCTTCAAAGCTTCCAGCAGAGCGTCAAATCTCTTGCCTGTGATAGGGTAAGCGATCGCCAGTAATGCAGCAATGATAGCCAGTGCAGCCGGCAGTACCGTTACCAGGTATTTGATCATATGCAGCGCGGATTCGGACTGTACAGCGGCTGTTCCATCGTATCCGCCGGCACTCAGCAGCAGTCCCATTACCCATGTAGCGATAGCAGCGCCCAGCTTCTGGAAGAAGGACATGAGAGCAGAGATGATACCTTCTCTTCTCGTTCCATTTTTGAACTCGTCCAGTTCACTGATGTCGTACATCATGGAATAGTACAAAGTCCAGAATGCACAGTTACCAAACGCGAAGATGGAAACAAATACAAGCCATACGCCAAAGCTTGGGAATCCTGTAAAGGTGAAGATCATCATGATCACACCAGTAACCAGAATCGTGGACCAGTAAGCAACCTTCTTGTCCAGCTTGGCAGCCAGCCAGTTTACTACCGGGATCCACACGATACCCATGCCGCACTGTACGACGAATGCCGTTGTCTGCTGTGCTGCAGTCGCATTCAGCAGGCTTGTCAGTGCATATACCGCACCGGAGCTTAAGAATACTACAGTAACGTTGAACAGGAATACAGACAGTGCCAGCAGCAGTGCCGGTTTCAGCTTTAAAATACTGATAAAATTCTTGAAAAGATTTGTCTTTTCCTGGGATTCGATATTTTCCTTTTCTTCTGCTTTGTTGATAAGCTCCCCGCCTCTTGTGCATGTCCAGCAGATGAACGAACAGATGATGATGATCAGACCGAAGATCACGCCGACAGCGTTCCAGCCCTTTGCACCCTGCAGACCAGCCTTGCCGGCCATTTCCAGGATCATCGGAGGTGCAGCGGAAGCGATCATTACTGCGATCTGCAGGAATACGCTTGCCCATGCACGAAGGGATGTACGTTCCTTGAAGTCGTCCGTCAGTTCAGCACCCAGTGCGAAGAACGGAATTACATAAGTCTTGTAGCAGGACCAGAATAAAATAGCCAGTACTACGAAGTAAGCAAATTTTGCATTGGTTCCAAAATCTACGTTGTTAAACAGTAAGAATGTACAGATCGCATACGGGATCGTTGCGCCGATCATCAACGGACGACGTCTGCCGTAAGGCGATTTCAAATTGTCGGAGATATTTCCGACGATCGGGTCAGTCACTGCGTCCCACATGATAGCGATCAGCGAGATGGTACCCGCGATTCCTGCCGGGATCCCTGCAAAGTCTGTCAGGAAGAACAGGAAAAAGAAGTAGTATACATTATAGCCAGTAGAGTCTACCATCTGGCCGATGGCATATCCGAACTTTTTCTTAAAGCCCAGTTTGCCAGAAGTTTTTTCAGTACCCATAAATCAGGACCTCCTTTTGGTTTCCATATCCATAAATGTAAATCAACAAATACTTTTGCGCGCATTTTTTATTCCGCCCTACTATAGAGCAAGCCTTATGCCAAAACAGCCACAAAAAAATACCAAGGAATTTCCATCTTCTTTGGCATTTTTGCTGCAAGCGTTGGAATTTAAAGGTTCTACAGATTCCACGCTTTTTCATATTTTTTGATTTTTCTTTTTTGAACGAAGCAAGTTAATAAAAAATCGTGAAATTTTTCTCAATGCACGGATGTGATTTACTAAGATTTCACAAAAAGCAAGCGGAATTCGACACAAAATAGTAAACTTTTGTTTACATTCCTTGTGATGAGTTCCGATTTTTATGCTTCCTGTCCCTCCCTGATTTCCTTCAATTTTCTGTGGAGCATCTGCCGCGACACCCCCAGCTGCTGCGCAGCTTTCGTGATGTTTCCTCCGCTTCTGGAAAGGGCCGCCCGGATCGCGTGATCCTCTGCTTCCTGTTTGATTTCATGCAACGTTTTCCCGTTCTGGAGTACTACTGACATCTGCTGTTTTTCTCCCACGATATGCCGTCTGAAATCCACAAAATGTTCCAGCGTCAGCCGTTTCTCATAGCAGCGGTTTACGGCACGTTCGATGACATTGGAAAGTTCCCGGATATTTCCCGGCCAGTTGTGAGACATGAGCATTTCGTAGACCCGTGGATCCACTTCCTCGATGACTTTCATTCCTCGCTCTGACACGCTGGAAAGCTGCTTTACCATGCTCCCCGCAATCTCCGGAATATCTTCCAGCCTATCACGCAGAGGAGGCACTTTGATCTCTATGACATTGAGACGATAGTAAAGATCTTTTCTCATATCTCCGCTCTCCACCATCTCCAAAGGATCGCGATTTGTAGCTGCAATCACTCTCGTGTTGACGGGGATAGCGAAATCTCCACCCACATGATAGATCTCTTTTTCCTGCAAAAATCGCAATATCTTCGCCTGCATGCTGAGGGTGAGATTATCGATCTCATCCAGGAACAAAGAGCCGTTGTTGGCGATCTCCACTTTGCCGAATTTACCGCCTTTTTTCGCTCCCGTAAAACTGCCTTCTTCATATCCAAACAGTTCCGATTCAAAGAGCTCGTTGGGGATCGCGGCACAGTTCAGGCTGACGAAATGAAACAGACTTCGATGGCTCAGCTTGTGGATCGAGTGTGCTACCAGCTCCTTCCCCGTACCCGTTTCTCCTGTAATAAGTACGGTGGAACCACTCTTAGCTGCCACTCTGATGTCATCCTTGAGTTCTCTGATCACCGGACTGCTCCCTTTGATGTCATCGATGGAATACTTGGCTTTCGTATGCTGCCCACTAGTTCTCTTAATATTGATTTTTTTCATATCTCCTACGCTGTCCACCCGCTCCAGAAAATCCTCTACAAACCCGATATTGCTGAAAGCATCGTACTCAAATGCACCTATCAGTTCATCGTCCTTATAAATAGGATAACCGTTGCTGACGATAGTATATCCTTCGACGAAATACATCTGCCCGATCTGTTTTTCACCGGTCTGCAAGATCTTATATGCCTTGTTGGTAGGGATCACGTCACGGATGTTTTTTCCCACCACTTCATCCAGCGTTTTATAGCTCATCTGCTCCAGCAGATTGTCCGCCATAAATACGATTTTTTCTTCTTTATCGATGATGAAAAAACCATCTATATTATTAAAAATATTGATATATTCTTTTGAAAGATCCATAAACAATTCCTCCTCTTTTTTACAGCATATCACGGCTTGCATCATATGTAAATATAAATTTACATTATGCATATTTTCCGTATACTATTATTTACACCTGCGCTTCTGCATGACGATCGAAACCGTCGCTAAAACCTTTGCAGAAAGAAGGGAAGCTGTGCCGGAGGCGAAAACTCCGGTGGCACGACTCTTGCTACATTTTATAGACAGAACGACAAGCTGTGCCGAGGACCCCCGGGCCGGCGATTTTATCAAACAGGAGGACAATTTGACATGAACAACAATCCGATTTCACAGAAAAAAGCATGGTACATCGTGCTGATCAGTTCCTTGATGGGCTGCAGCATTTCTTCCGCGTTCCCGCAGTTTTCCATGACGGTATCCAGCGTGGCGGCGAAGACAGGCCTGAGCGAAAGTTTTTTGCTGACCACGGATACGCTGAAATCCGCATCCATCGTGGTGGCGATGCTCTGCTCCGGGTTCTTCTATAAAAAATTCGGTGCCAGGATCACATTTATCATAGCTCTGATCTGCACGGCGCTGCCGCAATTCGTGATCCCGTACACCAGCGTGCCGACGATGCTGATTTTCTGGAAGCTGGTGCAGGGCTTTTCATCCATTATCTTCCCGGTATTCCTGCTGATCATCATGGATGTTATTTCCGAGCGTCAGGCTGGGCTGGCGACGGCAGTATTCAATGGTATTTTTTACAGCGGCGGCGGTGTCGGCGGTACGCTGGCAGGGTTTTTTATTGCAAAGTCCGGCTGGCTTTCATCTTACTTCGCGCTGGGTATCATCGAGCTGGTGATCGGTGTCATCTGGCTGCTTACTGTAAAGGATACGACAAAGAGCAGGGATTCTGCCCAGGCAGAAGGGCTGAAAGATCAGAAGGCTCTTGCTCAGGCAGACAACCTGAACAGCGAGAAGGTTTCTTCTCTGACTTTACTGAAAATGCCGGTAGTCTGGCTTCTGATCCTCGCCTTTATTTCCACGACGTTCGTGATCCAGGCGATCACTGTGGACCTGCCTCTGTTCAGCGAATGGCTTGGTTATAACGAGCTGGAATCCGGCAAGATCAACACGGCAGTTACCATCGGGCTTCTGGCTGCATGCCTGGTTTCCGGTCAGATCTCTGATATGGTGGCTCGCAGAATGTCCAATAAAGGCCGCGCCCGCATCCTGGTCATGGCGGTCGGGCCGATCCTGATCATCGTCGCTTCCCTGATGCTGATCCTGCTAGATCTTACAAACTTCGGTCTGTTTTATGCGACTGCATTTATCTTTTCCTTTGGCGGATCCTGGGGGCTGGGGACATTTTATTCCATCCTGCCGGAGATCTTCGACGAGGAACGTCTGCCGATCATCACAGGTCTTGCCGGCGGCGCTGGAGATATGGGAATGCCGCTTGCTCCGCTGCTGGTCGGCGTAGTCTTTGGTGCCCGCGGCATGTGGCACCTGGGCTGGTCTGTCTGCATCGTCATCTCTCTGCTGAGCATTCTGGCATGTTTCCTGCTGCTGGGGAATAAGAAAGTAAGAGGAAAATAGCGATAGAAAAAAGTCGACGAAAGTCGGCTTTTTTTATTGGAAGGAATATCTGCATAAAACTCCGGTGAAAAAACATTTTCGAAATTTACAGAACTTTTTGATGAAAGTAGTTACATTTTGTGTTAATATACTTGTACCGGTCATTCTGACCTACGAGGCTGCGACATTCTTCGCAGCTTCCACGTTTACATGAGGAAAGTATTATGAACAACAAAATCAAGACACACAGTTTAGCATTCCTGACGATCCTGCTGTGGGGATCGGCATTTCCATTCACGCGTTTCCTGGGCGATGCTATTTCGTCCTCGGCACTGTGCTTCGAGCGGTGCTGCATCTCAGCCATAGTGCTGCTGATCATCGGAAAGATCTGTCACATCCGAAAGCCGTTTCGCAAGAAAGATCTGCTGTGGTTTTTCCTGTCCGGGGCACTGGGTTTCTCAGCTTATTTCATGTTTTTCAACATCGGCATGTCAACATTGACATCAGCTACCGGAAGTATCGTGACCACATCATCTCCGATCCTGACCGCCATCGGGCTTTATACTATTTACCACGAACGGATCAACTGGATCGGCTGGATCTCTATCGCATGTGCTTTTGGCGGTGTGGCGGTACTCCTGCTGTGGAATGGAGTGCTTTCTATTAACATTGGTATCTTGTGGATGTTCCTTTGCGGGTCCGTATTTGCGGGCTACAGCGTCCTCAACCGGAAGTTCACCGAAATGGGCTACACAGCTATGGAAGTAGTTACCTACAGCGCCGTATTCGGGGCGATCCAGACGATGGTATTCCTGCCGGATCTGATCCACGACATGGCGAATGCCGGTCTTTCAGCTAACCTGAGCGGGATCTATCTCAGTGTATTCCCAAGCGCGCTGGCATACCTGTCCTGGAGCAAGGCGATCGCTATTGCAGACCGCACCAGCGAAGTGACCAACTACATGTTCGTCAATCCTCTGATCGCGGCCATCATCGGTTTTATCATGCTGCGGGAAGTTCCTGACATGGGAACGTTTATCGGTGGCGCCATCATCATTGCCAGCGTCATCGTGTTCACACTGAAAGGAGCCGGGGCTGCACAAACCAAGCAGAGGAATCCAAAACTGGCAGATGTGAAGCACTAGGGTTGTAAACAATATAAGAAGGGGCTGTCGCATTAACGATTTAAGATTGATATGCTCCCTTCTAGGTAGACAAGTGAAATAATAAAAACTTGTCACTTAGGAGGGAGCATATTTTATGTCTAAAAGAAAAGTATCTGTTGAGAATAAGATATATGCTGTAAATCTATATCTGGATGGAAAAGAAAGCCAACAACGAATTGCCCATATGTTTGATGTAAGTCTCGCATCTGTCCAACAATGGATTCGAAACTATGAATCTATGGGAGCAAATGCATTTACATTGAAAGGGAATAAAAAATATTCCAAAGAATTGAAACAGCAAGCAGTCTTAGATTATTTAGCAGGCTATGGTTCTCAAGATGATATCTGCAAAAAATATGGAATCCGTTCAAAAGGTAAGTTACAAACTTGGATAAAGAAGTA
>JABLTO010044811.1_pt1 | contig 11190 bp, 10 predicted proteins | sample 7160091 | NCBI WGS metagenome assembly JABLTO01 (sample SAMN14651225, study PRJNA627086) | human gut metagenome | isolation source: feces | host: Homo sapiens
CCGCAGAAGCCGAAGCGCCGCGGCCGTTCTCCAGCTCCAGCACATACAGCCGGTGTATAAATTTTCCCTGTTCCTGCCGCCGGAGGAGCTGCCGATGGAGCTGCTGCCGCACTGCGCCAAGACGCAGTGGCACGCCTTCGGCCACGATCTGTTTTCCGCTGCGGGCGGGAAGCAGCAGGCCTTCGCGGCGACGCTGGCGCGCTACGGCCTGACGCCGGCACAGTGCATGGCCTTCGGCGATTCGGACAACGACATCGGCTTGCTGACTGCGGCCGGTATCGGCGTTGCGATGGAGGCAGGGACGGAGGGCGCGCGGGCGGCTGCGGATTTTGTCACTCGTGATTGCGAGGCGGACGGCATCCGTTATGCGCTGGAATATTTTTCTGTACTGTAATCAACATTTTGGATCAGGGCATGGTCGTGTTTTCACCAGCGCAGCTTTGCTGCACCGGAGGAAACGGATAGCGAGAGGACCCGCTGGGATCCTCTCGTTCTTTTTACAGAGGCCAATTTAAAATCGTGCACAACAGATGCTGAAAAACGACTGTGCATTTGAACAAAATGACGAAAAACCACGAAATTAAGCTTGCCAAGGTAGGGAAACTCGTGTTAGTATCGGGCTGTGAGAAGCCCGTCCCGACTCGTAACCTCCGCATCTTGCAGGCGGAAAAGGAGACGAAAACAGATATGATGAATCCGGTAATGCAGCGCTGTTCCTGTCGTGAGTACGCAGAAACGGCAGTCCCCGAGGAGCTGCTGCGCCAGCTAGCTGCAGCGGGGATGCAGGCACCCTCGGCGAAAAACGAACGTCCGTGGGAGTTTTTGATCGTCTGCTCTGACGAAGGAAAGCAAAAGCTTGCACAGGCCAGTCCCTATGCAAAAATGTGCACGAACGCCTCGGCGGTGATCGTGGTGCTCGCAGACGAGGCGCGTATCTCCGAAAACAGTCCGTGGTGGGTGCAGGACGTCAGCGCCTGCACAGAAAACATCCTCATTCGCGCTACGGAGCTGGGCCTCGGAGCGGTATGGCTGGGCATGTACCCGCGGCAGGATCGCGTGGATGCGATCCGCAAGGCCTTTGCACTGCCGGATCGGTACGTTCCGTTCGCAGCAGTTCCGGTCGGCTATCCGAAAAAGCCCCTGTGCCCGCAGGATCGCTTCGATGAGACGCGTATCCGCTGGGTGCGATGAGGATGCAGGCATGAACGTCTATCTTTCCACGGCGCAGGCGAAAAGCATCGTCCTGCAGCTGATGCAGATCTTTCCGGAGGGCGTGAGCCTCTGCGATGAGGACGGCGTCATCCTTTCCAGCTCGGACACCGGGCGCATCAACCGCACCTCGCCGCTGGCAAAGCAGTGCATTGAGCAGGCCAATTCCGGCAAGCTCTATAACGAGCGTGTGGTAGACGGCAACGTGACGGCGACGCCGCTGTTTTTCAAGGATGTCTGCGTCGGCGCGGTGCTGATGCTCGGCGATAACGAGCAGATTAAGTGCCTGACCTCCATTGCCAAGGCGGTGGGCGAGAGCGTGATCTACCAGCCGTATCTGAAGGACACGAGCCAGGTGAGCGACATCATCAACTTTGAGTTTTTGAGCGAGTGGCTCAACACGCCGGGGGAGTATTCCCTTGACTTTTATCGCCGCGGTCTGCGCAACGGCATCGATGTGTCGCAGGAATACGGTGTGGTCCTGCTCGACGGGATCTGGAACCAGCTCAGCGCGCAGAAGGCCGTTGAAAGCATCCTTCCGCACTCCAACTATTACATCTGTCTGGGCAACAACAGCATTGTGCTCATCATGCGTAAGGGCTATGACCCGAGCATCATCAAGGAGCTCAGCATGCTGTTCAACGATGTGAGCTTTGCCACCGGACGCACAGGGCCAAACCTGAACGAAGCGTTCGTCTCGGCACAGAACACAATGTTCGCCGGAAAACGTCTTTATCCCGAGAGCATGATCTATGACTACCGAGACTTTGAATTTGCTTATGCAATCTCCGGCCTGCGTCAGGTACAGTTCGACACGAAGATCAACGAGCTGTTTGCACAGCCGATCTATGACGATCTGGTGCAGACCCTCGAGGTGTTCTTCAAGGAGAGCGGCAACCAGGCCGAGGTGATCAATAAGCTCTATATCCACCGCAACACGCTGAAATACCGGCTCGATCGCATTCAGGAGATCACCGGTAAGAATCCACGTGTGTTTGAAGACCTTTTTTATCTCTATACGGCGTATATCCTGCACAAGCTGAAAAAGTGACCTTGTGATTATAGGCACGAGCCTGTAAAAATAAAAAGGAGGACCCCCAGAATGAAAAAGTTAATCGCATTGCTGCTTGCCGTTACGGTGCTGTTTTCCCTGGCGCTGACCGGCTGCAAATCGGAGACGCCGAACACGCCGAACAACACTGTGTCCGAAACTCCGTCGACGCCTGACGACACCGGCGACAACGAGCCCGCTGCCTCCGGCAAGGATCCTGACCGTCTGATCAAGATCGGCTTTGTGTTCAGCGCAATCGTCAGCACCGACGCTTGGGCGCAGACGTCTGAAAACGCGCGGCTGTATTTGGAAGAAAACTGTCAGAACGTCGAGACCTACAAGGTCGAAAACATTGCGGGCGGCGCGGACTGTGAGCGCGTGATGAGAGAGTATATCAACGACGGCTGCGAGATCATTGTCGGTACCTCCTTTGACTATGTGGACTACATGCTGTCCCTGGCTGAGGAATATCCCGATGTTACCTTCATCAATGGCTCCGGCTACGAGACGGCGAAGAACATGTCCGTCTATATTGCCAAGCTCGAGCAGGGCCGCTATATGACCGGCCTCCTCGCCGGCAAGATGACGAAGGTCAATAAGATCGGCTACGTTTCCAGTATTCCGTTCCCTGACCCCATCAAGCAGCTCAATGGCTTTGCTGTCGGTGTTGCCGAGGCCAACCCCGATGCGGAGATCGTTACCCTGTGGGCAAACTCCTTCAATGATCCCACCACTGAGGCAGTCTGCGCCAACACCCTGATCGATCAGGGCTGCGACCTGATTTGCATTGACCTGAGCTCCTCCGCAGTTGCGCAGGTCTGTGAATCCCGCGGCGTGATGTTCATCGGCAGCTCTGTCGATATGCGCGAGTTTGCGCCGACGCAGCAGCTGACCTCCAACTGCTGGACGTGGGGCCCGTGGATGGCTGAGCAGGTTGAGGCTGTCCGCAACGGAACCTTCGTTGGCAAGTGGTGCGAGCTGGACATCAACGACGGCGCAATCTCGCTGGCTGAGTTCAGCGACAAGGTGCCGCAGGACGTCCGCGACCTCGTGGCCGATGCCGAGAAGCGTCTGCGTGAGGGCTTTGAGGTCTTTGCAGGCCCGCTCTATGACAATACCGGCAAGCTGCGCGTTGCTGAGGGCGAGGTGCTCTCCACCGAGGACGCCAACGCCATGCAGTGGTTCCTCCCGAACGTCATTGACAACTGGGCGGACAAGCCGGCCGACTGAGGCTGCGCAGCAGGAAGCAATAACGATAAAAGTCGGGATGAAAATCCCGACTTTTATCAGAAAGGGAGAAGACAATGGCAGAAGCAACTGTGCAAATGCGGGGGATCCGCAAACAGTTTCCGTCCTGCCTCGCTAATGATAATGTGGACTTCACCGCCTACCGCGGCGAAATTCACGCTCTGCTCGGCGAGAACGGTGCGGGAAAGAGTACGCTGATGAGCATCCTGACCGGCGTGCTGCAGCCCGATGCGGGGGAGATCTGTATCAACGGCAAGCCGGTCATGATCCGTACGCCGAAGGATGCGCTCCAGCACGGAATCGGCATGATCTATCAGCATTTTAAGCTGGTAAAGCCGTTTTCCGTGGCAGAAAACATCGTTTTGGGCGACGACCATGTCAAGGTCATCAACAAGAAAAAACTGGAGGCGCGGGTAAAGGCGCTTTCCGAGCGCTACTGCATCGAGATTGATCCCGGCGCGCTGACGTGGCAGCTGTCGATCGGCGAGCAGCAGCGGGTAGAAATCCTGAAGGTGCTGTACCGCAATGCAAACATCCTGATTTTAGACGAGCCGACGGCCGTGCTGACGGCGCAGGAGGTGCAGGAGCTGTTCCTTACGCTCCGTAAAATGACCGACAGCGGCTGTACCGTGATCTTTATTACGCACAAGATGAACGAGGTCATGGACTACGCCGACCGGATTACCGTCCTGCGCGACGGCTGCCTTGTCAGAACGCTGACTAAGGCCGAGACCGACGAAAAGGAGCTGGCCAAGCTGATGGTCGGCCGCGAAATCTCGATGGGACGCCGAAACACGACCGATACGACGACCGACCGCGAGCTGCTGCGCGTGGAGAACCTGACCGTTTTAAATGACAAAAAGCTCGAGGCGGTGAGGAAGCTCAGCTTTAGCCTGTATGCGGGCGAAATTCTGGGCATTGCTGGTGTTTCCGGCAACGGACAAAAGGAGCTGATGGAGGCGCTGTCCGGCCTGCGCGCCGCTGCCGGCGGGACGATCACCTTCAAGGAGAAGAATATCACGAAAACAACGGTGCGCCAGCGCATCTCCGACGGGCTGGCGTTTATCCCCGAGGATCGCTACGGCTTTGCCTCGGTGCGAGAGCTGAGCGTTGCGGAAAACGCGAGCATCAAGTCTTACCGTTTGCCGGAATTCTCCAAGGGCGGCATCGTCGACTATAAAAAGCTGAACAAGCAGGCTGAGGAATTCATCGACAAGTTCGAAATCAAGGTCGGCGGGACGAAGAGCCTCGTGCAAAGCATGTCCGGCGGCAATGCACAGAAGCTGATTCTTGCGCGCGAGACTGCGAGCAAGCCGGACGTGATTCTGGCCAGCTACCCGGTGCGCGGCTTGGACATCAAGGCGACGGAGAGTATCCACAAAATTTTGGTCAATGAAAAGAACCGCGGAGCGGGCGTTTTGCTGGTGTCGGAGGACTTGGACGAGATCTTCCAGCTCTGCGACCGTGTTGCGGTGATGTATGAGGGCGAATTTATGGGCATCGTACCGATCAGCCGGGTCAATCTGGAGACCATCGGCCTGGCCATGTCCGGCGCCGCAAGAATGGACGGTGAGCCGAATGCGTAAACAACGATATCTGACACTGGAAAAGCGGCTGAGTGTCCCGTTTTGGACGAAGCTTGCCGTTCCGCTTGCCTCCATTGTTGCAGGCTTCCTGTTTTCGGCAATCTTCCTGCTGATTTCCGGAGAATCTCCCATCGAGGTCTACTCGGTCATGTTCGAGGGCGCGTTTGGCTCGGCCTACGGCCTGAGCGAGACGGTCGTCAAGATGATCCCGCTGATGATCATCTCCGTCGGTGTTGCCTTTGCGTTTAAAATGCAGATCTGGAACGCGGGCGGCGAGGGCCAGCTGCACATCGGTGCGGCTGCGGCGACCTATGTCGTCCTGCATCTAAACGGGTGCAGCCGGTTTGTAACCGTGCTGTTGGCGTTCCTTGCGGCGTTTATCTGCGCGGGCATTTACGGCCTCATTCCGGCCATTTTGAAGGTAAAATGGAAGGTCAACGAGCTCATCACCTGCCTGATGCTGAACTATGTGGCGACGTTTCTTGTGGCATGGCTCATTCAGGGGCCGTGGAAGGACCCGACAGGCTTTGCTTTCCCGCGCACGAGAAAGATCCCGTCTGCGGGCGAGCTGACAACCTTTTTCGGCACGCGCATCCACACCGGCCTGATCATCGGCCTTGCGATTGCGCTGGTTTTGTGGTTTGTCATCTATAAAACGCGTTGGGGCTTTGAAATCAAGCTCATCGGCGCAAAGGAAAAGGTCGCACGTTATGCAGGCATGTCCGTCAACCGGAACATCCTGCTGGTGATGTTCCTCAGTGCCGGTATCGCCGGCATTGCGGGCATGGTTGAGATTTGCGGCATCACACACCGCCTGCAGGCAAATTTTGCCGCGCAGCTCGGCTCGTCTGGCATGACCATCGCGTATCTGGCGCAGTGCCATCCGCTGGCCGCCGTCGTGGTGTCGTTCCTGTTCGGCGGTCTGCTGGTGGGCGGCAATACCATCCAAAAGCTCGGGCTGCCGGTCTCGACGGTGCAGATGATCCAAGGCTCCATTTTGATTTTTGTCGCAGCAGGCGGCATGTTCACCAAATATCGCATCGTCCGTAAGGAAAGGAGGCTCGGCAATGATTGATATCATCCTTCGTGCCACGCTGACCGCTGCGGTCGCGCAGGGCACGCCGCTGCTCCTGACGGCGCTGGGCGAGATCATGAACCAGCGCGCCGGTGTGCTGAACCTCGGCCTTGACGGCATGATGCTCTTCGGCGCAGTCACGGCGTTTATTTCCCTCATCGCCTCGGGCAGCCTTTTTGTGGCGGTGCTCGTGGGCGGCGTCTGCGCCGCGCTGCTGGCGCTCATCCATGCGTTTCTGTCCATTACCTGCAGAGTGCATCAGGTCATCTGCGGCCTTGCGCTAAACATCTTTGCTGCGGGCTTCAGCGCCTTTGTCGGCAAGGACTACAACGGCATTGCCGCGCCCAAGGTGCTGGAAAACATCCGCATCCCGCTGCTGGCGGACATTCCATATCTCGGTGAGATCTTCTTCAACCAGAATCTGCTGGTCTATCTTTCGTATGCTCTGGTCATTGTCCTGAGCTTTGTTATGTTCCGCACACAGATCGGCCTGAAGATGCGCGCCTGCGGTGAAAATCCCTCGGCGGCGTACTCGACCGGCGTGAACGTGAACCGGACGCGGTATATTTATGTCATGATCGGCGGCCTTCTGGCCGGCATCGGCGGCTCCTTCCTGATCCTCAGCACGATCCCGACGTGGACGGAGAACATGACCGGCGGCCGCGGCTGGATCGCTCTGGCCATCGTGACCTGCGCCATGTGGAAGCCCTCGGCGGCGATGATCACGGCCTATGTTTTCGGCGGCATGGAGGCGCTGGCCTACCAGCTGCAGGCCATCAGCATCGCAGTTTCTCCGGTGCTGCTGAAAATGCTGCCTTATTTGGCCACGGTGATCGTTCTGGTCATCGTATCCATCGCCAACCGCAAGAAGGGCGTGACCGGCCCAGAGGCCATGACCATTCCGTTCTCTCCCGAGGACAGCTAAAAAAGAGGTGCAGAGCATTGAACAATATGACAGAGACAACGGCCTTCGGCGAAGCGTTTCTGCGTGACTGGTATCGCAAGATCGACGGCAAGGCGCCGTTTTCCGAGCTGGCCAGACTGACCGTGGGCGAGGGGCTTGTGGTCGATTTTCCGAACAACCCGCTGGATATGGCCGGGTTTGAGCGGTGGTATGCCGCCCAGTGCCGCGACTTTTGCGGGGAGCACTGCATTCACAGCATCAAGGTCACTGAGGAGGCGGACGCGATCGTGATCTTCTCGGAGATCACATGGCGCGCGAAGAACAAGGCGGGCGAGGCCATCGAGCTTACCCCGAATGTGACGCTGCGCCTTGACCGGGCGAACAGAGCCGTGTTCTACTATGGCTGTGTTGACCGCCCGACGAAATGAAAGGAGATTCGTATGAAAAAGAAAAAATTTGACGGAAGCATCAGCGAGATCATGGTCGCTTATCAGCCCAACCAGGAGCTGGATTTCGGCCCTGTGCGGAAAATGGTGGAGTTTCAGATCAAAAACGGCATCGACGGCCTGTTTATGGGAGGACTTTCGACGCAGACGTACCTGCTGACCATGGAGGAAAAGCGCCGCGTCGGCGAGGAGCTGTGCAACGCTGCGGCCGGCCGCGTTCCGGTCATGATGAACGTTATGGAGGACTCCATCAAAAACGCCAAGCAGCTTGTGCAGGATTATATGGACATCGGCGTGGACGCGGTTTGCATCTCGCAGCCGTCGGTCTTCCCGTACACCGAGCAGGCACTGGTGGAATTCTTTGACGAGGTCATCCCGGAGGACTATCCGACGTATATTTATAATGTCCCCCAAACCGGCAATACCATGTCGCCGCGGACGGTTGCACGGATTGCCAACGCCCACCCGAACGTCCTGGGCTACAAGGATAGCACGCAGAACATCTCCGCATTGCAGGATCTTCTGCTGCAGGTGAACTATCCGGACTTCCAGTGTATCGCGGGCAGCGATGCGCTGACGCTGCCGATGCTGGCCGTCGGCGGCGTGGGTGTGATCTCGGCCACGTCCGTGCCCTTCCCGAAGGTCATCCTTGCCATCACCGACGCGTGGTACAACGACGACCCCATTGGCGCAATGCAGGCGCAGAAATTTTCTATGAAGGTGCGTAAGCTCCTGAAGACTGCGTCGGACATGAACGGCTATTTCTATGCCTGCGAGCTTCTGGACATGCCCTTCCATGGGACGAGAATGCCGCACAACATGACGTACATAACGGACGAACAGAAGGCAATCATCAAAGCAGGGCTTCAGGAAATGAAGCTCATCTGATGGGAGGGAAGACAGATGAACAACCGAGTTGTGGTGCTTGGGAGCTGCAGCGTTTGCCACGTCTTCACCTCGCCGGAGCTGCCTGCCCGCGGTGAGACGCTGATCGGCGACGATTATCACATCGTCGTCGGCGGCAAGGGCTCGGGACAGGCCGTTGTTGCGCAGAAGCTCGGCGGTGACGTGTTCCTGCTGGAGCGGCTGGGTAACGATGCGCACGGCCGCGCGCAAAAGCAGATGTATGCCGACCTCGGCATCCACACGGACTTTGTCTACCTCGATGAGACAACGCCGACCGGCAGTGCGGGTATTTTCCTTGACGAAGCAGGGCAAAACAAAATTGTCGTTGTGCCCGGTGCAAACGGGCAGGTCACCTGCAGCGACGTCGACTGTCTCTACGAAACCATCCGCGGCGCAAAAATTCTCGGCGCGCAGCTGGAGGTACCGCTTGAAACAGTCGACCATGCCATCCGCGTTGCGGCCTCGCTTGGCGTGCGGACGATGCTCGACCCCGCGCCGGCCGCGCCGATCGACGAGACGCTGTATCCCTATATCTCCATCATCAAGCCGAACGAGTGCGAGGCACAGTCGCTGACCGGTCTTCCCGTGACAGACACCGAAACGGCCTATGCTGCGGCGCAGGTGCTGCTGGACAAGGGCGTGCGCGAGGCAGTCATCATCACCCTCGGCGAAAAGGGAACGGTTTTGGTCACCCACAAGGAAAAACGTTATTTCCCCGGCATTCCCATGAAGACGGTTGATACCGGCGGCGCGGGCGACACCTTTGCCGGTGCGCTGCTGGCCTCGCTGGCGCAGGATTGGAGCCTTGAAAAGTCGGTCTGCTATGCACAGTGTGCCTCGGCCATTTGCGTCACACGCACCTCCGACTATGCCGCAACGGAGAAGGAGCCTATCGATGCCCTGTTTAAAAAAACCTATCCGCAGTACACCCTCTGAGCCTCCTCACAGGGGTGGCTGTAAGCAAACGATTGGTGTCAGGCACATTGCCTGACACCAATCGTTTTTTCTGACACCAGTTTTTGACGGGCACGCTTTGATTATATTGCGTTACCGGAGTTGTTGTCGCTGCCGGGCTGCTGCCCTTCCCTCGATTGACCGGGCTGCGAGCCGCTTCCGGGCATTTGACCCGGCTGACCGCCGTTCTGCGCGGTGGCCGTTGCGGCGGAAATGCTGTCCGCGGAGATCAGCGAAGCACCGAAGCCGTCGGACGGTGCACTGCCACCGGAGGACATGGAATTGTTGGAGGTCATGTCACCGGGCCGGAAATCATCACTCGGCTGGAAATTGCCGCTCACTTTGGAATCGCTCTTGGGCTGGCCGCCGTTCTGCGGGGGCTGCATGCCGCCAAAGCTACCGGGCTGGCCGCCCATATTGCCCATGCCACTTATCCCGGCAGAGCCGAAGATGACGTAGGCCTGCGTGGTGCTGAGATTCATGCCCATCCCGGCGCTGCTGCCTGCGGCGAGCACCGTGCCGCCGGTGATGGCGATGGTGCCGTCGGCATCGAGGGGCTGGTTGTCGGCATTGCCGCCGCTCCATACGGTCACATTGCCGCCGGAGATGGTCAGGCTGCCATTGGAATCAAAGCCGTCGCCCGCTGTGGTGTAGGCGACAATTGTGCCGCCGGAGATATTGATGGCGAAATCATAGTTTGCAAGATCGGAATTTGCTGCGTTCAGGCAATCGTCCGTGCAGACAATGCTGATATCGCCTGAGCGGATGCTCAGCGCCGCGGCCTCGATGCCCTCGCAGACCTCTGCAATGGCAATCGTCGGACCATCCGTTCCTTCTGCGCCGATGTCCATGATCAGATCGCAGTGCAGCGCAACGTCTGCGGTAGCGAGGTTCAGCGTGCCGATTTCGACGGCGAGATACTGCTCGGCATTGATTGCGTCATTGACGGAGGCATTGATGCTCAGCGTCAGCTCGCGGATGGTGAGGGAGGCTTCGCCTTCCTCTGCGGTGGTCGCGCCGGACTTGATGCCGTTTTTGCCGTAGGCGTTGAGTGTTAGCGTCCCGGCGCCGCAGAGGGTGACGGCCGAGCCGTCCTTGCATTTGATGACGGCATTTTCGGCGTTTTCGTTGCCGGAATTCGATTCATCATTGTTCGCGGCGGCGTCGGTCAGGACATTTTCCGTTCCGTCTGCGGCGACGATGACGACTTCGCTCGATTTGTTGCAGGTGATCGGCGCAGTGTCGGCGCTTGTCAGGCTCAGACCGCTCAGGATCAGCCTCACACCGGTTGTGCCCTTCTTAATTTTAACTGAGCCGTCCGTACACGAGCCGGAGAGCAGGTAAGTACCAGCGGCATCGATCGTCAGCACCGTACCGTTGCACTCGTAGCCGTCGCTGCTGCCTTCTACGGTGATGCCGCTGTCGGTAAAGGTGAAGGCAGTTTGTGCATCGGTGACGGATGCGGCGGTCTCGGTGACGGCTTCGGTGCCTCCTGCCTGAAGCACTCGATCGAATTTGACTTCAATCTTTCTACGCCGGATGAGGTGTATCAGCTGATCAGCGGCAACGGCTCCGGTCGAGTCGTGCGCTGAAAACATCCCAACGCAATCCGCGTGGCGCACCGAAGCCCGTCTCTCTACCGAGACGGGCTTCGCTTTGTATGAATAGCGAGAAAAAGCGCCGTCTCGGGATCACTCCCAAGACGGCGCTTTTCTGTGTGCGCCCGGTGAGCGCACGTTCTATAGGGTGAAAGTCCCGAGTCCGCCCGGTAGCGGGAAGGGCTAGCCAAAGGCAAGGGTGTCCATCGTGAG
>JABLTO010005653.1_pt1 | contig 11183 bp, 7 predicted proteins | sample 7160091 | NCBI WGS metagenome assembly JABLTO01 (sample SAMN14651225, study PRJNA627086) | human gut metagenome | isolation source: feces | host: Homo sapiens
GCACTGGAAGCAAAAGAAAGCCAGGAAGCAGTAGATAATGCAACAAACAGCCTGAACAAAGCGATCAAAGCACTTGTAAAGAAAGGCAGCTCATCTGTAAAAAAGACAGATGGTACAACAAATAAATCCAAGACAAGCGGAAGTGATTCCGTGAAGACCGGAGATTCGGCAAGCGTATTTGGATGGTTAGGACTTGCAGTTTCTTCACTTGGAGCTGGTATGGGTGGATTTGCTTGGAAACGCAGAAAAAGAAAATAATAAAAAGATATGATTTTTAACAAATCATAGGATCCGGAAAGTCGGCAGACGGCAAGAAAAAGCCAGTTCTGCCGGCTTTTCTTGCTATTTACCGAACGAGAATGTATAATTTTTGGTAAAAGTATGATTTTTTGCATTAGAAGTATAGTTTTTGATAAATTCTTTATCATGTCTTATCTAAAATAAGAAGTAGGAAGATTATCAGGAATGGGGAAATGGTATGAAATTATTAAAACTTGTGATTGTAGATGACGAACCAATCCTTCTGCAGGGACTGGTTAAGACGTACAACTGGAATGAGATGGGATTTGAAGTTGCCGGTCAGGCACAGAGTGGGGAGCAGGCAATCGAAGTGATCAAAAAAGTGAAGCCCCATGTCGTACTGACGGATATCCGGATGAAACAGGTTTCCGGTCTGATGGTGATGGAAGAGATCCAGAAGACAGAGCTGGATCCGGTTTTTATTGTGCTCAGTGCGTACCGTGATTTTAATTATGCACAGCAGGCGTGTGATCTTGGTGCATATGCATATCTGCTGAAACCAATCGAGGAAGATAAACTGCAGGAGACCATGCAGGGCGCATACCAGACCTGTATGGAGAAACTGGAGAGCGAAGAGCGCTATGAAAGCTGGGAAAATATGATCCGAAAAGATTCCACCAGTTTTCTCCAGGTTGTTGTACAGAAATATTTACAGAATAAAATTTCCTATGAAAAAATGCAGGAAGTATTTGCAATCCTGAAAGATGTGATCGAAGAGGGCGACCGTTTTATTGCAATGTGTGTGGATCTTGATCTTACATATAAGATTACGGATGCACTGAATTACGAAGCAGCCAGGCTGGAATTGATACAATCTCTGGAAGAAATGTTTTCAGAGCGGTATTTTTTCTGGCATTTTGAAAAGGCAGAAGGTTGTCATGTATTTCTGATCAAGACAAAGGAAAATGCGACAGTACGCGAGATTGCGCAGATTCTGGAACAGGTTAAAAGGGAACAGAAAAGTCCGGTTACTGCATCGATTTCCAAACCGTATAAAGGACTGGATGGAATCCGCCGGAGTTACGAAGAGGCGCAGGGATTTTTCGAGCCAATCTGCAGCAGTGCCACAAATGAGAATACTTTTTTCATACCTGTGAAAAAGGAAGAAAAAGCGGCAAAAAGTGATTGTGAAGAGGCAGGACTTACGATCGTCAATGCTGTTCGGAAGAATGCGTTTAAAGAGTTAAAACAGGCTTTTATTGCGTTGATCTACGCACTTCCACATGAGGAAGAGTTACAGATCCGTTATATACATAAGGTTATGCTGCAAGCGGAGATGATGCTGAACGATACTTACGGAATGACGGAAAAACTGCAGAAACAGTTCCAGAATTATTATTCGAATATGGAGAGTCTGACAGCAGCACAGGCGGTAGATGTCAGTTATAGGATCCTCGGAGAAGCAATTGAGGAACGGGAAAAATACGCAGAAAGCGGAGAAAATAAATGTGCAAAGGAATATATGACAGTGGCACTTTCTTATATCGGTGAGCATTTGCAGGAGGAAGAACTTTCTATTGTTCAGGTGGCAACGCAGATTTATCTGAATCCGGTATATTTCGGGCGTGTATTTAAAAATACATTTCATATGACCTTTAAAAAGTATCTCTTACAGCAGAGAATGGAGAAAGCAAAGAGGCTGATCCAGGATGGATGTGAGAGTATAGGAACGGTATGTGAGCAGGTGGGAATCAGCAATGCATCCTATTTTTCACATTTATTTAAAGAATATACAGGAAAATTACCGAGTGAATACAAAAAGGATTACGAAGAATGAAGAAATGGGTGATTAAATCCGGAATACAGAGAAAATACCTTCGATATATAATGGGGCTGTTGTTGCTGGCAATTTTGCTGTCAAGCATCGGTGTTTGGATTTATGTAAGGCAGAGTCTGACCACAGAGGTTACAGATAAATATGAATTTTTAAATGAGAAGATGGGGCTGGCTCTGGATACACTGTCAAAAGAGGCGGATGAAGGGACAGCAGAATGTATTACTTACGATCAGGTTCAGGAAAGTCTGAAAAAAGCTTCATTTGCCGATGTGGAAAAGAACTCTCTTCAGAAATATTTTGCCTATATGAATCTGGATCATGTGGCAGAATACTGCTATGTGGATAATAAAAATAATGTTTATGCCAGATCCTACTCACATATTGATTATGAAGATTTTTCAGACAGCCATCTGGAAGATTACATGGGAGATTCTTATGCGAAAACACAATGGTTCTGGGCGAAGGATACTCTATTTGGGACGGAGAAAGAAGCATTGTTTATCGGAAGATATGTACACAGCATGGAATACGCCTGCAAACCAGGACTGCTGCTCATCAAGATGAATGACAGCTTTCTGGAAACGATACTTGGAAAGGATCGGAGTATGACAGATGAAGTGCAGATCGGAATTCTGGATAAGAAGGGAAATTTATGTGCTGATTGGTGCCCGAAAGGGACGAAGATTTCGGATGCGGTAAAACAGGAAGTCTATAAGATCAGCGCACAGGAAACGAGTGGTATTCTTGCAAAAAGCCGGAGAGTGAGCGGTGGTGTCTGCTCCATTTACAAAGAAAGCAGCTCTGAAATGACGGTGTTCACAGTCGTTCCGTCGAGTGTAATGACGCAGGGAACGATGAGGGTACTTACGGTGCTGATCGGGATTTATCTGTTTGTGGCAGTGGTAGCGGTTGTGCTCAGTATCTATTTTTCCAAGCGGTTCACCAGTCCGATCCGGGAGATCAGTGAAGAGATGACACAGTTTGACGGAAATGATTTCAGTCGCCTGATTGAACTGAATACCAATACAGAACTGGATCAGATCGGACATTCCTACAATAAGATGCTAAAAAATATTGAGAATCTTCTGGCAGAGATCAAAGAACAGGAAGGGGTGCTCAGACGGACGGAGTTGAACATGCTTCTGGCACAGATCAATCCACATTTCCTTTATAATACGCTGGATACAATTTACATGCTTGCGCGGATAAACGGAGAAGAGACAACCATGAAGATGATTCAGGCACTTTCCAAATATCTGCGTCTGTCACTCAGCAAGGGCAGTGATATCGTGACGGTGGAGGACGAACTGGAAAATGTAAAGAGTTATATGGAAATCCAACAGATCCGGAATGCAAATCTGTTCCGGTATGAGATTGAGTGTAAGGTGGAAGAGAAGAGTACGTGGATGCTGAAGCTGATCTTGCAGCCACTTGTCGAGAATGCGATCAAGCACGGATTCTGCGAAATTTATGAGAATGGTCTGATCCGGATTGAGATTGCGAGGGAGGATAGCCAGCTGAAAATCGTGGTATCCAATAATGGGAAGCCGATTGACCGGGAAATGATGGAAAAGATCAATGCCTTAAACGGGCATCCGATTCTGGAGGCGAAAAAATGCTTCCAGGATAAGGAACACGGATATGGAGTGGTGAATGTACTGACCAGACTGCGGCTGAAATATGGAGAGGATGTGCTGTTTTACTATGAGGCAGAAGAAAATGGAACCCGGTGTACAATCCAAATTCCGGATGACGGAAAGGAGAAACGTGATTTATAGAAAATATTTGCAATCGGTGTTTTGTATCGCACTGGTTCTGACAGTGCTGACCGGATGTGGTAAAAATACGGGGCAGACAAGCCGGAGCACAGAAAAAAAGGAGATTGATATTCCGATCATTCTGACGGTAGATCCGACTTCCGGCAAGAAAACGGAACAGGATGTCGTTGATGCATTTAATGAAGAATATGCCGGTACGTATCATATGCAAGTAGAATGGATCATGGAGACGGAAGAGGAATACCGAAAAAATCTGAAACGGTTAAATGTCACAGATGAGCTTCCGGCTGTGATCTATGATGTGCGCACCCTGCCGTCCTTTTATCAGATGATGGTTGCGGATGGACGGATCGAGAATCTGAGTCCGTATCTGGAAGAGGATGAAGAGTGGAGAAATATGATCGAACCGGCGGTGATGGAAGGCTGTACGGATGAGGATGGCAATATCTATCTTGGACCGATCAGTACGGCGGCATTTGCGTGCGCCGGCATGTTTTGGAATCCGGAGCTTTTTGCGGAAGCAGGGATTGAGAAATTCCCGGAGACATGGGAAGAATTCTGGGACTGCTGTGACCGGCTGCAGGCAAACGGAATCACACCGCTTGGACTTCACACTGAAGGAACCGGCTGGGCGCCGATGCTGATTGCAACAGCAGAGGCAGCACACACGGAAGAAGGCTATACATTTATGAAAGAGCTTCTCCCAGAAAGCTATTCCAATGATACCGGTTTTGAAATTGCAGAAACCTTGCAGAAATTGTTTCGGTATACAACAGAAGATGCAATTCATGCGGACTACGATGTGGCATACAATAATTTTGTCACAGGAAAGGTGGCAATGATTCCGAACGGATACTGGATGATCGACCAGTTGCCGGAAGAATGGAAAGAAAAGGTAAGATTTTCCGCATTTCCGGGAAATAAACTGATCGCCTCACCGGAAACCTTTGGCTGGGCGGTGGTTTCCACTTACAGCGAGGAGGTCAAAGAAGGAGCGGTTGAATTTTTGAAATTTCGCACGAAATTCAATCTGGAAGAGAAGAAAGAGCTGATGAACAAGAACGGACGCACTGAAATCAGCCAGCTCCTTCAGGATTATGTAAATGCCTACAATAACAATCCGCAGATCGTTCCGAACTATCAGGTGAAATGGAACTCCATCCTTCAGGAAGAGACGATCGGGGAGTGCCTGCCACAGCTTGCCGCCGGGAAGATGACACCTGCGCAGATGGTGGAGGCTGCCGATGAAAGTATCCGGGAGTATGAGAAAGAGAGATGATGTGAGGAGAAGACTGTTGGTGTCATTTTATCAATAACAAATTTTTTACATTTCGAAAAGTATATTTTTTGTTAAAGGAGGTTTGCGATTTGTTACAGCCTTTGATTGGATTCTTGCTATTATTTAAGCATAGAAAAGAAATCCAGACGAGGAGGAACGAAAATTATGAAAAACAAAAAAAGATGGCTGGCACTGGGGCTGGTAGGAATCATGACACTTGGATGCTTTGCAGGATGTGGAAGCAAGAGCGATGGCAAGAGTGCAGACGGTAAAGGGGACAGCAGCAAAGGATCTGTATATTATCTGAACTTCAAACCGGAGCAGGATGAACAGTGGCAGCAGCTGGCAAAGGATTACACAAAAGAGACAGGTGTAGATGTAACGGTTGTTACAGCAGCTTCCGGAAACTATGAAACCACTCTGATGAGTGAAATGGGAAAGAGCGGAGCACCAACATTATTCCAGGTAAACGGACCTGTAGGACTTGCAAACTGGAAAGATTACTGCTACGACTTATCAGATTCTGATATTTACAAAGAACTCACAAGTGATGATTATGCACTGAAAGACGGAGATTCTGTAGCAGGTATCGGATATGTTATTGAAACATATGGAATTATCGCAAATAAGACATTATTAAAAGAAGCAGGATATACACCGGATGACATCAAATCTTTTGCAGATCTGAAAAAAGTAGCAGAAGACATTACAAATAGAACTTCTGAACTTGGATTTTCTGCATTTACTTCAGCAGGTATGGACGGATCTTCTGACTGGAGATTCAAGACACACCTTGCAAACCTTCCGATCTACTTTGAATATCAGGATGAAGGAATTAACACAACAGATGCAATCAAAGGCACATATCTTGACAATTATCGCGATATGTGGGATCTGTACATCAACAACAGCACATGCGATCCAAAGGATCTTGCTGCAAAGACAGGTGACGATGCAAGAAATGAATTCCTGAATAAAAAAGCTGTATTCTATCAGAATGGTACATGGGAATATACACAGCTGATCGATGGCGGTCTGACAGATGACGACATGACCATGCTTCCGATTTACTTTGGTGTAGGCGATGAAGCAAACCAGGGACTCTGCACAGGTACAGAAAATTACTGGTGCGTAAATAAAGACGCAGACGAAGCTGATATTCAGGCTACATTAGATTTTATGGACTGGTGTGTAACTTCAGATGAAGGAACAAAATGTATGGCAGACGATATGGGATTCAACATTCCGTTTAAGAAAGCTCAGGAATCTCAGAATCTCTTTATCAAAGAAGACAAACAGATGACCGAAGACGGAAAGACTCCGGTAGCATGGAACTTCTCAACAATGCCTTCAGAAGAGTGGAAAAATGGTGTTGGATCTGCACTGACAGCTTATGCGGCAGATCAGACAGATGCTAACTGGGATGCAGTAGTAAGTGCATTCGTAGATGGATGGGCATCTGAATACAAGCTTGCAAATGAATAAATAAGTTGCATAAAAAGAACTGACCTAGGGGCAGGCGGCTTGCCTGCCCCTTTTAAGTGAGAGGAGAGCCTGTACGAAGCGGGTTTTCTGGATATGGGAAACTACGTTTTTCCATATAAAAATAAAAAGTGAAATGAGAGCCACCTGGTAGGAAGATCCTTCCGGGCAAAAGGAAAAGAGGAGGATTTCTATGGAAAAGGCACTGAAAAAACATGCACCAATATTTGTTCTCCCAACATTTCTTGCATTTGTGATCGGATTTATCATTCCGTTTGCACAGGGATTTTATCTTTCTTTTTGTAAGTTTACAACAGTAGGAAATGCAACATTTGTTGGAATATCAAATTATACCGAAGCAATCAAGGATACATCATTTACAAGTTCATTTAAATTTACAGTATTATTTGCGATTGTATCGATCTTACTGATCAACGTACTGGCATTTGGTCTGGCACTGCTTCTGACACAGAAGTTAAAGGGAACCAATATTTTCAGAACTATTTTCTTTATGCCGAACCTGATCGGTGGAATCGTACTTGGATATATCTGGCAGATCCTGATCAACTGTCTGCTTACGATCATCGGACAGCCGCTTCTGGCACTGAATTCTTCAGCCGGTTACTGGGGACTTATCATTTTGATGTGCTGGCAGCAGATCGGATATATGATGATCATTTACATCGCAGGTCTTCAGAATGTACCGGATGATCTGATCGAAGCAGCAGAGATTGACGGAGCAGCAAAGTGGGATATCCTCTGGAAGATCAGAGTTCCGATGGTAATGTCTTCCATCACGATCTGTGTATTCCTGACACTTACCAATTCATTTAAACTGTTTGACCAGAACCTGGCTCTTACAGGTGGAGATCCAAACCATGCGACAGAAATGCTGGCACTGAATATTTACCAGACATTCTATGCACGTGCCGGAATGCAGTGGAAAGGTTATGGACAGGCAAAAGCAGTGATCTTCTGTGCTCTGGTTATCATTATTTCACTGGTACAGCTGAAAGCAACAAGATCTAAGGAGGTGCAGCAGTAATGAAAAAGAAGAAAAGTATTGCAAATACAATATGGACAGTCATTTTAACAATTGCGGCACTCGCCTGGATTTATCCGATCATTATGATCCTGATGAACTCTTTGAAAAAAGAATCAGCGATCAGTACAGGAACTGCATTTAAACTTCCGACTGCAGATGCATTTGCAGGAATCGCAAACTATGTAGATGCCATTGCTTCAAAAGGATTTTTAAGCAGTCTTGGATACAGTACATTTATTACGATTACTTCTGTAGTTGCTATTCTTGTATGTTGCTCCATGTGTGCATGGTATATAACCCGTGTAAATAGTCCGATTTCAAAGATTTTATATTATCTGTTTGTATTTTCCATGGTTGTTCCTTTCCAGATGGTTATGTTCACCTTGTCACAGACAGCAGATACCTTACATCTGAATATGCCATGGAATATCTGGGTGATCTATCTCGGATTTGGCGCAGGTCTTGCGGTATTTATGTTCTGCGGATTTGTAAAATCGATTCCTGTAGAAATCGAAGAAGCTGCCATGATCGACGGATGTAATCCGCTGCAGACTTTCTTTTTGATCGATATCCATATCCTGAAGCCTACCATGATATCCGTAGGTATTCTGGAAGCAATGTGGGTATGGAATGACTACCTGCTTCCAACTCTGGTACTTGATATTAAGAAATATAAGACAATCCCAATGCTGATCCAGTATTTCCGCGGAAGTTACGGAAGAGTTGAAATGGGACCGATGATGGCAAGCATTATGCTTACAGTAATCCCGATCATCATTGTATATCTGGCAGGACAGAAGTACATCATCAAGGGTGTTGCTGCAGGAGCTGTAAAGGGATAGAAAAATATAGTATAAATTTGGCGGACAGGTGTTGCTTGTCCGCTTTTTTTATTTCATAGGATTGACATTTTGATTAAAAAAAGTAATATTTTAACAAAGTGATTGGGGACGAAATGACAGGAAATAAATAGAAAAAGCTTGCAAATTTTGAGAGTTTCCGTTAAGATATTGCGAAAATGGTAGAAAACATTGAGAAAGGAAAGAAGGTATGTTTCAGACGATTATTGGTGCGGTCAGTTCATTTATGTACAGTAAACTTCTGGTGATTATGCTGATCGGTGCAGGTTTATATTTTACAATCCGGACAAGATTTCCACAGGTGCGTTTATTTGAGAGAGCTTGTGAGTCCGTGATGGAGAAGCCAGACGACAAAGAGGCAATCTCATCATTCCAGGCACTTATGGTTTCAACGGCATCGAGAGTAGGAACGGGAAATATTGTCGGGGTGGCATCGGCAATTTGTATTGGGGGATTTGGTTCTGTATTCTGGATGTGGGTGATTGCAATCATCGGAAGTGCGTCTGCACTGATTGAAAGTACGCTGGCACAGATTTACAAGAAAAAGGGAGAGGATGGGAAATGCTATGGTGGTCCGGCTTATTATATCGAGGCGGCGCTGCATTGCAGACCACTGGCGATCGTGTTCTGTATTGCCATGATCCTGACTTATGCATTTGGATTCAATATGCTGGCATCTTACAATCTGCAGTCTACATTTTCCGGATTTTCTTTTTATGATCCGAAGGTAAGCCCATGGATCATTGGTGGGATTCTGGCAGTTCTGACCGGATGGTGTCTGCTTGGCGGCGGAAGCCGTATTGTAAAGGTGACATCGACGCTTGTGCCGGTGATGGGACTTGCATATATCGGGATTGCGCTGATTGTGGTTATCATCAATATCCGTAATGTACCGGAAATGTTCCTGCGTATTTTTGAGGAAGCGTTTGATTTCAAGGCGATTTTCGGAGCGTTTGCGGGTTCTGCTATGATGCAGGGTATCCGCCGTGGGCTTTATTCCAACGAAGCCGGAATCGGTTCGGCACCGAATGCATCTGCTTCTGCAAATGTCAGCCATCCGGTCAAACAGGGACTGGTTCAGATGCTGTCTGTCTTTATCGACACACTTCTTCTTTGTACGGCAACGGCGATGATGTGTATGTCGTCTGGCATTGATCCAACCAGGGAGATGCAGGGAGCACCGTGGGTTCAGGCATCTCTTCAGGAATCCCTGGGAGCATTTGGTCCGGTATTTATAACGGTGGCTATGGTATTTTTTGCGTTTACAACATTGCTTGGAAATTGTTTCTATTGCGACAATCTTCTGACCTATATCCATAAAAAGGAACCGGGAAAAAAATTTATGCGCGGATTCCGCCTGGTATCTGCATTTGTTGTATTTCTAGGGGCAGGTATGGAAATGTCGCTTTTGTGGGATCTTTCCGATGTACTGATGGGCGTGATGGCACTGATCAATATTCCGGTGATCCTGATTTTGTCCGGGACGGCATTTAAGGCAATCCGGGATTATGAGGATCAGTTGAAGCGGGGAGTTAATCCAGTGTTTAAAAGTGCAGATATTGAGCTGGAGCAGAAGACGGATTTCTGGAATTAGGGAATCTGCGAGAGTGGTTCGGAAAATGATGGAAGGCTGTGAATTGGATTTGACAAAAGTTGTTTTGTGATAATTTGGCGTGAAATCCGGCTTGACAAATTTTGAAGGATACGGTAGTATGACAAAAGAAGAGAAAATTACAGGCTATGAAGAGAACAAGTAGCAGATGACAAGGCTCAGACAGAAAGTAACCGGTTGATGAGAGGTGCACGAAGAGTCAGATGCGAATACATCTCGGAGCTTCACGCCGAACACGCGTAAGTGTAAGTAAGTTGTGACGGAGTGGCGGACGTTATACCTGCTACGGTAATGTTAGTTACTGACTGAGGCATTCGGTGCGAGCCGGATGTGAATTAAGGTGGTACCACGAGAGAATATACCTCGTCCTTAAAGGCTGATTGGCCGGAGGACGAGGTTTTTTATTGGAAAAATTGAAGGGGTTCAGGACGGACGCTATCCGGAATCTATTTCTATTTGTCTGCGGGTTCGGCGGCTGATACTTCTAAGGTTTTGTAAATTTGTTAAGGGCATGATTGAAAATCCATAACTCGCTGCGCTCAGACAGATGGATTTTCAATCATAACACAAATTCCCAAAACCTAAGAAGTATGAGCATCCGCCTGCACATGCAGTCAAATAGAAATGGATTCCGGATGGCTGACATCCTTGAAAAACTTCGAAGAGTTCCGGACAGGGACGCCTCCTTCTCCTGGCGGAGAAAATTGGCTGTGAATAAGATAAAAAGATTGGTAAGAGAAAGGAAATTAGGAAAATGGGTATTTATGAAGAGCTGCAGGCCAGAGGATTGATTGCGCAGGTTACGGATGAGCCGTTAATTAGGGATCTGGTGAATAACGGGAAGGCTACGTTTTATATTGGGTTTGATCCGACGGCGGATAGTCTGCATGTTGGACATTTTATGGCGCTGTGTCTGATGAAGAGACTGCAGGAGGCTGGAAATAAGCCGATCGCTCTGATCGGGGGCGGTACTGCTATGATCGGGGATCCGTCTGGCAGAACGGATATGCGTCAGATGATGACACCGGAGACAATCCAGCACAACTGTGA
>JABLTO010090930.1_pt1 | contig 11175 bp, 9 predicted proteins | sample 7160091 | NCBI WGS metagenome assembly JABLTO01 (sample SAMN14651225, study PRJNA627086) | human gut metagenome | isolation source: feces | host: Homo sapiens
AATAATTATTATAATATCTTTAATAATGTATTTTTTATTTCCAAGATTAGTTCATCAAATAAAAGATATTGGTGAATCTGTTCCAGAACTTGTTGACAAAGTTAATATATTTAATAATAATATTATTTCAAAATTTTCAAGTAATAGTGATTTTAAAATAAACATTAAATATGAAATATCATGTATATTAAAGAAAATTACAACTGATTTCCCAAAAAATTGTTTAAGTATATTTTCTAGTGCAATATCATCTATATCATGTGCAGCATTATCATTAATAGTAGGATTTTATATACTTTTAGATTATGATAAAATAAAAGAAAATATATATATACTTTTACCTAAAAAATATAGAAGAAGACTTAAAAGATTATTTAAAGATATTAATAAAGATTTATTTAGTTTTATAAAAGGAACATTAATATTAACTATAATCGTATTTGTTATTTCATTAATATTATTTTCATGTTTTAAGTTAAAAGCACCAATGTTTTTCGCACTATTTAATTCGGTTATGAATATAATTCCTTATATTGGACCTATTATTGGAGGAGTTCCAATAGTAATAATCGCATTTACTCAAAGTAATCAAGTAGGAATATTTATTCTAGTATCTGTATTAATTATACAAACACTTGATAATTTTATATTTCAACCTATAGTAATGGGTAAAACAATGAGTCTTCATCCAGTAACAATATTAATTGGCTTATTGATATTTGAATATTTTTTTGGTATAATTGGAATGTGTATAACTGTTCCTTTATTAGCAGTTATAAAAAGAATTATATTATATCTTGATAAAAGGTATAAAATATTTAATTTTGATAAGTTAAAAACTAATGAAAGTAAAAAGTAATTAATAAAAAATTATAGAGAGTTAGTGTTTGGTGGAAGCTAATATTTTAAGTTAATGAAAGCGCTGTTACTGGAAGTTGCATTTATATGCCGGTTTTAAAAATCGTTAAAATAATTAAGTAAATAAAAGGATGGTACCGTGCACATGCACTCCTTAATAGGTAACGTACTATCCTTTTTTTGTATATGTGGAGGTGTTTTATGATAATCGCAATTGATGGACCTGCCGGAAGCGGGAAAGGAACTATCGCAAGTTTAGTTTCAAAAAAATTAAATTTAGTTAATATTGATACAGGAGCAACTTATAGATGTGTTGCACTTGAAATGTTAAAAGAAGGAGTAAGTTTAGAAGAAACTGATAAAATTATAGAAATATCAAAAAATGTTGATATAAATTTAACGGAAGACTCTAGAGTATTTTTAAATAAAGAAGAAGTAACTGATAGAATTAGAGAAAAGGATGTTACTAAAATAGTGTCACAAGTATCAAGCATAGAAAAGGTAAGAGAAAACTTAGTAGCTCTTCAAAGAAATATGGCTAAAGGTAAAAATGTAATAATGGAAGGTAGAGATATTACAACAGTAGTATTTCCAAATGCTGATTTTAAATTTTACCTTGATGCATCTTTAGATGAAAGAGTAAAAAGAAGGCTTGAACAAAATAAAGAAAAAGGTATTGATATGAGTGAAAGTGAAATAAGAGATAATATTGCTAAAAGAGATTATAATGATATGCATAAAAAAGTTGGAGCATTAAAGAAAACAGATGATCAAATATATATCGATACTAGTAATATGACTATAGATGAAGTAGTAAATAAAATAGTAAATATTGTGAAAGAAGGTAATTAAAATGAATATAAGAGATAAATATATAGAATTTTTTGTAAGTAAAGGACATAAACAAATACCTAGTGCGCCAGTTGTACCAGAAAATGATCCATCAGTATTATTTAATACTGCAGGTATGCAGCCACTTGTACCATATTTAATGGGTGAATCTCATCCATATGGAACAAGACTTTGTGATTATCAAAAATGTATTAGAACAAATGACTTAGATGAAGTTGGAGATGTAACCCATCATACATTCTTTGAAATGCTTGGTAACTGGTCTTTAGGTGATTATTTTAAAAAGGAAAGTATAGAATATAGTTTTGAATTTTTAACTAACGTACTTAATATTCCAATTGAAAGACTTGCAGTTACTGTATTTAAAGGTAATAATGTATTAGAAGAAGATATTGAAAGTGAAAATTATTGGTTAAGTCATGGAATAAAACAAGAAAGAATAGCAAAAACTAGTGAAGATAATTTTTGGAGTGCAGGAGAAGTTGGACCATGTGGAACAGATACTGAAATATTCTATTTTAGAAGTGATGATGAAATTCCAGAAACTTTTGATCCAGAAGATAATAGATGGGTTGAAATATGGAATAATGTATTTATGCAATATGAAAGAAAAGAAGATGGATCTTTAGTGGTACTTCCTAAAAAAAATGTTGATACAGGTATGGGACTTGAAAGAATAACAGCAGTACTTGAAGGAGTTAATGATAACTATGAATCAAGTATATGGAAAGGTACTATAAAGAAAATAGAAGAAATATCAGGTAAAAGTTATTATGGTAATGAAAAAGCATTTAGAATAATTGCTGATCATATTAAAGCAGCTGTATTTATTTCAAGTGATCCAGCAGGTATTAAACCAAGTAATACAGACCAAGGTTATATACTTAGAAGATTAATCAGAAGAGCAATTAGATATGCAAAAATGATAGATATAGATATTAATAGTAACTGGGAAAGTGAAATTGCTAAAAATATAATAGATGAATATAAAAAATATTATAGTGAATTAAGTACAAATGAAAATGTAGTTATGGAAGTACTTAAAAATGAAAAAATTAAATTTAATCGTACACTTGAAAAAGGACTTAGAGAGTTTGAAAAAATTGTTAAAAATTTAAATGAAAATGAAATAAATAAAGATTTAGCATTTAAATTATATGATACTTATGGTTTCCCAATTGAACTTACTTTAGAACTTGCAAAAGAAAGAGGCCTTACTGTAGATGAAAAAGGTTTCTATGAAAAATTTAAAGCACATCAAGAATTATCTAGAACAGCATCTGCTGGTAAGTTTAAAGGTGGACTTGCTGGTAACAGTGAAATAGAAACTAAATATCATACAGCAACTCATCTTCTTAATGCAGCATTAAAAGTAGTTATTAATAAAGATGTACACCAAAAAGGGTCTAATATAACTGATGAAAGAATGCGTTTTGATTTTTCTTGTGATCATAAATTAACAGATGAAGAAAAGAAAGCAGTAGAAGATTTAGTTAATAAATGGATAGATGAGGGTCTACCTGTAACTAAAAAAGAAATGAGTAAAGAAGAAGCTATTAAATCAGGCGCTGAATGTATGTTTATTGAGAAATATCCTGACATTGTAACAGTTTATAGTATTGGAGATGTTTCAAAAGAATTATGCGGAGGACCACATGTTAATAACACAAGTGAACTTGGTCATTTTAAGATAAAAAAAGAAGAAGCAAGTTCTGCTGGTGTTAGAAGAATTAAAGCTATATTAGAGGAGAAATAAATGAAAAGTAAGAAGAATAAAAAGAAGAGTAAATTTAAAAAAATATTTATATTACCTATAATAATTATAGTGCTTGTAATTATTTCATGTATTTACTGTTATATATGTACGACTCATGTAAGTAAAAAGAGTGATAAAGTAACATTTGAAATAACATCAGGTTCTACAATAAAAGATATAGCGACTACTCTTAAAGATGAGGAATTAATTAGAAATTATTACTTTTTCTTAGCGTATGTAAAAATAAATAAAGTAAGTGGTATTCAGGCTGGTGATTATTCTCTTGATAAAAATATGAGTTTAAAAGAAATAACTGATATTCTAAAAAAAGGAAGTAATGTTACTAATAAAGAAATAACTATAACTTTTAAAGAAGGAAAAACAATGAGATCAATTGCTAAAACAATAAATGAAAATACTACTAATAGTTATGAAGATGTATTTGAGGCATTATCAGATAATGATTATATTAAAACATTAATCAATAAATATTGGTTTTTAGATGATGTTATATTAGATAGTAATATATATTATCCTTTAGAAGGTTATTTAGCACCTGATACATATAATTTTAAAGTAAATGCTAGTGTAGAAGATATATTTGAAAAGATGTTAGATCAAACAAATAAAATATTAATTGAATACAAAAATGGAATTGAATCATCCAATTTTAAAGTTCATCAAATATTAACACTTGCTTCAATGGTTGAAAGTGAAGGTGTTTCATTAGAAGATAGAAAAAATATTGCTGGAGTATTTATAAATAGATTAAATAAAAATATGGCATTAGGCAGTGATGTAACAACGTATTATGCATCAAAAATAGAACTAGGTGAAAGAGATCTTTATGTTTCTGAAATAAATAGTGATAATCCATATAATACTAGAAGTGCCAAAAATGCTGGTAAACTTCCAGTAGGTCCAATATGTAATCCTAGTAAAGGTGCGATTGAAGCTGTTATAAGTTACACACCAAATGATTATTTATATTTCGTTGCAGATAAAAATATGAAAGTATATTTTACTAAAACAGATGCAGAACATAATAAGAAAATACAAGAACTAAAAAAACAAGGTTTATGGTTTGAATATTAAAATTAACTTCGGTTAATTTTTTTCTTATTAAATTTTAATGCAATATGGAAATATTCTCATACTTATTGTATAATCATATACAGATGAAGGCTTTAATATAAAAATGGTTGGAGGAAACTAATGAGCAATGAAATAATAAATAATGATAATGAAATAAATAATATTTTTGATAATATAAAAGATTTAGTTATAAATAGTAGAAACAAAGTTTATCAAACTGTGAATACAGAAATGCTTAATTTATATTGGAATATAGGGAAAGCAATTATGGAAATACAACAAGGTGATGAAAGAGCAAGTTATGGTGATGCCGTACTTGAGAAGTTATCTCAAAAACTAACTAATGAATTTGGTAAAGGATTTTCTAAAAGAAATTTAGAAAGAATGAGAAAATTTTATATTTGCTTTCCAATTGCGACAACAGTGTCGTCGCAATTAAGTTGGTCTCACTATTTAGAGTTAATTAAAATAGATGAAAAATCTAAAAGAAATTTTTATTTAAATGAATGTATCAATTCTAAATGGAGTGTTAGAGAACTTCAAAGACAAAGAGATTCATTATTATATGAAAGATTAACATTATCCGCTAATAAAGAAAAAGTATTGGAACTATCTGAAAAAGGACAAATATTAAAAACAAGTAAAGATTTGGTCAAAGACCCTTTTGTATTGGAATTTTTAGATATAAAAGAAAATACAGATTATTTAGAATCTGATTTAGAAAAGAATATTATAGAACATTTAAAGGAATTTTTATTAGAATTAGGTAAGGGATTTAGTTATGTTGGAAACCAAGTGCGATTAACACTAGAGGAAGACCATTTTTACCCAGATTTAGTATTTTATAATAGGCTTTTAAGATGTTTTGTAATTATTGATTTAAAAATCGGAAAAGTATCACACCAAGATATAGGACAAATGCAAATGTATGTTAATTATTATGATAGAGAAATTAAACAGTCTGATGAGAATTCAACAGTTGGAATATTGCTATCAACAAATAAAAATGAAACTGTTGTAAAATATACATTACCGGAAGATAATAAAACGATATTCTCTTCTGAATATAAATTACATATGCCAACAGAACAAGAGTTAATAACTGCTGTTGAGGAAGAAAAGAAAAATTTTGAATTAAAAGAAGTAGACTAATTAAAATTAACTTCGGTTAATTTTTTTCTTAAAAAGGTTTATTTTAAGAGTAGTTTTATGCTATAATTTAAAGTAGGAGTGATAACATATGTTCGAATATATAAACGGAAAAGTAACTATAATTGAAAGTGGATATATAGTAATAGATAATAATGGTATTGGATATAAAATATTTGTAGGAAGTCCATATTCATTTAATATAGATGAAGAATATAAAGTATATTTATATCAAAATATTAGGGAAGATGAAAATACTTTATTTGGATTTAAAACAAAAGAAGAAAGAGATATGTTTTTGAAACTAATTAATGTTAAAGGACTTGGTCCTAAAATGGCTCTTCCTATGCTTGCTGCTGGAAAAGTAGAAGGAATTGTTGATGCAATAGAAAGAGAAAATATACTTTATTTAAAGAAATTTCCTAAGATTGGCGATAAAGTAGCAAGACAAATTATACTTGATTTAAAAGGTAAACTTGTAAATAAAGAAGAATCATCTAAAGTAAATGAAGAACTTGTTTTGGCACTTAATGCATTAGGATATAAAAATTCTGATATAAATAAAGTTGTAAAAAATGTACCAAGTAATTTAAAAATAGAAGATCAAATAAAAGAAGCATTAAAATTATTATTAAAATAAAGGAGGCAAAATAAATGGATAGAGTACAAGATGCAGAAAAAACAGAAGAAGATAATTATGAATTATCACTAAGACCTAAATATTTAAGAGAATATATTGGTCAAAAGGATGTTAAAGAAAATATTGATGTTTTTATTAAGGCTGCTAAATTAAGAGATGAACCACTAGATCATACTTTACTTTATGGTCCTCCTGGACTTGGTAAAACAACACTTGCATTTATAATTGCAAATGAACTAGGTAGTAATATAAAAACATCTAGTGGACCCACAATTGAAAAGACTGGTGATTTAGCTGCAGTACTTTCAAGTTTAGAGCCTGGTGATGTACTTTTTATAGATGAAATTCATAGAATGCCAAGAGTAGTAGAAGAAGTACTTTATTCTGCTATGGAAGATTTTACACTTGATATAATCATAGGAAACGATGGTTCATCTAGAAGTATAAAAATAGATTTACCACCTTTTACTTTAGTTGGAGCAACTACTAGAGTTGGAGATTTAACTTCACCACTAAGAGATAGATTTGGTATTATATCAAAACTTGAATACTATACAATTGAAGATTTATGTAATATTATTAAAAGAACAGCAGATGTATTTGAAGTAGGAATTGAGGAGGCTGCTGCACTTGAACTTGCTAAAAGAGCAAGAGGTACACCAAGAATTGCCAATCGCCTTTTAAAAAGGGTTAGAGATTTTGCCTTAGTTGAAGGACTTGGAACAATAACACTTGATATAACTAAAAAATCATTAGATAGATTAAAAGTTGACTCTGAAGGACTAGATGACACAGATCATAACTTATTAAAATCAATTATATATAAATTTAATGGAGGACCAGTTGGAATAGATGCATTAGCCGCATCTATTGGTGAAGAAGCCTCTACAATAGAAGATGTATATGAACCATATTTACTTCAAAATGGTTTCTTAAAAAGAACTAACAGGGGTAGAGTTGTAACAGAAAAAGCATATAAACATCTTGGAATTGATTATCAAAAAAGTATGTTTGATTAAGAGTTTTATATAGAAAACTCTTTTACTATGTGTTATAATACTATGAAAAAAGGAGATTAATCAATTTATGGGCAAAGTAATAGCATTTAATAGAAATCCTAGATATGATGATAGAATTGTAGAATTTTTTGAAAAATTAGGGGAGTTTTATACTCGAAATAGAAGCGATATTAAAAAAAATGAGAAAATGAGAAATCTATTTATAGAATTTTTTAATGCAAATCGCAATTACTCTCTAAAAAAATGGAAATTAGATGTTGAAGAATTTTTTGAAAAGTTTGATAAAGTAACATATAGTGATAATCCTGAAACTAAATTAGTTAAAGAACTTATATATACAAACCTTTACCATGCATCTAAACATGTTTTTCCTTCTTTAACTATTAGTGATATGTCACTTTTGATTAAAATAAGAAGTAAATATATTGATTTGAGTGAATATAAAACAAAAAAATTAATAGATAAGATTGCTAACCCATTTGATAAAGAACAATTAGATTTATTAAGTGAAGAAGAAAAAGAAAGATATTTAATGGATTATATTGATAGTATAAAAGAAAAAGAAAGCCCAAAAAAAGAAAAATATGAAGCTAATTTTCAAGATATAGAAAAATATTATATAAATAAAGCTTATGATTATTTAGATTATGTTGGAGTAGATACAGAAAAATTTAATGATGAAAAGGTTTTAAATACAGTATTAAAAATACGTAGAATAGAAAAATATAATAACATAGACAAGCATAAATTTTTGGAAGTTGCAAGAACTATAAGATATATATCACTTACTGATGAACAAGAATTTACTGGTATTGCTAATTTGATAAATTTATTCTTAGTTTATAAAAATAAGGTAAGAGAATTAATTGATAATGATATACTTAAAATATTAGTAATAATGAAAAAAAATAAAATAGAAGATGTAGATGAAGCAATTAAAAAATATGAACTAGAGAAATGAGGTAGTAAAATGAAAACAGATGACTTTGATTATTATTTACCAGAAGAGTTAATAGCACAAACTCCAATAAAAGAAAGAGATCATTCAAGACTTTTGGTGCTTGATAAAAAAACTGGTGAAATTACACATGAAAGATTTGATCATATAATAAATTATTTAAATAAGGGTGATGTACTTGTTATAAATAATACGAAAGTAATACCTGCTAGAATAATTGGTACTAAAGAAGAAACAGGAGCAGTTATTGAAGTACTTATGCTAAAAGATCTTGGTTCTGATGAGTGGGAATGCTTATGTAAACCAGCTAAAAGAGTAAAAGAAGGAACTATTATTAAATTTTCTGATGATTTAAAAGTAGAATGCACTAAAGTATTAGATGAAGGTATTAGACATTTTAAATTTATATATGATGGAATACTTTTAGAAATATTGGATAGATTAGGAGAAATGCCACTTCCACCATATATACATGAAAAGTTAGAAGATAAGAATAGATATCAAACAGTATATGCTAAAGAAGAAGGTAGCGCAGCAGCACCTACCGCAGGTCTTCATTTTACAAAAGAATTACTTGAAAGAATCAAAGAAAAGGGCATTGATATAGAAGAGGTTACTCTTCATGTTGGACTTGGTACATTTAGACCTGTACAAGTAGAAGATGTAACTAAACATAAAATGCACAGTGAATTTTATATGATGAGTAAAGGAACTGCTGAAAATCTTAATAAAGCAAAAAAAGAGGGAAGAAGAATAATTGCAGTTGGTACAACATCAACAAGAACATTAGAAACAATAATGAATTTGTATGGTGAATTTAAAGCATGTTCTGGATGGACAGAAATATTTATATATCCTGGGTTTGAATTTAAAGGAATTGATGCATTAATTACAAATTTTCATTTACCAAAATCAACACTTGTTATGCTTGTAAGTGCTTTTGCAGGTAAAGAAAAAATAATGAATGCATATAATGAGGCAGTTAAAAATAAATATAGATTCTTTTCGTTTGGTGATTCAATGTTTATAAAATAAAAAATTAGGATTTTTTTCCTAATTTTTTTATTAGTGCAGAACTATTTGATTTATTAAATCTTTTCGCATATGCTAGTTCATAATCAATAAGTTTTTGATCATAAAATCCTAATTCTTTTGTAGATTTACTTTCTATTTCAAAATCTGTTTTACTTGATAAAAATATTTTTGTTAACTTTAATGTTGGATCAATTGTTTCAATTAATAAAGCAATTGCTTCATAAGGAGTATATTTTTTATAATTAAGTATATCTTTATCTAATTTATTTAAAATTATATAATAATTTGGACAAAGCGCATTATTATTTTCACAATACTTTTTTTGAAGAATTATAGCTTCTTTTTTTAATTCATCTCTTCTTTCAATAGTTAAATCATCGAATCCAGAAAAAGAATGTACTAAATATTCAAATTGTTTTTTTGAAGATGATTTAAATGTTTCATAATCATGTAAAAAATTATCAGTATGATAGTCAATGGATTTTCTTGCTTGATATCTTGCTTTAATCATATAAATGACACTTCCTTTTCATTAATGCCACATATTATATAATAACTATTAAAAAAAGTCAAAATTTGTGTTATAATTCTTTTGAGGTGCATTATGAAAATTAAATACGAATTATTAAAAACAGAAAAAAATACAAAAGCAAGAAATGGAATATTACATACAAATCATGGATCATATGAAACACCAATATTTATGCCGGTTGGAACACTTGCAAATGTTAAAACACTTGTTCCAGAAGAATTAAAAGAAATGCATAGTGCAGTAATATTATCTAATACATATCATTTATGGCTTAGACCTGGTGAAGATATAGTATCAAAAGCAGGGGGACTTCATAAATTTATGAACTATGATGGACCAATATTGACTGATTCAGGTGGATTTCAAGTATTCTCGCTTGCAAAACCAAAAAATATTAGTGAAGAAGGAGTTAAATTTAAAAGTCATATAGATGGAAGAGAATTATTTTTAACACCAGAAAAAAGTATTGGAATACAAAACAAATTAGATAGTGATATTGCTATGAGTTTTGATGAATGTCCACCAGCAAGTGCAGACTATAAATATATGAAAAATAGTATTGAAAGAACACTTAGATGGGCAAAAAGAGGAAAAGATGTACATAATAATGAAAATCAATCATTATTTGGTATTATCCAAGGTGGTGCATATGAAGATTTAAGAAAATTTTCAGCAACAGAAACTGTTAAACTTGATTTTGATGGCTATAGTATTGGTGGTGTTGCGAATGATAATGAATCAAAAGAAGATATGTATAAAGCAATAGATTATTCAATTCCATATATACCAGATGATAAACCTAGATATTTAATGGGAGTCGGAGAACCAGTTGATATTATAGAAGGCGTTATTAGAGGAATTGATATGTTTGATTGCGTTCTTCCAACTAGGATTGCAAGACATGGTAACGCTTTTACAAGAGACGGTAAAATGAATCTTAGAAATTTAAAATTCAGGGAAGATTTTACTCCTATTGAAAGTAACTGTGATTGTTATACATGCAAACACTATACAAGAGCATATATTAGACATTTATTAGTTGCGAATGAACAACTTGCGGGTAGATTACTTTCTATACATAATATTAGATTTTTAATAAGACTTACAGAAGATTTAAGAGAAGCAATTAAAAATGATAATATATTAGAATATAAAGAAGAATTTTTAAGTAGATATGAAAAAAATAAGAAATAAATCTTATTTTTTTTGTTTCTTAAAGTTAATTCCAATCATACTAGAAAGTACTAAAGTAACTATAGTAATTAAATAGTAAATAATTTC
>JABLTO010151600.1_pt1 | contig 11174 bp, 8 predicted proteins | sample 7160091 | NCBI WGS metagenome assembly JABLTO01 (sample SAMN14651225, study PRJNA627086) | human gut metagenome | isolation source: feces | host: Homo sapiens
CCGCGCGGGCCGGGTCTCGCCCCGCCAGAAACGGATCGGCCGAGAACGCGCCGCTTGGCATGCCGTGGTAGCGGGAAAGCGCGGTCAGCCCCGCCTTGCCCGCCGCGGCGTCGCGGCCTGAACCGCTGTACTGGGCAATCAGCGCGGTCATGGCCAGCGCGTCGGCCGTGCCCTTGCCGGTGGCAAAGCGCTGCATACGCGCGTAATACGCCTCCTCATCCGGCGTATGCGCGCCGGTTTCGGGGCGGTATTCCCGCTGAAAGGGAAACATATGCATCAGGCCGCTCACGTCCGGCAGACGGGAACGCAGGCTCTCCATCAGGCTCAGCAAAAACGGCTGGCCCGTCCGGCGGTAGAGGTCCACCGCCAGCCGCAAAATGTCCGCACCACACGCAAACAGCCGTTCCTCGTTCAGCTCTCCCAGTGCGTCCACAAAGGCGCGCATGCCGCCCAGCACCCGCAGCATGGCCTGCTTGTCACGTTCCATGGCGGCCAGCATCGACGCCGCGCGAAGCAGCGCCGCAAAGCGCTCCGGCTCATTGGGCAGCAGGCCCGCCGCCGCTTCCACATCCGGGAAAGGCGGGGTTTCCGTATAGCCCCCCAGCTTGGTGGCCAGCGCCGCGTCCAGAGGCGACATGCGGTTGAGATCCACCAGCCCAAGGGCCAAATCGGTCAGCTGCTTCTGCAGGCCGTCGGCATGCACGGCGGCATCCGACAGCGGCACAAGCGCAGGGTCCACCAGGGGCGCGCGGCGATAAGCGATTGCGGTAGGCATAGTACCTCCTTAGGGTATCAGCGGCATTTGCCGTTACTTTGCTCCATTCTACCCTATTATATAACAAAAATCCCGCAGGTCAAGCAAAGTCCGCGCCTGTCTTGCATGCGGCTCCTCCTGCGTGTATAATGGCTGTACGCTGCAAAGGAGGGAACCAAGCCATGGACCATGCCGCCCCCGGCCGCCTGTGGGTACGCCTGATGAAACGCCATCGCGTGGAGCGGGACGCCACCGTGCCCTGCACGCGCGACGATCCGGAAGCCGCCCTGCGCGAGCTGCTGCCCAAACTGGACCTGAGCCAGCCGGTCTGGCTGCCGCGCCACCGCGCCGACTGGGACGAATATGCGCTGACCCGTTTCCTGCCGGAGCATTTTATGGAAGCCGTTCCTTTCGATTACATGGAGATCAGCTATATTTTCCCGGAGGACGAAAAAAAGGCCGCCCGTCCGCGCGATCCGCGCTGGGACGCCTGACGGGGCCCGTGCATGCCCATCGCCTCGCCGCCATATCCTTGGGCGGAGGTGATGGAATGAACTGCATTGACAAAGCTTTTTTCAGCCTGGCGGACGAAATCCGATCGCTGGATGAAAAAGAGCTGTACTATCGCATGCGCAAAAGCTTTGACGCTGTGCCGGAGCCGGCCAAGCGGGGGCTGATGACCTTCTTTTCCCAGTACCCCTATTGGGGAAAGCTGGATATCGACCGGGGCGACTATGAAGAAATCGCGCTCAAGCAGCAGGCGCTTTCCCGGCACATGGAGGATTTTGCATGGCTCTACCGCCGGTTAGCCGATTACCGTTCCAGAAAAACCCTGTACGCCATCTTGAGCAACTGGTACCGCTACGATTTTGTCACCACGTCCCAGGCCAAGGAATATCTCTTCAGCAGCTATTTCGACCTGGATCTGCTTGCGTGTGATGAAAACGAAGTGATCGTTGATTTGGGCGCCTATATCGGCGATACGGTGCTTACCTATCTGGAGCAGTACGGCGAGGACTGCTACAAAAAAATATACTGCTATGAGATCACGCCCGGCACCTTTGAACAGCTTCAGAAAAACCTGGCCGGCTACCGGGATATCGACCTGCGCCAAAAGGGCATAAGCGACGTGGAGGGGTTCATGTCCCTTGCGGTCAACGCGGCCAGCACCTCGGCCAACACCCTGAGCAACGAGACGGGCGGTGAAATTCCCGTAACCACATTGGACGCCGATATTCAGGAACCGGTCACTTTGATCAAGGCCGATATTGAAGGTCATGAGCAGCGGGCGCTGCTGGGAGCCAAAGGCCATATCCTAAAGGACCATCCCAAGCTGCTGATCTCGGTCTACCACAACAACGAGGATCTGTGGAAGATTCCCCGCATGATCCATGACTGGTGCAGCGATTACCGGTTCTATCTCCGGTTCCAGAGCTCCGTTCTCTATCCCACGGAGATTACGCTGTTCGCGCTCTAGGCCGGAGGAGGGCATGACCGGGGCCTGCCCCGGCAAGCCTTTTGCGGGGAAGAAGGCGTCGCTGACTGGCAGTCAAAACGCCAGCGCGCTGCCCATGCACTGCGCAGGCCGTTGGTAAAGCTTGGCAGCATGTCGAAAAAGCCCGGCAGCATCTGTATTTGCACGCAACCCAAACGAGCAGAGGGTGCTATCAGCACCCTCTGCGACGATGGGAGGTTACAAATCCTCCTGTAAAAGGCCGGATTTGGGCAGTCTCTCAACGGCCTGAATCAGGCACCCCGCTGCAAACGTCCGCATCGGCACAAGAACAAAGGAGCGCTCTCCCATGCCGGAGCCTGCATGCCTTTTGGGCTCATGCCGGCCCGTTGCCTCTCTCCCACAGCATCCCGGTCCGTTCTGCTTGGGCAAGGCTGGAAGGCGGCCCTGCGCTCATCCGGCAGGCCTGGATACGGCGGCTATACTTCCGGCATTATTTCAATCGGTTTATCCACCTCGTTATCGTTCAGGACTGTGCCGCCCATATTACCCTGACACTGAATGCTGCTGCCAAGGCTGTTTTGAAAATGGTTGGCCAGAATGCGGCAGTATGGCAGGTCCCTGAGGTAAAGGGCGCACGAGCCGCTGCCCTCAAGCGTATTGTTGGCGATGGTCACCTCGGCGTCACCGTACGCCATGATGTCCACCCAGTTGTTTGAAAAGGCGTTATCCACCACAATGGAGGGCGACACGTCAAGGCGCAGGGCGCAGACCGTGTTGCCCGTAAACGTGCTGTTAAGAATCAGCATGTCGTTTTCCTTCTGTACATTCATGCCGTTTTCACAGTGATCAGCCCGGCACTGGGAAACCGTGTTGTGGTTACCCGCGGCAAAGAAGAACCCCTGGCCGGTGCCCGTTGCTTCGCAGTTTTGAATACGGCTGTCATCCACGTAGGAAAAGAAGATGCCCTGGTCGCAGTCAATGGCCCGACAGTCTTTCAAAAGCAGATTTTTGCAGGCCCGGAAGTCCAGAGCGTGATTGGTGTCAGCAGCGCTGGTATCCACCATTTCCGCCCCGTCCACGTACGCAAAATACGTACCAAATATTCCGCATCGGTCCGCCGTTACCCGCTGGACGGACACGTCGCTGCAATAGGCCACAATCAGCCCCATGCTGCAATCCGATACGTCCACATCGGCCACCGTTACATCGCTGCTCACCGTCACGATAAGTTCGCCCGCATCTGTCGGCGCCATCAGTCCGTCAGCGCCGACAAAGTAGTACAGAGGCCTGCCGTTGACCAGGTTGTTTTCCATAAGGTGTGTGGTAAAGAAATCTATGTCATCTCCAACCTCATACAATCCCGTAAGCACCGGTTTCCCAAAGCTGCTTTCGGTAATGGGCGGTCCGGCAAGGCATACGCCACAGCCGGTAAAGCGGTTGCCGGTTAATGAGGCGTTCTTGGCTCCTGCCAGCCAGATACCGCAGGAGGACACCCGATAGGTGTCATCATAAAGGAGAAAGCTACAGTCTTTTACGCTAAGCCAGTCCGCCATACCCACAATGCCATACCGCAGCAGATGAAAGTCAATGTTTTCTACCGTCACGTCCGGTGCCGTAACATTGAGCAGCGGCGTAAAGGGCGGGCTTTCCAGCACGGCCCCCTCCTCCCCAATCAAGGTCAGTGGCTTATCGATAACAATGGGGTAGGTTTCGGTCTCCTGTGTATAGACTCCGGCTGCAAGATGGATGATGTCTCCGGGACGGGCCTTCGCCACCGCTTCCGTCAGGCTGGCTGTACCGTCGGGCTGCACCACGATTTCATCCGCCCGTGCCGCCGCGCAGCACAAAAGCAGCGCCAGCAGGAACAGCAGTCCCATCATTTTTTTCATAGCGCTTTTCTCTCCCGTCGTTTGGTTCAGAAAGTAAAAAGCCGGGGAAAGCATGTCGATGGGCTTTCCCCGGCTTGCCGGTTCTTCGGCTGTCACAGTACCTTAACCCTGCGGCTCCAGCCCCTCAAAGGCTGCCAGAAGCATTGGGCTTTTTACCCAATGGGCTGGTCGCAGCTTACTCAGCGAACGTCAGGCGGCCCCACAGGCTGGGATTGGTGTTGATATCCAGCGTACCCGTCCAGGCCATCTGGGGGATGTACTCGGTGCCGGGGCAGGGATAGGAAATGTCGGTAATAGCAAAGTCAAAGTTGACCGTATCGCCCGCAGCGGGGGTGTATACGGGAATTCTCGAATTGGAGAAATTGCTCCACGGGATGACCGCTTCATAGATGAAGCCGGTGGTGGTAAGCACGGAAGCCTTTTCGTAGCCGGTCAGCACGTCCTCGCCGCCGTCCATGCCCTTGGTGGTAAAGCGCTCCAGCAAATCCTTTTCCACCATGGTGCGGTCAAAGGCGGTGTCCCAGTAGTTGTTGTCCACAATCAGATACAGAAGGAAGTCGTTGGTTCCATAGGAGGTACGGGCGGGATCGGCAGCAGGATCGGTGGAGATATACACCTTGAAATTGTCCTCGCCGTCCAGCGGCAGCATTTCGATGGCGCCATAGGGGGTATCCTCGTTCACATCCGCGGCGAGATAGAGGTTTTCCTCGTCCCACATCACATAAACGGTGGCGCTAAGGTCGTTTTCACCCTGCCAGAAGCTCACGTCGCGGATGACCTGCTCCTCCGTGTTGATAACGATCGGGGAGGAAGTGTTCCAGTCGTCAAGGTTGCCGTCGATCACAATGGGCTCGGTAGCCTTATAGGCAGTTGCGGTGGGCTGTTCAGCCAGCGCAGGCGCAGCCAGCATGGTCAAGGCCAGGGCAAGGATCAGGATGTGCAAAAGTTTTTTCATCAATGTTCACCTCATAAGTCATGATCGACAGAAGGAAGAAAATGTGTGGGGCGGGCGGGCCCGCCCCACAACAGGATATACCGGTTTACCTTCGCTGTAAAGTCCTTTACTCCACAACGATGGTGGTGCTCATGTCGCCAAGGGAGATGGTGTGCTCGCCCGCATCCAGCGTAAGTTCCATGGTGATGACGCGGAACTGGCCGCCGTCCACAGCCACGAACTTCTCAGCCAGCACGGTGTCGCCTTCCATGATCTGCGCAGTCACATGGCCGTCGCCGCCGTTGTTCTTGGCCACGAAGTAGACCTCGAAGGGTTCGCCGGCCTTCTGCACAGCATTGGATACCTCAATGGTGGTGCTGGTGCGGCCGTTGTTCTCGGTGCTCACGGACTCGCCAACTTCGGGCACGGTGAGCAGGCTCAGCTCGATCTCGGCGGGGTTGGCGTAGCTCATACCAAATTCGGTGGTGTAGAGCACGTCGCCCAGATTGTTGGGCATGTCGATGGTGGGATTTTCCTTGGCCAGCATCGCCATGTAGAGGCGGGTGGCGGGATCAACCGCGATGTCCATCTGCAGTTCGCCCCAGTCGGTGTAAGCATCCTCAGCCGCATAGGGAACCTCAAAGACGGTGCTACCAGCGGGGTCCTTCTCGCCGAAAAGCATCTGCGCGGTGACAGAGGGCGTCACATAGCGATAGAAATAGCCAACAGAGGAACCATGGTCGGGGGTGTTGCTATAAGTCTGCATGAGCACCGCGTCGCACGGTTCAACCTGTGGCCAGTAGGGCTCGCCCTGAGCGCCACTGCGACCAATGGTGCCTTCAAAGATCAACACCAGCGGCTTGCCAGCAGCCTGGGCGTCTTCCACCATGTAATCGAAGTTTTCGTCGAAAGCTGTGACGTGCGCAATTACAACGTCGGCTTCCTCCATTGTTTCTACCACAACGCCAAATTCTGCCAAGGCAGCCATATCCGCCTCTTTAATATTGGAATTGTTGCTATCACTGTAAACCTTGATGCCTTTTTCCAAAGGCAGAATGCCATCGTTTTTCAGCATAATGGTAGATTCCACCATCAGCTGTTCTTCCATGGCAGCAATTTCAGGCCGGCGATAAAGGTTGATTTCCTCGTTGTTCATGGGAATGTTGCTTTCCTCGCCGATGGCATAGTCTTCGCCATATATGATAAGCGCAGCTTCATTCCAATCAGAGTAAGGATCCTCAAAGATACCCAGATCAAATTTGTTCTTTAGGATTCGACGAACATGCGTGTCCTGATCTTCCTGTGTGACCAGTCCCTGATTCACCGCTTCAGTAATCAGTTCGGGATAGAAGCTACCAAAAACATCAGCATATTTCTCTATATCAGTTCCAGGAACCACGCAATGGGAGCTGAGCATATCAATTCCGGAATTGAGAATCAAAGCATACCGCTCAGTTGCAGACAGCGTCGAAACATCCACTCCGTCCGAGGTAACTCCGGTTTTGCTCATCAATTCATGGATTGGGATAATCCAATCCAAGCAGACAATTCCGTCATAGCCCAGTTCTTCACGGAGAATAGCGTATGTATCCTTGTCCATATATCCCATCAGACCGGGAGTAATGCCTTCGTTGTTGTTGCACATAACCCATTGAGTTCCAGCGTCGACGACAGCCTGCCAGCCCACCAGCCAGCTATCGATCAGATTTGCCGGAGACTTGGCGTCCACATAGGCATTGCGACCGCCACGAGCGATGAAATGTTTAGAGTGGCTGTTAAAACCATTGTCTTCATAGGCTCTGGTTTCAATGGCCGACATCTTTGCAATATAATTTACTTCATCGCCATACCATGAGCCAATCTCATTGCCATAGCCATGGAACACCTGATGATAACCCAACGCCACAGACTCCTTGGCATACTCGGAAACGAGATTGTACAGCAGTTCTTCATCATGAGCCACACCGAAAGCATAGTGGGCCATGTCAATCATTCCGCCCCAAGTATTATAAGAGCGGTCACCGGAGAAAACGCAGGGTATTCCCAAACGACCTTCCTCAGCAATGGCCTGGACCTTGTTAAGCAAATCCAGCTGGTCCTTGGGCATACCGGTCAAAGCAGCAATGAAGCTGGTAACATGTACATCTTGAATCTGATATGCCATTGGATTTACCCAAAGATTTCCGCCAATTTCCTCAAAAACATTATGAGAATACAATGCACGCTCTGGATCGTCAATATAAGGATTGCCAGTATTTCCTACTTCCGAATTGTCCATATTGGTTACAACGGCGCCGTTGTTGCCAAACAGGCAACTGAAAATCATGGTTCCAGTTTTTTCTTCCGTTGTCATCTGGCTCAGCAGATCATTAACACGGTCCTCAACGGGCTGACGGTAGTCCTCGTAGACATCCAGCGCGCCGTTGCTGTTGAGGTCCTTGAAGTACAGGCCGTCCACCTGAATGAACTTGTCCTGGGACGCGGCGCTCAGCTTGGCCTGATCGCCATTGGCCTCAATGTAGTAGAATCCGGATACGCTTTCCTTGATGACGCTCTCTTCCGCCATGGCGGGCAAAGCGCTCAGAGAAGCCAGCATCGTAACAGCCAGCAGCCAGGAAACCAATTTCTTCATTTTCACAGCACTCCTTTCTTTCTTCCCCTCATAAGGTATCGTGGTCTTTGGTCAGGTGTTTTTCTTTCACCTCCCTGAACTGTTTGCCGCTGCATATGCCGCAGCGGTGGCTTTGAATCCATGTGAGGAAGCAACTTCCTATTTTCCCTATGTGCCACACTCACTTCTAAGGATATTATAATCGGTTTCTTCTGCCATGGGCTTTGAGAATAAAGCACTACGGATGAAAAAAACCAGTACGCTTCAAAACCGACACACAAAATCCAGCACAACCGTTACTCTTTTCGGTTTTTTGTATGATCATTCGGCCTGCGGGAAGGTAATCTCCGCCTCGGCCTCAAGCGTTTCGATCCGCTCCTCCAGCCTGCTCTCCACCTGCTGGGCATAGAGATCTGCGCGCAACGCTTCACGCAGGCTCTCCGTCAGTTCCGCCGTACCGCCGTCCATGTCCTTTAGATAATACAGAATGCACACATTGTCGCCAAACACATGTGGCTGGCTCACATCACCCGGCTTTGCAAGCTCGTCCGCAAAGGCAGCCTGCACAAATGCCTCTTCCCACAGAATGGAGTCCGGATGCACCTGATAGCCCGTCTCTATGAAAGCCGGGTCGGCAAAAGAGGGATCTTCTCCATATTGGGAGATCAAGCTCTCGAAAGTCTCCCCCGCCTCCAGACGGTCATAGATATCGCTGGTTTTTTCACTTACGGATGCAAGTTTTTCATCGTCGGTTTCTCCCTGCGCACTCAGCATAATCTGCAGCACTGCGCGATAGCCCGCAGGACGATACCAAATTTCCTCTCCGCTTGCCAGCGCCGTTTCAAAGGCCGGAATATCCTGGGCATATAAGCTTTTACTCTCATCTGTACGCTGCCGGTAGGCTGCCTCAATTTCTTCTTGCGTAATCTCCGGGTCATTGCGGACAAGCCATGCCTCATATCGTTCGGACGCCAGCACGTTACGATAATAGCTTTTAAAGAAATCTTCCGTGTAACCCGCTACTTCCATTGCAGCCTGGGCCTGCCTAGCTGCGGTGGTTTGAGCGTTCGCATCTTCCTGCGCAAGGCTGGCATAATAAGCCGTATACTCCGCCAGCATCGCCTCTACCGTTTGCTTTGCGGCTTGTGCTACAGTATTTTCATCTTCCTGTGTCAGGTCATACATACCCTGTGCGGTCATATCCTGGCTCAACAGCCGGTCCTCAATAACCTGCCGCTGCGCTACGTCGGAAATGGCCGAAGCGATTTCCTCATCCGATGTATCCAGACCAAGCCGACCCATGCTCTCCGTTACGCTTGCGGTTACACTGTCGATTTGCGACTGGTAAACCGCTTCCCCATTGATCCACATGGCCACACCTTCGGCTATATCCGCATTTTCGCCTATTCCCATCATGGGCATCAGCAAAATCACAAACAATAATAGCCATGCGCATGCTTTTCTCATGTTTTTCGCTCCTTTTGCGTTTTTTTCATTATACAATGGGATTCTTGGCCCGCATTGGTGAAATCCCGTCAGAAGACAGCAACAATCCAGCACAGTGGCGCACTGGGCTTTTTGCATGTATGACCCAGTTTAAATCATAAAAACGACAAAGGCTTTTCCGTCAAAGTATCTGCCAATGCAAAAATCCGATACAGTCCGTAAAAAAACCTGCACTGTACTGATTAATCCAAATTGATGTGCTATACTACTTTCTGATAACAGATGCTTTGATGGAAGGAGCGCTGACATGTACCGCGTGCTGATTGCGGATGACGAGATGCCTGCCCTGCGCTACACGCGCAATATCATCCAGCAGTTTTGTTCTCAGTTTCAAATTGTCGACGCAGTCATCAGCGGCGAAGCTGCGCTGAAGGTTTTGCAGGCGCAGGCAATCGATCTGCTGATTACGGACATCAGCATGCACGGCATGTCAGGTATTGAGCTGGCCCAGAGTGCAAAAAAACTCCAGCCGGATCTTCACATTGTCATCATCAGCGGCTATGGAGAATTTGAATATGCCCAGGGAGCCATCCAGGCCGGTGTGGACGAGTATGTGCTCAAGCCCGTCAGCATTACCAAAATGACATCCATATTGCAATCCATCCAGGAAAAGCTGGACAGCGAATATCTGGAGCAGGCGGCCTCCCTTCTTCCTGCTATCGCCTGCCATCAGCCCTATGACGAAGGGGCCGCTACCCGGCTGTTTGCGCGCCGGGACTGGTATTTTGCCTATGTATTGTTGGGAAACCTCAACTTGCGTCTTCCCAAAAAGCTCGGTGTCACCCGCCTGCTGACGCCTCCGCAAGATCACTTTCTGATTCTCAGCGGCCGGGACGAGGAAGAGCGCATTCTCATTTCCAAAGACGATCATGTGGAAAACTTTCTGATGAACCTGAGCGTATTTGTTACGCAGGCAAGCACCCAGGCCACCTGGACCATGGTGTATATGCCCACGGCGCAGCCCATGGAATATTTGCCCAGTTTCATTGAGCAGTCCATAGAGATCATCTATCAGAAAACCGTAATCGGCAAACATCAGATCCTCAAATACAGCGGCGGTTCCGTCCGGGAGGAACGGCTGACCCTTTCCGCCGCCACGCTACGCCAGCTTGGCTACTTTGTGAGCACGGGCAAAAAGCATCTGGTAAAGGATTTCTTTATTTCTCAGGCCGTGCAATGGGAAAACGGTCAGGTTCCTCAGCGTCAGGTATGGCATATGGTCCACCAGATCATTCATCAGCTGGCCACTGTGCATCAGCCCACCAACAGCCGTCTTACGGATATCCTCCTGGAAATCGACGAGCTCATACACTGTGCCGCCTCTTATGGCGACCTCATGGCCAGCATCTACAGTCTGCTGTTTGACAGCGATACGACCTTTGACCGCAAGATGACAGCCCAGGAGCTCTACGACTGCGCCGTACAGTATATCGAGGACAACTATGCACAGCCCCTGAGCATGCAGAGCATCTGCGACGAGATGGGCATTTCGCAGACCTACCTCAGCCGCCTGTTTCGCAAGTACGGAAACACCACCTTTAACACCTATCTCACCCGCTGCCGCATGGACGCTGCGATCCGCATTCTTCAGGAAAAGCCCAATATGCTCCTTCGTGAAGTAGCCGCCTGCGTCGGTTATGAAGGGTCCTCCTATTTTTCCAAGGTATTTCATCAGTATACGGGCAAAACCCCCTCCCAGTATTTCTCTAGCGAGGAGGAATAAGCCCGTTGTCTTCGGCGCGGTCTTAAGCCAGAAAGCAGGGGCCCACGGCTCCTGCCTCAGCTTGCGGACAAAGCGCTGCGTTGAGCGTCGCTTCCCCCATCGCTGTGTGTGAACTGTGGTTTTTCTCCGGCTTTCTGGCTGCTTGTCGCCCACGGGGCAACCTTTGCTTCCGTTGCTTTGCCTGGCCTTGCGGCAGCGCGCTTTTTCCGGGTGTATCAAACATCCAGCAAGCGCAAAAGCACGATTTCTATGATGGAATGTGATTTGAATAATATTCAGGGGGGGGACGGCGCTGCCGTCC
>JABLTO010093430.1_pt1 | contig 11170 bp, 8 predicted proteins | sample 7160091 | NCBI WGS metagenome assembly JABLTO01 (sample SAMN14651225, study PRJNA627086) | human gut metagenome | isolation source: feces | host: Homo sapiens
CCTTTTACCTACATTAAATTATTATCTTTTTAATCCACAGATCATTTCAACTACTGCCGGATCATAATGTGAGAAAAAAGAACTTGTATCTTTATTCATAGCCGCAATTTTTTGCATATCTGCCTGACTTAATACAAAATCAAAAACATCAATATTTTCCAGCATTCGTTCTTTTCTAACTGTCTTTGCTAGCGGTACGATTCCTCTTTGAATTAACCATCTTAAAATAACTTGTCCATTTGATTTATTGTATTTTTTACCAATTTCACTTAATACTTCATTTGTAAAAATACCATTTTTTCCTTCGGCAAATGGCGCCCATGCTTCAAGCTGTACACCATATTTATTATTGTATTCTAATGCTTTGTTTTGTTGGTGAAATGGATTAACTTCTACCTGGTTAACTGCTGGAATAACTTTGGTATCTAAACATAGATCAACTAAACGATCAGGATAAAAATTAGATACCCCAATAGCTTTAATTTTGCCTTCTTGATATAAATCTATCAATGCTTTATAAGCACCGTGATAATCTTTGAATGGTTGATGTAATAATACTAAATCAAGATAATCTAACTGCATTTTTCTTAAAGATTCTTCTACCGACTTTTTAGTATTTTCATATCCATAATTAGAGATCCATACTTTTGTCGTAATAAATAATTCTTCTCTAGGTAATGATGTTTTTTTAATAGCTTCTCCCACTGCTTCTTCATTACCATAAGATTGTGCCGTATCAATTAAACGATAACCACTTTCGATTGCATCTAAAACAACTCTAATACATTCTTCTTTGTCTTCAATTTGAAATACGCCAAACCCCACTGCTGGCATCTTTATTCCATTATTTAAAGTAATATATTCCATTTTTATCTCCTTTTATCTTAATCATGAATTTTCATTTCCATTAATCTTTTTTCATTAATCTGATTATCAGGATCATGAGTTGGTTTCCCTGTATCTAATGCTTCTATTGCTTTCATTTCTTCATCAGTTAATTCAAAATCAAAAATATCAATATTTCCTCTCATTCTTTCTAAATTCGTTGATTTAGGAAGAGAAATTACACCTTCTTGATAGATCCATCTTAAAATGATCTGTCCAGCATTCTTATTATACTTACGGGCTAATGAAACAATTATTTCATTTTCTAATAAATCTTTATTTCCATGTCCTAATGGATACCATGCTTCTAAACGAATATCATTTTCAGCCATAACTTTTCTTAATTCTTTTTGTTGCGTAAATGGATTAAATTCTACCTGATTAACTACTGGCATCATCGTCATCCCATCTTTAAACTTATTCCATGAATTTACGGTAACATTCGAAATACCAATAGATTTAATCTTTCCCTCAGCAACTGCTTCTTCTAACGCTTTCCAAGCACCTAAATAATCACCATATGGTTGATGCAATAAATATAAATCAATATAATCTGTATCTAATGCTTTTAAAGAATTAGCAATTCCTTTTTTAGCATTTTCATATCCATAATCTTGTAACCATAATTTAGATGTAATAAATATTTCATTTCGATTTATTCCACTATCTTTGATTGCTTTACCAACATCTGTTTCGTTCATATAAGCTGCTGCTGTATCAATATGACGATAACCAGCTTTTAAAGCAGCTAGTGTTGCTTCATATGTAGGTCCATTATTAGGAATTAAGAAAACCCCAAAACCTACTGCCGGAATCGTTTGTGTGTTATTAAGTTTAAATACTTCCATTTTTCATCTCTCCTTTTCTTTACAGCTACATTCTATTATTTAATTTCAAAAAAGTACAATATCAATACTTCATCACACTATGCTTTCAAGTTATACTGATTATTTGTGTATTTTATATTGATTCAACCATTTAGCAGTTTTATAATTTTGATGATCAATAATTTCAGAATATCCCAAATTTAAAGTTGCAATAATTGTCAAATCTTCTTCATCAAGTTCAAAATCCCATATATTCATATTTTCCTTCATTCTTTCTTTATGAATCGTTTTAGGAATAGCAATTATATGATTTTGTATATGCCATTTTAAAATAACTTGAGAAATTGTTTTATGATGTTTTTTAGCAATTTTTATTAAGGTCTTATTTTGAAATATTTGTCTTTGCCCTTCAGCCAACGGTCCCCACGCCTGCATTTGACATCCATATTTTTTTAAAACATAATATAATTCTTTTTGTTGGAAAAAAGGATGCATTTCTACCTGATTAATCATTGGTGGGATAGAAGAATTCATATATAGATCAACAAACCGTTCTGCTGAAAAATTACAGACCCCAATTGCTTTAACTTTTCCTTGTCGATATAATTCTTCTAATGCACGCCATGATCCATAATAATCACCATACGGTTGATGAATCAAATAAAGATCAATATAATTTACTTTTAGTTTTTTTAATGATATTTCAAAAGCATTTAATGTTTTTTCATACCCTGAATCTTGAATCCATACTTTTGTCGTAATAAAAAGATCTTGGCGATTGATTTTTGATTCTTTAATGGCTTCACCAATCTCATTTTCATTAAAATAAGATGCTGCCGTATCAATTAATCGATACCCTTCATGCAAAGCATCTAAAATGCACTGCTTTGATAAGCTTGGAGCAATCTGTAATGTTCCATAACCTAAAACTGGCATTTTAACGCCATTTCTCAATTCTATATATTCCATACAAATTCACCTCTTTATTTATTCTAAAATTAGAATTGTTTTTCTAGACATCATAAAAAGAAGAATAACTAATCTAATAACCAAACAATAAAACTTATACTCTCTTTTATCAAAAAATAAATAATTTATGTAATAACATTACTAATCATAACAACCATCAAATCAAAAATATTAGTTTTAACCACTAGTACCAGCGTAGTCCTTGATAAAAGATACATTATAAATCTAAAATATATAAGATTTTTTATTCCATACTTTCTTTTTACAATTTTATTTTAGTAAACATTATTATAGATGTACAATACCAATACTTTATCCTACTATAACTCAAAAGCATAATAAATATAAAAAAATGTATGCATCTACATACATTTTTTAAATCACGATCAACTTTATAAAAGATAATTCATAATAATATCAAATCCTAAATCATTAATTAAATATTTTCACCAATTTCCTGTTTTAATAAAATATATCTATCACATAACTATTCATAAAATTGCTAATTGTTTATAAATATAATTTAAATGCCATATCTGCCCTATTAAATGGGAACTTTTTTCTATCGACTGGCATTTCCATAAATCCAAATTTCTTATAAAGATGTACAGCCGAAGCACATTTATGATTGGTTACAATTATTATTTTTCCACTTTTTCTTTTTTTAGCATATTCAATACATGCTTTTAAACAAGCGCTCCCAGCACCAGTTCCAGTATAAATTGTTTTAGCTGCAAATTTCATGATTTCCCAATCCCCATCTTCTCTTGGTGCGATCATACAACAAGCCATTACTTGATCATCATCATTAAGTGCAAAAAAAATCTGACCACCTTTTTCTATATAAAATTCAATATTTTCTAATTCTCTTATATCCTCTTTTTCATATTTGACAATAATTTTACTTAAATAACTTTTATCAATATTCATCACTTTCGCAACACGTGCTGCATGACACCCTTCATTTTCATATATTTCAAAAAAACTCGAGCTTCCGTTACAGAATATTCTGATCCTAAATAATGATACCAAGTAAATTCATCTTAGGCATATAAAATCTATTAAACTCTCTTACTTTAGATACAATATCTTTATTGTCCATCTTGTCACCTCTAATCAAAATAGTAGATAAATTCCACTATTTATAAAAATTTATGTAAGTTTACCAATTATAATAACTTTTTCATTGTAGATAATAGTTTTAAAAATAAATAATCTATTATTGAAAAAATAAAATATATTTCATATAATTTTTAAAAGAATACATTTATTTAAATTAATTAAAGGAGACAAAACAATGGTTGTATTTTTAACAAGTAGTCCTACAGGACCTTTAGATGGCAGTCGAAAAGTAGATGGTTTAGATGAAAAAAATAATTTTGTTGGACATCTAAAACAATATTGGAAAGAAAATAGCAGATGTTGCCTGATTGCATCTGATCCAGATAATTTTGCTATGAATGATGAAATGACTAATTTCTTTAAAAAAACTTTTTTAAAAGAAAAATTTTCTATTCAGGATTTTAATATTATTGATAGAAGAAATTATAATTTTACTCAAGCTGATCTTCATCAATATGATGTTATTATATTAAGTGGTGGTCATGTTCCAACACAAAATATTTTTTTCAAAGATATTCAATTGAGAAATAAAATTGCTGGTTTTACAGGAATTGTTATTGGCATAAGTGCCGGAAGCATGAATAGTGCAGATATTGTTTATTGTCAGCCCGAAAAAAACGGCGAAGCAATTGATGAAACATTTGAAAAATGGTTACCCGGCTTAAATCTTACAAAAATGAATATTTTACCTCATTATCAAATGATCAAAGATAGTTATTTAGATGGTATGCGATTGTTTGAAGATATTACTTATAAAGATAGTATGAATCATCAATTTATTGCTTTAGTTGATGGAAGTTATGTACTTATTGATAAGTGTGAAACGATTTATGGTGAGAGCTATCTTATTTCTGATGGAAATATAAAATTATTATGTCACGAAGATGAATCTGTGATAATATAGTAATCTCTATAATAAAATATATGATAGATTTTTTGTAAACATCATAGGATCAAAAAAACATGTCATAGTCTCGACTATGACATGTTTTTATATAATATTTATCTTGCCTACAAATTAAGCACAGATGTTTTATTTAGTACCTCATCAATTTTTTTATTTTAATATATTCTTAACCTGTAATGATCATTTATGATATCAAATATTTCTAGTTATTGATCAGTATCAATAACTACTTAAAATATAGATTTTTTGTCTTTAGCATTTTCTAAGTTTTTTTATTGATAATTTGTTTGTATATTTTATCATTAAAACAATAGCATAAATAGCAACCAGTGCTTCTGTTATCGGCATAGCTAGCCATAATGCATTTACATTGATCAATGGTAAAAACATAATACAAATTCCACTAATTACAAGTCCTCGAGCAATTGATACAACAAATGCTGCTTTGGGTTTCAATATTGCTTGAAAATAATATGTTGAAAATATATTCAATGGTAATAAAATAAATGACATTCCATACATTCTAACAATATTTGGAGCAATTGCAACAATTTCTTCTGTTGGTGTCATAAAAATATTAACAAATAACATTGGTTTTACAAGTATTAAAATGACCCACATAATACTAAAAAAAGCAACTGTTTTTAATGCATATTTTAATATTTCTTTAATACGTTCAGCATTATTAGCACCATAATTTACAGATATAATTGGCTGCGATGCTTGCCCTACACTATATGCACAGCACTGTACGAATGTTGAAATATTAACAATCATCCCATAAACCGATAAAGCATTTGCACCTAAATATTTCATGATTTGTCTATTAAACAAAATTGTTAAAATTCCCATAGCTACATCGATAAAAAATGTTGAAAAACCAGTAACAAATATTTTTGCCATTTTTTTTAATATTTGTCGTGGTCTAACGAGTTTTAAAGTATTTTTCTTGCTGATAAAATGTGTCATCATTACCCCAAAAGAGAAAGTTGTCCCTAATGCTGTAGCTAAACCGGCTCCAAAAATTCCTGTATCTAAAACAAAGACAAAGAAATAATCACCAAAGATATTAAAAATTCCTCCTGATAAAACAACAATTGTAGCTCGTGTTGGATCATTATCATTTCTTAAATATGCTGCAAACATTTGGTTAAATAAAAATAATGGCAAAACGAACTTGATTGGTAATAAATATCTTTGTCCTAATGAAAGTAGATCGCTTGATGAGCCAAATAAAGTTAATAACTGTTTATCAAAAAATATAATAATAATCCAAGCAAGACCCACCAAGATAATTGAACCTATAACTGATATTGTAAAAAACTCATTAGCAGAGCGTTCCTCAGAATTTTTTCCTTTAATTGTACTAAAAATAACGGAGCCGCCAATTCCCATTAATAATCCTAAACTATAAATGATATTCCATATTGGTGCAACAACAGCTAATGCTGCTGTTCCATTTGGTCCGTGATATTGGCCTACCATAGCCATATCTACAACCGAATAAATCGATCCGATTAAGGCACTGCCAAAAGCTGCTGTTAAATATTTAAAATATATCGGTCTAATCTTCCCATTTAAAAAATCCATAATTTTCCTCCTTATTTTATCTGAGATTTTTTAATCAAAAATAAAAAAAGTGCCCTCAGTTATAAAACCGAGCGCACTCGACATCTTATCGACATTACAATTCCGATCGTAAGTCCTCCGATGAACTATCTAATATTTTTGTGCTTGTATCATCCCAAAATCATATTTAGAAATTCTAAAAACTATTTTCTTTACTTTGCCACATCATCCTCAAGTTTAGATATATTTTTCAATTATTTAAAAGCAAAATTACCATTTATATACTAATTGTCTATAAATGCTATATTACAAATTAATTTCCAAATATAACATGCTCTTTGTCAAATGTTCTCTTCTTAAAAGATCGTAGATTTTAAAAATTCATTATAGATACTTTAAACAATTAATATTGTATGGAAATTAAAAATAATGTCAAGCCTTTCTTAAAATTTATCGCCATACAAAATTGAATTCCCTTTTTATACTATTTGTAACCACTAAACATAATACTACTTCTTTCAAACCTTAAAATAAATACAAAAAGAGATTTTTTATCCTACTAACAACTACAGTAGTTTATAAAATCTCCTTTTTTAATTCCTCATTATAAGTAAAAACTTAACACTTTCTATTTCAATTAAATTTCTTTTTTCAAACAACAATCATTCCAACTTAATTCAAACTAAATTAGTCTTTAAACATCTCGAGCAAGTCGATATGCTTCACCAATAGCATCTTTAATATTTCCAACCTGATGAGCATCACCGATAAGATGATATGACATCTTTAATTCTTTAAGCATATTTTCAAAAGCTGGATCAGTTTGATATCCGCAGGCAAAAATCAAAGTATCCGCATCATCAATAACACCTTCAACTCCATTTTGCAAATATTTAATTTTATCTTTTTCTACTGCTACTACTTTAGTATTGACTAATATTTTCACACCCTTTTTCATCATCCTTTGCACAAGCAAAGAACGACCTGGTCCTGATTCATTCATCATTACTTCCTGAGCCATTTCTATGACAGTAACATCTCGATTTCGTGGGAAACGATCATTAATTAACGGTGCTAAATAGTCTGCTGTCTCACAACCAACTGAACCGCCACCAATAATCACGATCTTTCTACCAGGAAATGCTCTACCAGCTAAAACATCATCAGCACTCATCCACTGTTTAAATTGGGTAAATGCATTGATTATAAGGGGTTTTGCTCCTGTTGACACGATAACCTCATAATCTTTAAATTTCGTTTTTAATAATTCAAGAGTTACATTCGTATTCGTTTGAATATTAACATTTTCCTTTTCTAAACGATGTCGCATCCATTTTATAACTTGACAAAGATCCTGTTTTCCAATAGGAACACAGGCTACTTTTAAGGCTCCACCTAAATCTGAATCTTTCTCACATAAAACTACATCATGACCACGTTTTTTAGCAATATAGGCAGCTTCCATTCCGGCTGGTCCACCACCGACAACAAGAATCTTTTTCTTGATATCAGCTGGTAAAATCGTATCTTCATTTTCCAACGAAAAAGAAGGATTCATCGTACAAGCAATCGGTTTTCCAAACATAATTCCATTTAAACAGCGTAAACAGCCTATACATGGTCGAATATCTTCCGATTTTCCAGCTTTTGCTTTATTAGAAAATTCAGGATCACAAAGATTAGCCCGCCCAATCATACAGGCATCTGCCATACCATTTGCAATTAATTCCTCAGCTATCCAAGGTTCAATAATCCGCCCTACTGTTGTTACCGGAATAGAAACATATTTTTTTATTTTTGCAGATAATTGAGAATGCGAACCCATTTTAGTTCCCGCAGCCGGAATCGAACTGCCCCTAGCGATTGTGGTTCCACCTGATACATGAATCATATCAACCCCATGGTTTTCTAATTGTTTAGAAACATAGATCATGTCATTAATATTTAAGCCACCATCACTGTACTCATCACCAGATATACGAACATCAATAATAAATTCTTCGCCACATCTTTTACGAACCGCCTCAATAACTTCTAATGTTAATTTTAATCGTGCATCAATATTTCCACCATATTCATCAGTACGTTTATTGTATTGGGGTGATAAAAAAACACCAAGTAATCCATGGGCATGGGCCGCATGAATTTCAACACCATCTGCTCCTGATTTTTGTACTCTTTGTGCCGCATCCGCAAATTGTTCAATGATTACTTTTAATTCTTCTTTAGTTACTGATCTTGGAGCTTCTTTAGCATAATATGGTCCAACATTAGATGGCGCAATAAGTCTAGGGGTACCAGGAATCGGAAAAGCCATATATGCTGGATGAAATAACTGGGGTAATATTTTAGCCCCATATTCATGAACAGCAGCAGCCAGCTTTTTCCATCCTTCAATAAATGAATCGTCGTAAATAGACATATCACCTGGTAAATAAACATATGTCGGTTCAATCGTAACAACTTCTGTTACAAATAATCCTACTCCACCTTTAGCACGAGCTCGATAATGTTCGATCAATTCATCAGTTACATAACCTTTATTTCCTAAATTAGTCGATAAAGGTGGCATGAAAATGCGATTTTTAACAACTTGTTTTCCTATCTTTATAGGACTAAATAAATGTGGATATCTATTCATATTTGTTGCCTCCCTTATAATTTAAATATAATTGAAATTATATTTAAATAGCATTAGCTGCTAGATATCCTTCCTCAATTGCTCGATTAATATCAGCGGCTTTTTCGTGACAGTCACCAACAACATGAACCTCAATCCCTTTTTCAACTAATGGTGTGATATCAAAAGCATTTGGTTTTGCACCTACAGCTAAAACAACATAATCACAAGGAAGTGAGACTGTTCCTTCTTCGTTTTCAGCTTCTACAGTAGTAGATGTAATTGCTGTCACTTTTGTTTTAGTAAATTGTTGGACATGATGTTTTTCAAAATCAGCCATCATGGTAGGTCTTACTGTTGATGATTCTTCTTTAGCAATCGTATCCATCATTTCAACAATTGACACCTCACAGCCATTTTGAGCCAATAATTCAGCTGTTTCAGCACCAACAAGACCACCACCGATCACAACAATTTTACCACTTGGTAATTGTTCATGATTTAAAACTTTCCAAGCATCATAAACATGAGGTAAATCACAGCCTTTAATAGCAGGAATAACATTAGATGCTCCCACAGCAACAATTACCGCATCAGGATTTTCTGCCATGATACATTTTGAACAAACTTCTTGTCCTACTCTTAAATCAATATCTAAAACTTTCATCTCATTTGTTAAATAATGAATGCCACGATTCATTTCAGATTTTCTTGGTGGTACTGCTGCAATATTCAACTGTCCTCCTAAAGTTGTCTCTTTTTCAAATAAAACAACTTCATGCCCTTTTACTTTTGCAACTCTAGCGGCTTCCATCCCTGCAGGACCGCCACCTACAACAACAACTTTTTTCTTCTTTATAGCAGGAGTAATCACTCTTTCATATTCATAACCATTTTCAGCATTCAAAACACAGCTTAAGAATTTTCTGTTTTGAATAGCATCTGTACATCCTTTATTACACATCATACAATGGCGAATGCGATCTTTTTCACCTAATTCTAATTTTTTAACATAATCAGGATCAGTTAATAATGAACGTCCTAATCCAATAATATCACACACTCCAGTTTCTATTAGCGCTTCTCCATTTTCTGGTGTCAAAATACGTCCGACTGAAGATACTGGAATAGATACAGCTTCTTTAATTTGTTTTGTATATTTTGACATGAAACTATATGAGATCGTACCCATTGCTGGAATTGTATCATTCATATTTCCAGTATGATTAGCTTGTCCAACGTGGATCATATCAACACCAATTTCTTCTAAAATCTTTGCAAATTGTACTGCTTCATCAATTAGTAGACCGCCTTTCCCTCGAAGAGAGCCATCTGGATTAATAGTAATTACTGGCAATTTATAATCGATACAAATATCAGGTGCATTTTCTTTAATTGTTTCTACAACTTTTAAAGCAAATCTAATTCTATTTTCAAAAGCTCCACCGTATCGATCTGTACGAGTATTTAAAATTGTTGAACATAAAGATCCTATTAATCTATCACCATGAACTTCAACAACATCAACTCCAGCTTCATAAGCGCGTTTAACACAAGCACCCATCTTATCTAAGATCGTATTTAATTGTTCTTCTGTAACTTCACCAATGTAATGAAGCATATCATGATGTAATTTTGCTCGAGCTGCCTGCATATCACCTTTTCTAAATAATTCGGCTAAGGCATCAACATCGTATTCAGGATGAAATAATTGGATTCCTAGTTTACAATCATATTCATGTAATGCATCTGCCAAATTTTTATATGCTTCAATCTGACCATCATGAAATAATTTTGGGGTTGGTGAAACTGTGTTGACTGGTGCAACATCACCTAAAACAATGTAAGCTACTCCCCCTTCAGCTATTCTCTTATAAAAATTAAAACTTTGCTTTCCTATTGTTCCATCTCTTTCTTCGTATCCCGTTGTCATTGGTGGAAACATAATTCTGTTTTTTAATGTGATTTTTCCAACTTTAATTGGTTCTAATAATTTCATAACCTTCTCCTTTATATTTTTATCTTAGTTCTTGACACCAATATGATAGCACTTACATATATATAAAACATACTCTTTTAATGAAAAAACATATACTTTTATGTATATGTTTTCAGACTGTTGACAAAATCAGATTTTTTCAAATTAGTATTTAATTAATTTTTGCTTTCCCATTTTAGTATTAAAAATGATGTATTTATAACATCTCTAAACTAAAAACATCTTATTTTAATTACTTTTCTCACTTTTTAATATTAATTTTAAACTTTTAA